>OBHX01000155.1_pt1 | contig 69395 bp, 60 predicted proteins | sample 1519331 | NCBI WGS metagenome assembly OBHX01 (sample SAMEA2602897, study PRJEB22501) | metagenome
CGTCTTGTCGTCGTGCCCGCCTCCGTGCGGGCATTTTTCAATTCAAGAGAGCGCCACAGGCGGTCTTTCCTATAAAGCAAGAAAGAATCCTGCTTTGCAGGATTCTCCGCCTGCGGCGGGTCGCTATAAGCGACATCTACCTTTCCGCCGCAGTGCGATCCTGCCCGGCAGGGCTTTTTATGCTATAGGGAATTCCAACGGAATTTCCTATAGCATAAAAAAGGCTCTCATCTTTCGCCTTCGGAATCCCGATCCGGATATTCTTCTTCGGGCAGATTCCCTGGCAGGCGTGGCAGCAGATACATTCTCCGGAGAGAGAGGTATCACCGTCAATGTCCAGATGAGCAGGGCAGCGTTTTTTGCAGGCTCCGCATTTCGCCGGACAGGTGCTTCTGTCACGATTGAACAGTGCAGAAGGCGCTATAGGCATTATAGCAAAAATCGCGCCCATTGGGCAGAGGAACTGGCAGAAAAATCTTTCCTGGGTGCACATTCCGATCATGATCAGAACCAGCAGCACAATCCCCACCTTGTAGGAGGCGCCAGGAAGTCTGCCAGCGGTGAGCATGGAAAACACATCCCAGGGGCTCATGCCCTGAAGCTTGCTGTACCAGCCGGTAAGGATAGATACAAGAAGCACCAGAAGCCAGATATATTTCACCTTCTGCAAAATACGGATGGCTTTTTCCGAATATCCGTGACGGCCTTTTTTATGAAAAACCTTCTGGCGGATAAACACAGTCAGCTCATACAATGCATCCCCAAGGGAACCAAATGCGCAGGCATATCCGCAGAAATGCCGTCCGAACAGGCAGGTTACCACCAGCAGCACGGCAGTCACATCCAGAAAGGAATTCCAGCTGATTGTCTGATGTGCTGCAATTGCCTGAAAAACGGACTTCACGCCTGCGAATGCTGTGGAAAAAAGTGCCGGAGCAAAAATGAAAAACAGAAGCTGGATGCCGGCACGGATCAGCCGGATTTTTCTCTGTCTCTTTTTCATTGATTTTCCGCCTTTCCAAGTGCATCATTTACAGCGTTGATAATTCCAGTGGAACTGAAGGTTGCGCCGGAAATGGTATCAACATCTGTACTCTGGGCAGCCAGAATGGTACTGATCACGCCCTGTCCCTGGGAAAGGTATGCAGAATCTTCGCCTGGTGCACTTACCACCTGAATGTCTGTAATCGTGTCATTTTCAAGTGTAACCTGAACCTGGATATTGCCGCCAAAGCCCTGGCCGTCTCCTGTATAGGTTCCGTTTTTGTAGACAAGATCTTCACTTTCTTCCTCAGAAGAAGCGTCCTCAGCCTCTGTCTCATCTGTATTTTCGTCATCTTTTTTCGCGTCCTCGGAAGCATCCCCGGAAGCCGCTTCTTCCGTCTGGGCTTTCTGATTCTTCGCTTCCTCTTCTGCCTTTTTCTTCGCCTCTTCCTGCGCTTTTGCAGCCTCTTCAAGGGCACTTAATATCTCATCCTGCTGTTTTTCCAAGGCCTCCACTCTGGTTGTCAGACTGGCGATCTGCTGGTCTTTTTCGGTATCACTATCTTTTTTCTGCATGGAGTTGTAGCCAAGAACGACACCAACGATCAGAAGCAGACATAAAACTCTCATAATAAAACTCTGGTATTTCATGGGTTATGCTCCTTTTGCCTGATTTAATGCATTTCTAAATGCCTGAATAATTCCCTGGGAGGAATATGTGCATCCAGATACTGTATCTACACTGTCTGCGGACTGCTTTCCCATAACCTGTCCAAGAATTCCCTCCCAGGCTGTATCTACATATTCTTCATCATCATAGGAAAAATAAGTTGCTCCCACAATCTGTCCTCCGGATATTGTTACTGTAACCTGTACACTGTCTGGTCCGTCATTGCCTTCTCCAATGCCAGTGTAGGTTCCATCTGTATATGCACCAGCAGGCACAGGCGTGGGTTCTGGCGTAGCTGTCGGTTCCGGCGTCACAGAATTCTCCGGTGTATCCGTCGGTTCCGGCGCAGAAGTTGGCGCAGGCGCTTCAGTAGGCTCTGGTACAGCTGTAGGCTCCGGCGCAGTCGTTGGTTCTGGAACAGAAGTCGGCTTTGGCGTATTTGTGGGATTCGGCACCTCAGTGGGTTCCGGCGTTACAGAAGGCTGTACCTCTGTATTTTTTGCCTGCTCCAGTGCTATTTTAGACGCATCCAGAATTCCCATAGAAGAAAATGTTGCACCACTTACAGTGTCAATTCCTTCTGTACTCTGCTTTTCCAGTATTTTAGGCTGTATGGATCTCCATGCCTTATTGAAAAAGCTTCGGGTATCTGAGTTTGTATTTGTTACTTCCGTAATTTTTCCATCTTTAATCGTCAGTGTTATGTTAACCTGTCCGGAATATCCCATTGCAGACCCTGTATAGGTGCCATCTTTCAAAAGATTTACAACCGGCTGATCATCTGATGGATTCTCCGGAGTCTGGGTGGGCTGTGGAATCTCCGTTGGAATTGGTGTTACAGTTTCATCAGGTACAGTAGTCGGTGTTGGAGTTATATCTTCTCCCTTTGAGTCTGTAGTTCCTGATTGATCAGCCCTTGAAAGAGCCTGGGATAAAGCTCCGAGAATTCCATTGGAAGAAAATGTTGCACCACTTACAGTATCAATTTCAGAAGTACTCTGTCTGGAAATCACATTGGACTTGATTGTTTTCCATGCTTTATTAAAAAATTCAGGTGTATCTGTATTTGTGTTGCTTATTTTTTTGATTTTTCCATTTTTTATTGTAACCTTTACCGTTACGGTTCCATCAAAGCCTTCTGCCTGTCCCTCATATACGCCATCTTTATAGCTGACAGAAGTATCTTTCTTCGGTTTCTTTGCAGGTTTTGGCGTTGGCGTTGGAGTTGGTGTGGCAGCCGGTGTGGCAGAATCACTGTTTCCTGCCTGTGAAAGGGCATTCTGTACTGCCTGGATAATTCCGTTTGAGGAATAAGTTGCACCGCTGACTGCATCCACATTCGGGGACTGGCTTGATAAAACCTTACTTACAACGCCCTGTGCGGAGGCAAAATAAGAGCCTGTTTCTCCAGAGGCACTCAATATATCAACAGCTGTGATTTTCCCACCTGATACAGTTACCTGTACGGTAATCGTTCCTCCAAAGCCAGTTCCGCTTCCCTGGTAAGTTCCATCTTTATAGCCGCCTTCCGGAACTTCTGTAGTTGGTGTAGTGGTGGAGCCCTGACCTACCCCTGAAGATGCAGCCGTTTTTACTGGAAGGGTCTTTGAGCTTCCTTTTTTTATACCACTTTTTTTCTTTGAAATTTTGGAAGTTTTTTTCTTTGAAGATGATGATGTATTTTTGCCTGCTTTCAGCAGACTCTCCTCTTCTGCGTCGTCATCTGCTGCCTCATAGGAATAGGCTGTTTTCAGAAGCGATTCCAGATCCTGGGATTTTACAACCTCTCTGGTTTCAGAAGTCACTTCTTTTCCACTGCTGCCAGCCTGAGCACCTGCTGCAGCCACAGCAGCAATAACCACTGCTGCCGGAGCAAGTTTCACCAGATTCTTTCTTTCAAAAGGATTCTTATCACTGTCTCGTTTTTTCATGCTGTCTCCTATTAAAATATGTAGCAAAATAAGTTTTTTTACAAGCAAAAGCAGGGGCTGTTAAAAACGGCCCCCGTTCCTTTGCCTTGTTTTTGCACAAGTATTATTTGTTATCGTAAAAGCTTTGTAATCATTATTTTACTTTTACTTTGAATTTCTTAGATACTCCATTACTTGTAACAGTGATGGTTGCAGTACCTTTCTTCTTACCTTTTACAACACCTTTTGCAGTAACAGTCGCTACTTTCTTGTTGCTGGACTTGTATGTTACTTTTCCGGATGGTGTTGCGGTTGCTTTGATTTTTACTGTTTTGCCTTTCTTGATTGTTGCAGAAGATTTTGCAAGCTTCAGAGAAGGTTTCTTAACCTGGATTACTACCTTCTTAGTGTAGTTTCCAACTTTTACCGTAATGGTTGTCTTTCCTGCTTTTTTCGCTTTTACAACACCCTTGGAAGTTACAGTAGCAACTTTCTTATTGCTGGATGTGAATTTAGCTTTTCCTGTTACACCTGTTTTTTCAACAGTGATTGTTGTGGATGTTTTTCCTTTGGTGTAAATCGTGGAAGCTTTTGCAGTTGCTGTAATTCCAGGAGTTGCAGTCGGTGCTGGTGTTGCTGTTGGAGCCGGTGTTGCAGTCGGCTGTGCAGGAGCCGGTGTTGCGGTCGGCTCTGCCGGCACCGGAGTAGCGGTTGGAGCTGGAGCTTTTACAAGCATGTTAAGAGCTTCTCTTAAATGTCCGATCTGCTCTTCTACGCCATAAGTTGTCTGATTCTTAATATTTGCAAGCATTTCCTCGCACTCTTCAAGCTCATTTGCAATGCTGTCTTTTGCAGCAGCCCAGCTCTCCGGAGTATAATCAGCCTCGTTCAGGGCTTTTGCTTCTGCAATAATGTTTTCCAGTGGTGTGGAATCTGCATCACCTGCAGGTTTTGCAATATTCTCAGCTGTTGCCTGGAATTTTACAACGTAATCCTGGTATCCAAGGGCATGAACAGTAAGGATCCAGTAACCAGTTCCGTCAGTTCCTTCCGGAAGCTTGCATCTTCCGGATTCTGTAAGGCCAAGCTGGATACCCATCATTTTATGCATCCAGTTATCAGCTGCAAATTTTGTTCCATAGTTTGCAAGTCTGTTTGTATAAGTGGAATCATTTCCATAATATGCCCACTCAACAGACTGCATATGTGCACCAAGATCGCCATAGTTTCCAGTCAGGTCAACTCTCAGGAACTCACCATAAGAACCATTTCCAGGTTTTACAGTTGCTGTAATTCCGTCTGCCACTTTCAGCTCTGCATCTTTGATACCAGACTCAGTTCCGTTCTGTCTTGCTCCGATTACAAAGCTTCCGTCTTCAGCTTTTGTAACTTTTTTCAAACCATTTGTATTTGCAGTTACATTTGCAACAGCTTCATAGGATTTCAGTTCTTTCTCGCCATAACCGCCGATCAGCTGTCCGCCATTTTTTACAATTGCATGGCTTTCTGCAAAAGCAGCAAGGTCAGCTCTCTTAATCTCAACCGGTACATATTTCAGTCCAGTTACGGTATATCCGGTTACATTGTTCCGGTTAAATACTTCTGATGTTCCATCGGCATAATAAACTGTTTTTCCGTCTGCGCTCCAGTGGGAAACTGTTTTTCCATTAAGAACCGCGATTGCCTGGAAGCTTCCTCTGTGAAGGCCATGGTTTGCAGTTGCTCTTGTTACAGCATCAAATGCTCCAAGGTCTGACTCACCTCTTCTGTCTTTTTCTTCAGAAGAAGCTGTGGAGCCTGCATTGTATACATCCTCGGAAGCCCAGTACTCAGCCCATGTAAGACCTGCGTATACATATACGTTTTCGTTGTAAACAAATGTTACATCTGGGTATCCGGCAGCACTTACAACTACTGTATCTCCATCGTTTACAGCTGTTTTAGAATAATCAAGAGTTCCATCCTCCTGAACAATCTTCACAGCACCTTTTCCGCTTGCAGCATACTCTTGGTCACCAATTTTTACTTTTGAAACTGTTTTGGTAAATGCAACAAACTGCTCAGCGGTAATATCTGCCGCAGCAACCAGTTTTCCTTCATACTCATCATAGGAAGCCATTACAGTATCTGTTGTTGCTGTAAAAGTAGCGCTGACAGGAGCATATTTTCCATTTGCATCGGAAATTGTCAGAGTATGTGTTCCAGGTGTAAGATTTGTAACCTTTACTCCTGTCTCTGTTGTCGCTGCTTCCACATCATCAACTGCATATTTCTTTGAATAATCAGATGGAAGTGCTTCAGATAATTCAACTTTAGCCTCTGCATCTGTTACCTTGATGTTGTCAACGGTTGCACTGACACCTGTTTTTACCGGAACATAAGTATCTGGAATATCAAAATTAATTTCCCCCTTATCCGTATAGTACGTTACGCTGGAAATAGTTTTTCCCATCATGGATTTGTAGTGGTCAGAGCTTATTGGGCAACCGTGAGATTCTGTTGTAAAGCCGGTGCTCCATGCAAGTTCTTTTCCTTTCCAGATATTCTCAAGATGACGGAGTGCATAAGTGGTTCCGTCTGTTGTATTGATGATTACACCATAAATCTTATCACCATTAGATGCATTTACTACTGCCTTTACTGCTGTCTCATCCAGCTCAAGCTGATAATCTCCATATTTGGAATTAAGCTTTAATTCAGCATTCACACTAACATTCTGTTCGGACATTCCCTGAACAGCGCCAAAAGAAATATTTTCGTTCTCATCTACGCTCATTTCCTTGTAATATGCAGGAGTTTCTGCCGGAACATAATAAGTATAGCTTGGCTGTTCAATAAGAGCCGCTGCACCAGTATATGTATTAGTACTTACCTGGCCTTTCATGTTCGTAGTAATCTCTATAGTAGTGCTGTCTGTAATCTGTTTAAAATTTTCCAAATCAGAAGCTTTATTCACTTTTACCGGAAAAGTAACACCTGCAAGTTCATTTCCTTCCGCGCTTGTATGATAAGCAGCATTTCCATTCATCACGCCGCTCATCTTTGTTTTTGCTTTCGTCGCGGATGTAAATGCATCTACTTTTACATCATTGTTTTTCAACTCAGATCTGTAAAAAGCTTCATAGGGAATGTTCATCAGTACGATCTGACCATCCTCCACTGTTTTCACAGCTCCCGCTTCATTGTTGGTTTCGCCCTCAGTGTCTGCTAAAAAAGCATCTTCTGTGTCTCCGGTTTCGCCGTCCTCAAATCCAGACTCCTCTTCTGCGGCTTCTCCAGATTCAAAACCATCCTCTGTGTCTGTACCAAAATCTGCTGAATCGTCAGCCTCTGATGATTCGTCATAGTCGTCTGAAATCTCATCAGAACCATATGCAGTCTCCTCAGATACCTCAACAGCTGCTTCTCCAGAAGTAAAGTCCTCTGCCATAACTCCAACCGGTGAACTGGTCATCGCTACAGCTGCACTCATAATGATCGGAGCAATTTTTCTTAATAACTTTTTGTCAGCCATCCTCTTCCTCCTTGTTTAACTTTTATTAGTATTTTCTAACCTTTGTTTATTCTACAGAATTGTGTTAGAAATGTCTATCTATTTTTAGTTTAGACATTGCACTTTTTTTATCAACAAGAGGGGCTGTTTCGCTTACAGACAGCACACTTATTTGCAGCAAAAAAATCCAGGCACGGAAGTCTTCTTACTTCTATACCTGGATTCTCGTACATCGAAAATTAAGTAACTGCCATATTGACTTGTCTGATTTTTCATCTGCTGCGCCGCCTTCCTCCGCGATGCACAAAAATTATACTGTGTATCATTTCCCTTTGGCAGCCTTTAAATTTCATTTTTATTTATCTTTTCTGCCATATCTGCATTTTGCGCCCTCTGGCGGTCACAAATGCGTTTTAGAACAGCCGTTTTGCTACGCAGACACGGCCGTTTGGATGCGCCATACACCATATTTTCTTTCTATGAGAAAAAGCTTTCAGCCACGCTCATCTCTGCAATATATCCAACAGTTCCTGTCATAAAAATAGTTCCATCTTCTTTAATGTCGATCTGGATCATACCACCTGGCTGGTTTACATTGATTCTGTTTTCCATCAGACCTTTTCGGTAGGCTGCAATGGCTGCTGCACAGCTTCCTGTACCGGAAGCTTTTGTGTAACCGGAGCCACGCTCCCAGATCTCAATATCCAGATTTCCTTTGTCAATCTGGCGGCAGATCTGCAGGTTCACTCTTTCCGGGAACTCATCTGCATTTTCCACATATGGCCCCAGCTCCCTTACTTTTTCCGGGGATACCTGATCCATGAAAATAATGCAGTGTGGATTTCCTACTGTGAGACAAGTTGCCTTGTATTCTTTCTTGTTAAATGTAAATGGCTCATCGATCACCTCACGCACCTCGCCAGTTACCGGAATCTCTCTGGAAAGGAAGGAGGCCTTGCCCATGTTTACGCGGAACTCTGTCGCTCTGGCATTCAGACACTCTACTTCGATTGTTCCTGATAAAGTTTCAATGGCAAATTTTTTCTCTGTAACATACTCATTGTCCATAAGATATTTTGCAAAAATACAGACACCGTTTCCACTAATTGCAGCTTCACTTCCATCGGAATTAAAAATACGCATTCCCATTTTTCCGTTAATGTCAACTGGTCCGTAAAGCACACCATCCGCTCCAAGTCCGAATCCCCGCTGGCAAAGAAGCGCAACTTTTTTGCCCTGCAGCTGAAGCTGGTTTTTCTTCGCATCCAGTACCAGATAATCATTTCCAAAGCCCTGATATTTTGTCATGATAATGCTGTCTCTCATTGTTTTCAATTCCTTTCTGGCGAAACACCCGTGATCTTTTTTCTCAAATCACATCTTATATATCCAGTATAGCGTTTATTTTTCCCATGTACATAGAATAACTTGCGAAATATATTGCAAAAAATGCTGTTTTGGAGTTGTTGGAATTTCAAAGATAAGATACAATATTGCTAAAGATATTATGCCCAGAGCCTGTTTGAAAAATCATTCCCATAATCTGTACTCTCCACTTTGTGGGAAATGTTATTGTTCACTCCGTGACCAGTGACTGGGAACTTTCTCAATAGAATAACGTTTCTGTATAAAAATAACCACTGCATTTTTGTATCCGAAATACTCGTAAGAATAGGAGCTGCATTATATGAACTATTTCAATGAGCCTACTGAAAAAACCGGCTATCTGGAGCAGGATTTCCGGCTTTTTCACATCAAGGACCAGACCAAACGGGATTTTTCCTACCATTATCATGATTTTCACAAAGTGATCATCTTCCTTTCCGGAAAGGCTGCCTATCACATTGAAGGAAAGTCCTACTATCTGAAACCCTGGGACATTCTCCTCGTAAACCGTCACGCCATCCACAAACCGGAAATTGATTTTTCAGTTCCATACGAACGTTTTGTACTATGGATCCGCGACGACATCAAATCCACAGAACTGCTCCGCTGTTTTCAGAAGGCGATTGACCGGAGTTACAATCTGATCCGTCTGGACTCTGACACTCAGGAAAAATTAAAGCAGCTTCTCTACGAACTGGAAGCTGCCCTGAAAGACGAAAAATTTGGAAGCAAGCTTCTTGGCTCAGCTCTTTTTACCCAGTTCATGGTTTATGTAAACCGCATTTTTCTGGAAAAGCAGTACATTTACGACACTCGCTCCTACAGCAGTGATTCCCAGATAGAAGAGCTTCTCCGTTATATTAACCATAACCTTACTGAAGATCTTTCCATTGAAACCCTTTCGCGGAAATACTACCTGAGCAAGTATCACATGATGCGGAAATTCAAGGAGGAAACCGGTTATACCATCCACAACTACATCATTAGCAAGCGCCTTCTTCTCGCCCGCACAAAAATTTCCGAAGGCACCCCCATCCTGAAGGCCGCCCAGTTAAGCGGCTTCTCCGACTATACCACCTTCTCCCGGGCCTATAAAAAACAATTTGGTACTGCGCCGAGCCAGATGCTATAAAGGACTGCTCCCGCAATTCTCATGTAACAATAAAAGAGCGAATTTCCAAGACCTCCCGCCTCTGGAAATTCGCTCTCTATAGTCACTCTGATTTAAACATTAGCAGTTTTTCTGCCGCAGCACTGTTTATACTTCTTACCGCTTCCGCAAGGACACGGATCATTCGGATATACCTTAATTTCTTTTCTCTGAACCGGCTTACGAACACTGGAATCATCCTTGTTAGTACCAGTAACCTTAGCCACCTGCTCACGCTCGATTTTCTGCTCCACATGAACATGATACAGCATTCTGACGGTGTCCTCCTGAATGGAAGTGATCATGCTGTTAAACATATCAAATGCGGCCATCTTGTACTCAACAACCGGATCTCTCTGTCCGTAAGCAGTAAGACCGATACCCTGACGGAGGATCTCCATATCATCAATGTGATCCATCCACTTGCTGTCAATGCTCTTCAGAAGGATAACTCGCTCAAGCTCACGCAGCTGCTCCGGCTCCGGGAATTCGGACTCCTTCGCCTCGTAAAGCTTCACAGCCTCCTCCTTGATCAGATGCTTCATCTCATTCTTTTTCTTACCCTTAACCTTCTCAGCTGTAAGCGGCTCGATTGGGATAATCTGACGGAGAACACTGTTGAACTCATTCAGATCCCACTCTTCAGAATCAACATCCTCGGAGAAACACATATCTACTGCATTATCTACAATATCTGTAATCATCTTGTAGATGGCATCGCGCATGTTCTCACCATCCAGTACCTGGCGGCGCTCTTTGTAGATGATCTCACGCTGCTCATTGTTAACCTGGTCGTAATCAAGAAGATTCTTACGGATACCGAAGTTGTTAAACTCGATCTTCTCCTGTGCCTTCTCGATTGCATTGGAAAGCATCTTGTGCTCGATCTGCTCATTCTCAGCTACACCAAGAGAAGTGAACACCTTCATCAGACGCTCAGATCCGAACAGACGCATCAGGTCATCCTCCAGGGAAATGTAGAAGCGGGATTCTCCCGGATCTCCCTGACGTCCGGAACGTCCACGCAGCTGGTTATCAATACGTCTGGACTCATGACGCTCTGTACCGATGATCTTCAGACCGCCGGCTGCTCTTGATACATCATCAAGCTTAATATCCGTACCACGACCTGCCATGTTGGTTGCAATGGTAACTGCACCGGCCTGACCAGCCTGTGCTACGATCTCAGCCTCAAGCTCATGGAACTTGGCATTCAATACATTGTGCGGGATTCCCTCTCTCTTCAGCATACGGCTAATGAGCTCAGAAGTCTCAATGGTAATAGTACCAACCAGTACAGGCTGCTGCTTCTCATGAGCTTCCTTTACAGACTGGACAACTGCATTGAATTTCTCTTTCTTTGTCATATATACGGCATCGTCTAAATCCTTACGCTGAACCGGCTTATTGGTCGGGATCTCAACAACGTCCATAGCATAGATATCACGGAACTCTTTCTCCTCAGTAAGGGCAGTACCGGTCATACCGCCTTTCTTATCGTATTTGTTAAAGAAGTTCTGGAATGTAATGGTTGCAAGGGTTTTGCTCTCACGTTTAACCTTAACGTGCTCCTTTGCCTCGATTGCCTGATGCAGACCATCGGAATAACGGCGGCCCGGCATGATACGTCCGGTAAACTCATCAACAATCATAACCTCGTCATCTTTTACAACGTAATCCTGGTCACGGTGCATCAGATTATGAGCACGAAGTGCAAGGATAATGTTGTGCTGGATCTCAAGGTTCTCCGGATCTGCAAGGTTCTCAATATTAAAGAATTTCTCAACCTTCTTCACACCCTGCTCGGTAAGGTTGACAATCTTATCCTTCTCATTTACAACAAAGTCACCGGTCTCGATAACTTCCTCACCCATGATGGCTGCCATCTTAGTCATCTCATGGCTGGCTTCTCCACGCTCCAGCTGCTGTGCAAGGATATCGCAAACCTCATACAGCTTGGTGGACTTGCCGCTCTGACCGGAAATGATCAGAGGGGTACGCGCCTCATCAATCAGGATGGAGTCGACCTCATCGATGATACAGTAGTGAAGATCACGCTGTACCAGCTGCTCCTTGTAGATAACCATGTTATCACGAAGATAGTCAAATCCAAGTTCGTTATTAGTAACATAAGTAATATCACAGTTATATGCCTCGCGGCGTTCTTCCGGCTTCATGTCGTTCAGAACTACGCCTACAGTCAGCCCAAGGAATCTGTGAACCTGTCCCATCTCGTCGGCATCACGTTTCGCCAGGTAATCATTGACTGTGACAACGTGAACACCTTTGCCTTCCAGGGCATTCAGATAGGATGGCAATGTAGCTACAAGGGTCTTACCTTCACCAGTTTTCATCTCGGCAATACGACCCTGGTGAAGTACGATTCCACCGATGAGCTGTACTTCGAAATGCTCCATTCCAAGTACTCGCTTGGCAGCCTCACGGACGGTAGCAAATGCCTCTGGTAAAAGATCATCCAGGGTAGCTCCCTCTTCCAGGCGTTTCTTAAACTCTCTTGTCTTACCACGAAGTTCTTCGTCGGTTAATTTCTGCATTTCGGGACGCAGATCCTCGATTTTCTTAACGAGAGGCATGATACGCTTAACCTCTCGCTGGCTGCGGGTTCCGAAAACTTTTGAAAACATGTTCATTTAGCTTTTATACTCCTGTCTATCTTTTTAGATGCTATATTGTGTAATATAACTGATTTCATTTCATTTAAAATTATTTATTTTGTTTAACATACCAGTCTATTTTAACACTTTTTGTCATGGAAAACAATAAATATTTGATGAACAAAATATGTCTCCCATATGATATATTAAAGTAAAATGAATTTATACCCCAAATCAGCCTCAAATTATTTTATGTTTTAGGAGAATTTTTATATGATTTATCTTTTTCAGGAACTGGACTTAATTTCAAACGAATTGCTTCACCAGATGATTTTCTCATTGCCTGTTGCACGCAGGGAATATGTTCAGCATTTTAAATTGCCGGAAGACCAGAAGCGTTCTGCCCTGGCCTGGCTGCTTTTGCGTTATGGACTTAAACAGGAATATGGTTTCCGGGAAATCCCGGATTTCCAGAAAACCTCTTCTGGGAAACCATTTTTCCGTGGGGAAAATATGCCGTTTTTTAATCTCAGCCACAGCGGAAATTTCGTAGGCTGTGCCTTGCATGACAGGGAAATTGGTCTGGATATCCAGAAGCTCACCGAGCCCCGGGAATCTCTTATCCGAAGAGTCTGCACTCAGGAGGAGCTTATTTTCCTAAAGTCCCCCCAGGATTTCTGCCGGATCTGGGCTATGAAGGAAAGCGCCGTCAAACTTACCGGAGAAGGGATCACCGGAAATTTCCGGGAGATTCTCACTCTGCATCCGGATATGCACACCCACACCATCCCATTAGAAAATGGAACCGGATTTCTGGCCTACAGTATTTATGACGAAAGCAAGCTCCCTGTCCGCGTACTATCCGCCAGGGAGCTTGCTGAAGAATTACTTTAAAATTCAAATTTTTATCACTTTTTCATCAGGGAACGGATCATCCAGAAATCTGGTCACAGGATACTGATCCGTTTCTGCCAGATGAAGCTGCAGCAGTGCCAAACCAATTCCAGCTGCTCCGTCAAAGCAAAAAAACAAGGGCATGTGAAAAAACTTTCGTTTTTTCACATGCCCTTCCTATTCACCTGTTTTATTTTTCAAACGGATATATCTCTATTAATCCTCCGGCTCGATCAGTCCGTAGGTATTCCCCTTACGCTTGTAAACTACATTCACCTGATCAGTCTCTGCATTGCAGAATACGAAGAAATTATGTCCAAGAAGTTCCATCTGAACACATGCATCTTCTGGATACATAGGCTTGATATCGAATTTCTTGGTACGAATGATCTTAACCTCTTCGTCCTCTTCATAATCCTTGTCCAGATATGCTTTCTGGAAGTTAGCAGCTGACTGCTGCTTATCTACGATCTTGTTCTTGTATTTCCTGAGCTGACGTTCAATTACTTCCTCTACAAGGTCGATTGATACATACATATCGTTGCTGACCTGCTCGGAACGGATGATGTTGCCCTTAACCGGGATCGTCACCTCGATTTTCTGTCTTTCTTTTTCTACACTAAGAGTTACGACAACTTCAGTGTCAGGAGTGAAATACCTTTCCAGTTTACCGAGCTTATCCTCTACTGCTGTACGAAGCCCGTCTGTCACTGTGATGTTCTTTCCGCTGATAATGAATTTCATGCTTCCATCCCCTTTGCTGTTTGATGGGTATATTATAACACATTACTCTTAAAATTAACATCATTTTCTGAAAAAATTACGAATTTTTTCACATTTATAAATTACCTATCAATTTTACAAATGGTATGGTGCCGCCGAACAGATCCAGGGCACTTCCTACTGTCACATCCACTTTTCCGCCTGCTGCCATTTTGAGGGTCTGGATATCCTCCATGCTGCCAACGCCGCCAGCGTAAGTGACTGGGTGCCCATTGTATTCACCAAGCAACTTCGCCAGGGAAACTTCTATACCTTTTGCCTTGCCCTCCACATCCACTGCATGGATGAGAAATTCATCGCAATAGGCACCCAGCTTTTCCATCAGTTCCAGAGTTACCTCCTCCTCTGTAAATTTCTGCCAGCGGTCTGTGACTACATAGTATGCATCCTCTTTTTTACGACAGCTGAGATCAAGGACAAGGTGTTCTTTTCCGGCTGCATCTACCATCTTCTCCAGATTTTTCCAGGAAATATGGCCATCACGGAACACATAGGAGGTGACGATCACATGACTGGCTCCAGCAGCAAGATAATCTGCCGCATTGTCCGGGTTTACACCGCCTCCGATCTGAAGACCTCCTGGATAAGCGTCAAGGGCCAGCATGGCCTGGGCTTTTGTAGCCTGGAAGTATTCAGAATCCGCACTGTTCAGAAGGATAATATGTCCTCCCTTCAGACCTTTTTCTTTATATAAGGAAGCATAAAAAGCTGCATCCTGCTCTGACACAAAATTCTCCTGTGCCTGGTTTCCCTCATCCTTCAGACTTCCTCCTACGATCTGCTTTACCTTTCCATTATGTATATCTATGCAGGGACGAAATTTCATGATGATCCTCCTTTTCTTGCATTTGTAATTAAGTTGTAGCTATCCTGTATTTTGCTCACAAATTTATTGAAATCATATCACAAAAAGGCGTTGAATGAAACACCTCTCTTCATTCAACACCTTTTCATTTTACCTCTATTTTTTTATTATCTTCCATTCGCTGCATTATCCACAGCATCTCCAACATCTTCTACAGCGTTGCCCACACCTTCACCAACATCACGGACACCATCAGCTACTCCATCACCTAATTCTTCCACACCTTCTCCGAGAGCACCGGAAACGGAATTGTTATTGTCTGTCACATTATCACCGGGAACATCTGCATCTCCGGCAGTGCCTGCATCATCTGGTACTGCGGTATCAGCAGTTCCAGCTCCGTCTGCACCATTATTTACGCTGTCGCCCGCGTCATCCACCATGTTTTCATCCTCTGCAGTTCCATTCTCCACGTTATCCTTATCAATGGCGTCCTCATTTGCATTATTTTGAACCTCATCCGCTGCATTGTTATTGTCATTTCCACAGGCTGTAAGCATACATAATGTAAATACCAGCAAAGTACCTATGAGCATTCGTTTCATTTTTTTCATCTCATCTGTCTCCTTTTCTTATTTTCAGCTGAAAACACGTTACTGTCCACTTTCGCGAAAATGACCGTTCCGCCTGGCGGAACTCAGCCTGCGAACAGTAAACATTGCTGTATGCTCCTAATATGTACAGATGAGAAAGAAACTATTCTGGAAGAAATTTACATTTTAAAAATCCATCAATCCGGACATTTCCATTCTTCACTTATCACTGTTGTTTCCGCACGATCCTGCCGCTTTTGGAATTTCTCCACACGTCATGGGCTACCGCAATCTCTCCGCCCACCAGCACATAATCAAATCCTGTACAATACTGGTTTGGATTCTGGAAATCTGCATGAACGCTTAACTGGTCCAGATGAAATACATTGATATCTGCGGGCATTCCTTTTTCCAGGGTACCCAGAGGGAGACCCAGCACCTGCGCCGGTTTTGCTGTCATCTTATATACAGCATCTTCTATGGAAAAAATCTTTTTATCACGCACGTAAGCAGTAAGAAGCTTCGGAAAAGCCCCGTAAACTCTGGGATGATATTTGCCCCCTGCGGGATAGATCGCATCTGAGATCAGATTTGCCCGGCTGTCTTTCAAAAAATACAGCATGTCCTCCTCTGAGGCAATGGTATCCAGCATGGTAACCTGGCAGCGCTCTTCCAGGAGAATGTCATACAGGGTATCATAAGGATCCTGTCCAAACTGCTCTGCGATCTTCGCAATAGACTGTCCTGCAAAGCTGCCGAATTTCTCCGTATGTAAAGTGCTGGCATAGATCATATCAAAGCCAGCCAGCTCCACAATGTTCTCAAAAATATCGGAAGGCTGCTTCAGCACCTTCGTAATCTCCTTCCTGCAAAACGGATCTGCCAGCCTTGCGCAGATTGCATCGGTACCGCCCTCCTGAAACTGTGGGGGAAGAAGATGTACCAGCTGGGTGGAACCAGTCAGATAGGGATACAGGTCAAAATCCACCTTCACGCCCCGCTCTGCCGCCTGGTCAAACAGCTTCAGGATTTTCACCGGAGTCTCGCCCCAGTTTTTCCGCCCGATACACTTCATATGGCTTACATGCAAGGGAATCTGCAGCTCTTCCGCCACGGAAATCACTTCCTGCAGAGCCAGCAGGATTCCATCTCCTTCATTTCGGATATGGGTGGTAATGGGAATGTCCGTCCCCTTCAAGGGCTGCAGTGCTTCCACAAGCCCATCTCTGTCATATTCAAATTCCGGGGCATAGGCAATTCCAAGGCTGATTCCAAGCGCTCCTGCTGACAGAGCTTCCTCCACAGCCTTCCACACCTGATGTAATTCTTCCTTGGAAAGCTTCCCGGAAGCATAGCCTTTTACACTGGCGCGGATGGTTCCATTTCCTGCAAGCATTCCAGTGTTGACGCTGCGCTTTTCTTTTCCAAGAGCTGACATGTAGGCGGACATGGTTGACATAATTCTAAGAGCAGCTATCTCGATTTCTTTCTCTGAAATTCCGCAAGACTCCTCTTTCTTTTTTGAGAAAAGTACACCTTCGGTATCATCTGTATTTTCATCTTTTCCCCAACGAAAATCCCCAGTCACACTGCTGAGAAATCCGGCAATCTCTTTCCCAAATTTCTCCCCGGCCGGAGCCACCGAAAGCCCACAGTTTCCATTCACCACAGTCGTCAGTCCCTGCCGGTTCAAAAGCTCATCATCCCCGTTTCCAAAGGCCTGCCAGTCTCCGTGTCTGTGAATGTCAAGGAAGCCGGGGGTTATATAACCACCGGCCGCATCCAGCACACGCTCTTTTGGAAAATCGGCTGGAATCTCCACATGAGTTCCCACTTCCGCAATTTTCCCATTTTCTATTACAAGATCTCCATGAAATGGCTTTTCCTTTTTCCCATTTACGATCCAGCCATCCTTGATTATGTAGTCCATCCCGAATTACCTCTCCTCAACTTTCCTGATAAACTGACGAATACGATCATTCTTCGGATACTCAAAAAACTCTTCCGGAGGCGCATCCTCCACGATCACGCCATCTTCCATAAACAAAATCCGATCCGCTACTTCTCTGGCAAAATTCATCTCATGGGTGACGATAACCATGGATACTCCTTCCGCTGCTACTTTACGGATAACACTTAAAACCTCTCCAACCAGCTCTGGATCCAGTGCGCTTGTAGGCTCATCAAAAAGGATCACTTCCGGGTTCATGGCCATTGCTCTTGCGATCGCAACCCTCTGCTGCTGGCCGCCGGAAAGATTCTTTGCCATTGCCTCTTCCCTGCCTTCCAGCCCAACCATTTTCAGCAAATCTTTTGCCTTTGCAATTGCCTCCTGTTTGGGGACTTTTTTCACATGGACCGGTGCCTCGATCACATTCTGCAGCACACTCATATGGGTAAAAACGTTAAATCTCTGGAAAACCATTCCAATATGCTGCCGCAGCTCATGCAACGCCTGACCGGAATTCACAGGTTTTTCCATATAATCGATTTCGCCGCTGTCGTAGGTTTCCAGCTGGTTGATACACCGGAGGATTGTGGATTTACCAGAACCGCTGGGACCAAGGATTGCAATCTTTTCCCCTTTATGTATGTCAAAACTGATTTTCTTCAGCACCTGAAGATCCCCAAAGCTTTTGCTGATATTTTTTACACTTAAAATAACATCTTCTGCCATTTATGCCATCCTCCTTTCCAAAACTCCTGCAATCTGGGTAAATATAGTTGTCAGGATCAGATATAATACCGCAACAGCTATGTACGGCTCAAAATAATGGAAAGAATTATAAGCGATCAGGGTTCCCTCTCTTGTCAGCTCTGTCAAAGTGATGGCGGACAAAATAGAAGTATTTTTGATGGTGGCAATAAACTGGTTTACAAGAGGAAGAATGCAGATCTTGGTTGCCTGTGGTGCCACAATTCGAAGCATTTCCAGATGCCAGGGCATTCCAAGTGCTTTGGCTGCTTCTCTCTGCCCCGGGTCAATAGCATGGATACCGGAACGGACAATTTCTGCAATGTATGCGCCTGTATTTAAAGACATGGAAAGCACACCTGCTGTCATAGCGCTGAAAGTAATGCCCAGGTTTGGCAAACCGAAATAGATCAGAAATGCCTGCACCATCAGCGGGGTTCCTCTCCAGATCCAGATGTACATCTGTGCCAGTCTGGATACCACTTTTATGTGGCTGTCCCTCATCAACGCAAGCACAACACCCAGAATCGTACCAAAAATAAGTGTGAGAACCGATATTTCCATCGTCACTGCGCATCCCTGGAGCAGTGATGTCATTTTATCAAATACAAGTGACCATTTCAATGTTACCATACTATTTCCCCTGTGGCCAGTAATTATAGCCGGTTTATCCTTTCTTCCTTACTCTTCCGGTATTACTGGTCACGGAGTGACCAGTAACGCGCTTTCTGCATAGAAACATATCTGTGTTTTATTGTAACTGTTCAGTCCTTTCACTATTATGCTTTATTCAGCGGTTTCCGCATCTTCTGCTGCAGCTGCTTCTTCTCCCTCGCCGGAAGCATCGATCCATTTTGTCCAGAGTGTATCATAAGTGCCGTCTGCATAATACTCGTCAATACATTCATTGATAAATGCAAGCAGATCATCTTTTCCCTTCTGTACGGCGATGGCGTTCTCTGCATGGGTAAATGGATCACACACGATCTTGGCACCTTCATATTCCTGGGAAAGAATCTTCTGGTTCAGAAGATCGTTTACCACAACATCCACACGGCCTGCCAAAAGGTCAGATACGCATCCTACTGTATCCTTGTACTGAACAATCTCATAGGAAACATCCGGATTCTCATCCAGGAAGCTCTGTGCTACGTTATAAGAAGTTGCCCCCTCTTTTACGGCAACCTTCAGACCATCGCAGTCAGCCAGACTCTTAACGGTATCTGCATACTCTGAATCTTCTTTCACGGCAAGGATCATACCACTGTCGCAGTAGGATTTGGACATATCCACAACCTCGCATCTTTCGTCTGTCTTATACATTGCTGCAATGGAAAAATCATACTCCCCATTCTGGATAGAAGGAACAATGGACTGGAATTCCATATCTGTCACTTCCATGTCAACTCCAAGCTTGTCTGCAATATACTGCGCCAGGTCAATATCAAAACCTACAATATTGTCGTCATCATCTCTGTATTCAAATGGTACATAAGTTCCGGTTGCGACGGTGATCACACCTTTCTCCTTAATTGCTTTAATATTTTCACCGTTTTCCCAGTCAACTGCTGCCGTGTCCTCTGTGTCTGTACTCTCTGCGTAAACCGGGGTAAAAGCTGTCATAATCATAGAAGCTGCTGTAAGAAGTGCCATTGCTTTTGCTGTTTTTCTCATAATAATTTCTCCTCTCTGACTCTCGCCGGTACAGATAGTCTTCTGTTATCGTTTCCAAAGTGGACAATAACAGCCTGCGCAGTTATGCTATCCCGATTTCCAGCTTTACTAACGCAAAAAGGACCGCCCTGTGGCAGCCCTTTCTGCATGGCAGAAATGCGATATTGCATTTCTCTCTTATGAAGTTTCGGTACGTTATGGAAACAAGTGCAAAAATGCTTTATCAGCAAATACTCTGACCTGCCATACCATAAACGCAAAAAACGGAGCAAACTCTCTAAGTAGTTTGCTCCGTTGCAACTTATGATGGAATTATAGCAAACACATTGCTATCTGTAAATCCATAAATTCAGCAATTATTTTGTATGCATTTTACAATTTTTGTATATTTCTGTTAACCTTCGATCACGTTGCTCATATCATATCTTCCAGCTGGTTTTCCGGCAAGATATTTCGCTGCTTCTACAGCACCCTTGCCAAATACAGCCTTAGAATATGCTGTGTGCTTAAATTCGATCACTTCATCCGGTCCGGCAAAAATCACTTCATGCTCGCCGACAATAGAGCCTCCGCGAACTGCGGAAATACCGATCTCCTTAGCGTCACGTTTCTCTCTTCTCTGGCTGCGGTCATATACGTAATGATACTGGTTGTCCATTGCCTCGTTCAGACTATCTGCAAGGGCAAGAGCTGTTCCGCTTGGTGCATCCACTTTCAGGTTATGGTGCTTCTCTACAATCTCCATGTCAAAACCAGCTGCTGCCAAAACCTTAGCTGCATCCTGAACCAGTTTCAAAAGAGTATTGATTCCAAGGGACATGTTGGCAGATTTCAGAACGGCGATCTTTTTTGCACTCTCTTCTACTCTTGCAAGCTGCTCTTCACTTAAACCTGTGGTGCAAAGAACTACCGGCATATTTTTCTTCTCGCAGTAGTCCATCAGCTTATCAAAAGCCTTCGGGGAGGAAAAATCGATAACAGCATCTGCTTCCACCTGGCAATCGTCAATGTTTGTGAATACCGGATAGCTGTTTTTCCCCTGGTCTGCAATGTCGATTCCTGCTACGATCTGGGCATTTGCATCCTTCTCAACAATATTGGAAATAACCTGTCCCATATGACCGTTACATCCGTGCATGATAATTTTAACCATTTTATTTTTTCCTTTCTTACTGTAAATTAACGAGCTTGTAAAAATTATTTCAACAATATACGCGCTCTGTTTTTCTCTGCTTACATATTACAAAGAAATCCCGTCAGCCGCTGTCAGACAATATGCTGCCGCACACCAGAGCTGACAGGCTCTGTCCGGGATTTCAACATTATTTATGCAAGCTTAATTCCGTAATCAGCAAGAGCTTTTTTCAGTCTCTCCTCGTTCTCCGGCTCCATCTCACAAAGAGGCATACGGGTCGGTCCCACTTTCCAGCCCATCAGGTTCAGGGCAGTCTTAACCGGAATCGGGTTTACCTCGCAGAACAGTGCATTGATAAGCGGAACAGCCTCAAGCTGAAGTCTGGCAGCACCAGCAAGGTCTCCCTCCATAAATTTCATAACCATGTCATGTGTATTCTTCGGAGCAACATTGGATAAAACAGAGATTACTCCAAGTCCGCCAAGGGAAAGGATCGGAAGTACCTGGTCATCATTTCCGGAATAGAGCTCAAGAGCTCCGTCAGCCATGGACATCATCTTGGCAATCTGGGAAAGATCTCCGCTTGCAGCCTTGATTCCCACAATGTTCTTCACATTCTTCGCAAGAGCAACTGCTGTAGCAGGCTGGATATTGCAGCCTGTACGACTTGGCACATTATACATAATGATCGGAGTTTCCGGTACAGAATTGGCAATCTCTGTATAATGACGGATAAGACCCTTCTGGCTTGCCTTGTTGTAATATGGAGTCACAATCAGAAGTGCATCAGCGCCATAAGAAGCAGCTTCCTGAGACATCATAACTGCAGTCTCTGTGCAATTAGAACCGGTACCTGCAATAACAGGAACTCTTCCAGCTACCTTGTCAATTGCAAATTTGATGGTCTGGAGATGTTCTCCATGTGTCAATGTAGAAGACTCGCCTGTAGTGCCACAGATAACGATTGCATCTGTGCTGTTCGCAATCTGATATTCCAGAAGTTCTTCCAGTTTCTCATAATTTACCTTTCCATCTTCATGCATCGGGGTTACAATTGCAACGGCTGCACCTTTGAAAATTGCCATATTATTTCCTCCTATTCATCCTTATCATGAGTTCTGCTCTCTTCCAAGAGTGGTAATGGTAGTCACACTGTCCACATAATCCAAAATGCCAGGGTCTACCCGATTTCCCGTAAGTATCAAATGCATGGATTCGTCCTTCTGTTTCAAAAGCCCGACAACCATATCAACAGTAGCAATATGCTTATCCAGAAGTCCCAGAATTTCATCCAGTACCAGGAAATCACATTCCTGTGTAGCAATCACTTTACGGGCAAAATTTAAACCATTGAGAATATTGCGCTCCTCTTCAGCCTGCTCTTCCTCATTCAACTGGTCGTAACAGCTCTCCATCTTTTCGAAGCGGAAGATCTTGATATCCAGCTGATCCAGTTCTTCCAGAAAGTCCAGCTCACGCCGTTCATTTCCTTTCAGGAACTGAATGATGATCACACTTTTGCCCTGAGAAGATGCCCGCAGTGCCTGACCAATTGCCAGTGTGGTCTTACCTCTGCCATTTCCGCAATATACTTCTGTTATTTCTTTTTCCATACTGATTCCTCTTATTGTTAAAAATAATGTTACCGTCTGCCATAGATCAATAACATTCCTCGCAATGCCGTCTCCGCAAATGATACCGTTCATTATATTCCAGATATCGCGCTTTGCAAATAAGAACCGCAAACTGCGCCATTTTTAATATGTTTATATTACCGCAAAACCAGCAGAAATGCAAGCAGAAGAAACTTGGAGAAAAATCGGGCTGGCTGCCTTCCATAAAGTAACTGGCAGACCATGGCGTATTTCCCGCCACTTCGGTTGGTTTACACATACTCCAGCTTGCTCACCGATACCTCATAAGCGATTCTCTTCTGTGTCTCATTTTCCCCGATGCGCTTCATGTATTCCCTGCTTTGGATCCTGCCCCAGATCAGTACATGACCGCCCACTTCAAAGGCTGAAGCATAGCGGGCATTTCGTCCCCAGCAAATACACGGTATGTAATCTGATTTTCCATAAGGTCGGTTCACTGCAAGAAGCAGATCGGCAATCTCTCTTCCCAGCGGTGTTTTCCGGTAAACAGGCGGCTTACAGATATATCCGTCCAGGAAAATCTGGTTTACCGGTGCCAGAGAATCCTCTTCTTCCAGAAATTTCAATTCCCGTGCAAATGCGGAAAGCACCAGCCGGTTGTGTTTTTCTTCATGACGGTTATAGGAACGGAACTGTCCGTGAATTTCCACATACTGTCCCACGTAATCCTGGGTAACGTCCACCAGCCTTTCAGATACCATCACCGGAATCCTGTCTTCAGAATCGCTAAGCCTCTTTACCAGAAGATCCATGGTATAAAATCCTTCTCCGTAAACCTGGTGGCTGAATGTGAAACCTGTAACGATTTTTCCCGTGATGGAAACCTGATTGTTTTCAATAATTTTATCTGCCATGTTGTAGTTCTCCTTCCTTATTTTCACTTTTTTCTGCAGACATATGATGATATGAGTGTCAAAAGATCTTTTGACACTCATTTGATACCCGGATTGCTACGCAGCTACGCTGCTCCCGCAATCCTCCAAATATTCGAAATCCGCTGATTTACTGCGTAAATCGCTACTTTCTCATATTTGGCGTGTCCCAAGCTCAAAAGCCTTATCGTGCGAGCACGAACAGCTTTTTGACCTTTTGACACTGGTATCATATGATACTTGTCTTACTTGTTGGTCTATAATATCTATGAGAAAATCACCCTGTTTAGAACCAGAAATTTAAAATATTTTTTTCATAGAAATTAAAAAAATTTTTTTCAACACCTTGTAATTCGCGAAAAATGTGGTAAACTGAGGTTTTGGACAATATAAAGAAGAAACTACATTAATATGGAAAGAAAGAGGCAGAATTCCTCTGCCCGATAAAGAAAGGATTTCGATTTTTATGAAGACGAAACGCGAAGATGTACGTAACGTAGCCATCATTGCCCACGTTGACCATGGTAAAACCACTCTTGTCGATCAGCTGCTGAAGCAGAGCGGTGTTTTCCGTGCCAATCAGGAGGTTCAGGAACGTGTCATGGACTCCAACGATATTGAGAGAGAGCGTGGTATCACAATTCTCTCCAAGAACACAGCAGTTCATTACAAAGACACAAAGATCAACATTATCGATACCCCAGGACATGCTGACTTCGGCGGCGAGGTTGAGCGTGTACTGAAAATGGTAGACGGCGTTATCCTTCTGGTTGACGCTTTCGAAGGCGCTATGCCTCAGACCAAATTCGTTCTGAAAAAAGCTCTTGAGCTGGATCTGCACGTAATCGTCTGCATTAATAAGATAGACCGTCCAGAAGCAAGGCCAGACGAGGTTGTTGACGAGGTTCTGGAACTTCTTATGGATCTTGGTGCTTCCGATGAGCAGCTCGACTGCCCATTCCTCTATGCATCTGCAAAAACAGGACACGCTGTTCTGGATCTGAAGGATACACCAGAGAACATGGAGCCGCTGTTTGAGGCTATTCTGAAATACATTCCGGCTCCGGAGGGAGACCCGGATGCAGACACACAGGTACTGATCAGTACCATTGATTATAACGAATATGTTGGACGTATCGGCGTTGGTAAGGTCGAGAGCGGCACTATTGCCGTAAACCAGGAGCTTACTCTTCTGAACCACCACGATCCGGACAAAAAACAGAAGGTTAAGATCAGCAAGCTTTATGAGTTTGACGGTCTGAATAAAGTTGAGGTAAAAGAGGCAACTATCGGATCAATTGTTGCAATTTCCGGTATTGCTGAAATTCATATCGGAGATACCCTTTGCGGCGGAGATAACCCGGAGGCAATTCCATTCCAGAAGATTTCTGAGCCGACTATCGCCATGAACTTCCTGGTAAATGACAGCCCGCTTGCAGGACAGGAGGGTAAATACATCACCTCCCGTCATCTCCGTGACAGACTTTACAGAGAGTTGAACACAGATGTCAGCCTTCGCGTAGAAGACACTGAGACAACTGAGTGCTTTAAGGTTTCCGGACGTGGTGAGCTTCATCTTTCCGTTCTTATTGAGAATATGAGACGTGAGGGATATGAATTTGCAGTCAGCAAGCCAGAGGTACTTTACAAAATTGATGAACGTGGCAAGAAATTAGAGCCAATGGAAATTGCCTACATTGATGTTCCGGAGGAATTTTCCGGTACCGTTATCCAGATGCTCAGCGAGCGTAAGGGTGAACTGCAGGGAATGAGCACTGCAAGCGACGGTTCCGTTCGTCTTGAGTTCCACATTCCTTCCCGTGGACTGATTGGTTTCCGAGGAAATTTCCTTACTTCCACAAAGGGAACTGGTATTATCAATACTATTTTTGATGGCTATTCTCCATATAAGGGAGATTTCCAGTATCGTAAACAGGGTTCCCTGATTGCTTTCGAGGGCGGCGAGGCTGTTACTTATGGTCTGTTTGCAGCTCAGGAGCGTGGAACTTTATTTATCGGACCTGGCGCAAAGGTTTACAGTGGTATGGTTATCGGACAGAATGGCAAGGCAGAGGATATCGAGCTGAATGTCTGCAAGACCAAGCATCTGACCAATACTCGTTCCTCTTCTGCTGATGAGGCACTGAAACTGACTCCGCCAAGAGTTCTCAGTCTGGAGCAGGCTATTGAGTTTATCGATACGGATGAACTTCTGGAGGTTACTCCAAGCAGCCTTCGTATCCGTAAGAAGATTCTGGATTCCCGTGATCGTAAGAGAGCTTCTATTAAGAAAAATGCGTAAGGGATTATAAGAAAATAGAGCAGATAGATCTTAGGTTGAGTAAGATTTATCTGCTCTTTTTGTATATAGCAAGCTCTAAAGCTCTTTCTTTAGTTTATAGAAGTCCTTCACAGCCTTCCAGCCAATTTTCACAATCTTCTTCACATTAATGGAATTAGTTCCGCCCTGTCTGGGTTTGAAGGTGATGTCTATGAATTGTACTTTTTCTTTGTAGTGGACAAAGTATGTAGTAAACATAATGTTGGGAATGTTGAAGTCTTCCGGGAGTTTGTCGATATATTTGGCTACCAGGCTGGATTTCATCAGGCGGTACGGCGCATTGGCGTCGGAAACTTTTACACCGAAGATCATTCTCAGCAGAAAGCATACAACATTCTCTACGAATTTTCTGGATTTTCCGTCGCCACGTACAGCGCGGCTGCCGATTATTGCATCATACCGACCCCTCTGGTTCCAAAATGGCTCGAATTCGTCAGGGTTCGTCTGACCGTCTGAATCAGTCTGGAAAATATAATCGGCTTTCTGACGGATGGCATAGCGATATCCATAAAGTACTGTAGGGCCGTGACCGCCGTTTGGCTTATCCAGAGGGACAAGAAGTGGTCTTGTAGCAGCGCATTTCTGCAGAAGTTCGTAGGTGTTGTCTTTACTTCCATCGTTAATAATCACCAGTCTGGAATTTCCCTCATCGTTATGACGTTCCACTACTGGGTACCACTGGTCAATGGTTTTCTCAATATTCTCCGATTCATTATATGCCGGAATTACGATATATAAACTGGACATAACTTCCTCCCATTTACTGATTTTTCAAACAGGCTTTAAGCTTTAACAGCATATCTTTAACCGTACTTTATATATCATATTGTAACTGTTCAGTACCTTCACTGCTACACGCTTCGCGGTACACAGAAATCATGCTTTCAGCCCAAATTCTTCTGCTAATTTTCCAAACTGGGGCAAAGAGTTCATAATCGTGTCATACGATACACAATAAGCCAGTCTTACATATCCAGGGCAGGCAAAGGAGCTTCCCGGCACCATAAGGATATTGTATTTTTTGCCAGCTTCGCAGAAGGCTTTTTCATCTGTAACTGGAGATTTCACGAATAAATAGAACGCTCCCTGTGGCTTAATACATTCAAATCCCAGTTCTTTCAGTCCATTGTAAAGAGCAAGGCGGTTCTTGTCGTAAGCTGCCACATCTACCTCTGCATCTACGCATTTCGCGATTACTTTTTGGATCAGGGATGGAGCATTTACGCAGCCGATAGTACGATTAGCAATGGCTGCTGCTGCGATCAGTTCCTCGCTTCCGTCTGCCTCGTCTGGAATAACCAGATAACCGATACGCTCACCTGGAAGAGAAAGGGATTTGCTGTAGGAATAGCCTACGATTGTATTTGCATAATATTTTGTCAGATAGGGTACCTGTACGCCGTCATAGGCCAGTTCTCTATATGGCTCATCAGAAATCAGGTAAATCACTGTGCCAAATTCTTTCTGCTTCGCTTCCAGAATTGACGCAAGTTTCCTGATTGTTTCTTCTGAATAAACAACTCCAGTCGGATTGTGAGGAGTATTCACAATGACAGCACGGGTCTTCGGTGTGATTTTCTCCTCAAATTCCTTCAGATTCGGCTGGAATGTGGTAGTATCCGGTGAGATTTCCGCAAGATTGCCGTCATAATTGCGTACATATGCACCATACTCCAGAAAATAAGGTGCAAAAACGATCACCTCTTCTCCAGGATTCAGGATTGTCTTAAATGCTACGTTCAATCCGCTGGCTGCACCAACTGTCATGATCAGATTTTTTGCTGCAAAAGAAGTGCCAAATCGACGGTTCAGGGACTCTGCAATTGTCTGGCGAACATCCTCGAATCCTGCATTGCTCATATAGCCATGGAGAACTGTCGGCTCTTCCTCATTTACCAGATCAATAATGGCCTGACGAACACAATCCGGTGCGGGAACACTTGGATTTCCAAGGCTGAAATCAAATACATTTTCCGGTCCGTAAATCGCGCGAAGGCGATTGCCTTCCTCGAACATCATACGGATTGCAGAATTGTTTTTTACATATGGTTTCATTTTTTCTGCTATCATTTTATGTCACTCCTCTTTTGCTTATTTCTTATTAAGATTTCTCTATTATTTCGTCTTATTTTTCCCAAATATAATCCATCCTACAAGTCCCAGCACCAGCAGACTCACAATCATCCACACGGTCAGCACAACCGGTCCCTTCGGGCTGAACATATCATAATATCCTTTCAGATAAATCACAACTACAATCGCCGGAATCACATACAGCATGTATTTCTGTACGTTTGCAGGGAATTTCAGCCCTTCTCCGGTATCCGCCTCTTTAATAAAGCGCTTCCAGCCCCAGCCATATTTGGACACGCAGAACATTACAAATACTACAGAACCCAGTGGAAGAATATTATTGGATACAATGAAATCTTCCAGATCCATGATGTTCGTTCCTGCTCCAAGCGGCTGTATTCCTGACAAAATGTTGAAGCCAAATACTGCCGGCAGAGAAAGAAGGATCATTGCCACCATGTTGACTATAACAGCTTTTCCACGGCTCCAGCCTTTTCTGTCCATTGAATAGGATATAATATTCTCGAAAACCGCAATTACAGTAGACAGGGAGGCAAAGGACATAAACAGGAAAAACAGAGCTCCCCAGATTTTCCCTCCTGTCATCTGGTTAAATACATTAGGCAATGTAATAAATACAAGTCCCGGGCCTGCTCCTGGCTCCACACCAAATGCGAAGCATGCCGGAATAATGATCAATCCTGCCATCAATGCGACAAAGGTATCCAGAATCGTAATATGCAGAGATTCTCCCAGAAGGGATCTATCCTTTCCAAGATAGCTTCCGAAAATCGTCATAGAGCCTGCACCAATACTTAATGTAAAAAATGCCTGCGACAGTGCCCCAAAGATCACATTTCCGATTCCGATCTCGGCCATAGCGGCAAAATCCGGCACCAGGTAAAATTTCACTCCCTCCATCGCTCCGTCAAGCGTAAGCGAATGAACCGCAAGCACTACGATCAGCGCCAGAAGACATATCATCATTACTTTTGTGATTTTCTCCAGGCCACGCTGCACTCCCAAAGAGCACACTCCGAAGGATAAAACAACTACAATGATCATCCATAAAGTCATTGTACCAGCTGAATCCTGAAGTCCTGTAAAATAGTCTGCCACCTGTGCAGAATCTTTCCCGTCCAGTTTGCCGGCTGCCATTGCATAACAGTAGTAAAGCATCCATCCTGCAACCATGGTGTAGAACATCATCAGCACATAGTTGGAAACCATGCTCATGTAGCTGAAATTATGGAAGTTGGCGCCCTCCGGTTCCAGGTCGTGAAATGCCCTTGCCGTACTTTTGCGGCTTGCACGTCCTACTGCGAATTCACATACCAGTACTGGCAATCCCAACAAAACCAGAAATATCAGGTAAATCAGAATAAATGCCGCTCCACCATATTTTCCCGCCATATACGGAAACTTCCACACGTTTCCAAGTCCAATGGCGCATCCTGCAGAGACCAGGATAAATCCCAGCCGTGATCCAAAGGTTTCTCGTTCTTTCAAATCGTCCCCCTTGTTTTCTTTTTCATTTTATAGTGCCTGGCAGCTGCACCTTCCAGGCTTTGTTTTTGTTGGAAAGTAATAAAAAGGACCGGTTATATCCAGCCCTTTTTCATATTTTTCCTGATATCTTATTGTAACGCGCCCACACTTTTATGTCAACGCTTTTATGTGATGGAAATTTGACGTTTTAAAGTCGAAAATAAATCATTGGTGATAATTTACGATTTTTTTCGCAGTAACAGAGACCAATGTATTGGTGTCCGCAAACTTTTATACATAAAAAGAACAGTCTCACCTTAAACACCATTTTCCAGGCAAAACTGTCCTCTTTCATTATTCCTTAACTTTTCACACTAAGTCTCACCAGCGCCCTCTGCAGCTTGGCTTCAACGATCTTGTATTCCTTATCGGAAAGTCCACCCTTGGCCAGCTTTTCCTGGGCACGCTCTTTGGCTTTTCCAGCGCGGTCGGCGTCGATGTCCTCCTGCCATTCCCAGGTGGTTGCAAGAAGACTGCAATTGCCATCCATTACGGTGAGCATGCCACCGATGCAGGCTGCACTGCGGCTGGTGCCATTCTCCAGTATCACATGGGCCTCGCCCATTCCAAGAGCGGTACAGAAGTTGCAGTGTCCTGCCAGGATTGCCAGATCACCGGTAATGCTGCGGCACACAATGCGCTGCACCTCTCCCTCAAAAAGCAGGCCGTCGGGGGTACCGATTCTAAGGGGAAATGTCCTCATAGGCAGCCTCCTTTACTGATTCTGGTTATTTTTTGCTTTCTCAAATACATCGTCAATAGTTCCGGCAAACAGGAAGCAGCTCTCTGGAATACTGTCGCACTCGCCATCCAGGATCATCTTAAATCCACGGAGAGTCTCTTTCAGCGGAACGTACTGTCCCGGCATACCTGTAAACTGCTCTGCTACAGAGAAGCTCTGTGACAGGAATCGCTGCACCTTACGCGCGCGGCTTACTGTCAGCTTATCCTCTTCTGAAAGCTCATCCATACCCATAATTGCAATAATATCCTGCAGTTCTTTATAACGCTGCAGAACTCTCTGTACTGCACGTGCAATCTCATAATGCTCCTGTCCAACTACCTCCGGGGAAAGGATACGGCTGGTGGAATCAAGCGGATCCACTGCCGGATAAATACCCTGGCTGGCGATCTCACGGGAAAGTACGGTGGTCGCATCCAGATGGGTAAATGTAGTAGCCGGAGCCGGGTCTGTAAGGTCATCGGCAGGTACATAAACAGCCTGTACAGATGTGATGGAACCCTTTCTGGTAGAAGTGATACGCTCCTGAAGGGCACCCATCTCAGTAGCCAGAGTTGGCTGATAACCTACAGCGGAAGGCATACGTCCAAGAAGTGCGGAAACCTCTGAGCCAGCCTGTGTAAAACGGAAAATATTATCAATGAAAAGAAGCACGTCCTGATTCTTCACATCACGGAAATACTCTGCCATAGTCAGTCCGGAAAGACCAACTCGCATACGTGCTCCCGGCGGCTCGTTCATCTGACCATAAACCAGTGCAGTCTTGTCGATAACGCCGCTTTCCTTCATTTCATTGTAAAGGTCATTACCCTCACGGGTACGCTCTCCAACACCTGTAAATACGGAAAGTCCGCCGTGTGCTGTGGCAACATTGTGGATCAGCTCCATGATAAGAACTGTTTTGCCAACACCAGCACCTCCGAACAGACCGATCTTACCACCCTTTGCATACGGGCAGATCAGGTCAACGACCTTGATACCGGTCTCCAGGATCTCGGTTGCCGGCATCTGCTCCTCATAGGATGGTGCCGGACGGTGGATTGCCCAGTGCTCTTTCGTCTCTGGTGCCGGAAGATTGTCTACCGGATCACCAAGAAGATTAAATACTCGTCCAAGGCACTCTTCTCCAACCGGAACCTTGATGGGTTCACCAGTATCTACAGCCTTGGTTCCTCTTACCAGACCATCGGTGGAATTCATGGCGATACAGCGTACCGTATTATCCCCGATCTGCTGAGCAACCTCTGCTGTGAGCTTTGTGCCTTCATGATCAATTTCGATGGCATTGAGAAGTGCCGGCAGCTCGTCATGCCCGAACCGGATATCAAGTACCGGACCGATTACCTGCACCACCTCGCCAATGTGTTTTTCGCTCATTTAGCAGTCTCCTTATAGATTGAAGGATAAAATCCTTCATAATCATCATTATTTCTGTGACTGACCATCCCCAAAATCCATATAGTGATATTTCGTTATATTTTTCACTATATCTTATTTTTTGTCCAGCCAGCACGCGGATGAATATTCTATAAATGCAAAATATCAACTACTATTGTAAATACTGTCTTTTTCGTGGCAGCAATATATTTTGCACCTATCTTATACTCCCTCCGCACCTCCAACAATCTCTGTGATCTCCTGCGTGATGCTTGCCTGACGTGCCCGGTTGTAATGCAGATTCAGCTTCTCGATCATTTCCTCGGCATTGTTGGTCGCAGCCTCCATGGCGGTACGTCTTGCAGCCAGCTCACTGGCAACACTCTCACAAACCGCACCATAGATCAAACCAGCCAGATACTCTGGAACGATGGCATCAAATACTTCCGACGCATCCGGCTCATACAGAATCAGATTCCGGATGCTCTTTGTATCCTGTTCATCTGTCAGGTCCTTCAGAGGCAGCACCGGTATCGCTGATGGCTGCTGGGAAAGCATGGAAACAAATTTTGTGTAACAAAGATCAATGTGTCCAAATTCTCCCTTCTTAAATTCCCCGCAGAGCAGATTCGCCATCTCAAAGCAGTCTGCAACAGAAACATCGGCAATTTCGCCAAAGCTTTCTGTAACACAGGCAAATCCATTTCGCTTCGAATACTCCACAGCCTTTTTCCCAATGGGAAGAACCAGGAAATCCTGATTCACAGAGGCTGCTTCCAGACATTTAAACAAGTTGGTGTTATATCCGCCAGCCAGACCACGGTCTCCGGCGATCAGTACATAGCAGCACTTCTCATTCCCGGATTCTCTGGCATATACAGAAGAAAAATCTGTATTCCCCTGTGCAATATCCACCAGAGTCTGATGCATAGTCTCAAAATAGGGCCGGCAGACTTCCGCCCTTTCTTTTGCTTTACGCAGTTTGGAGGATGCTACAAGTTCCATTGCCTTGGTAATCTGCATGGTGCTCTGCACACTTTTGATCCGCAGCTTTACCGCTTTCATGTTTGCAGCCATAAAAAGTCCTCCTTGTCACAATTTATTTCTCAGGTCTTGTATTTACAAAATTCTCAGTATACTGTTCCAATGCGCCCTTCAGCTTCTCTTCTGTCTCCGCAGATAATGCACCTGTGGAACGGATTTCCTGCATTGCAGCAGCACCCTGTGCATCACTGTCAATCCAGGTATAAAGACCAGCTTCATAGGTTCTTACATCCTCTGTAGCAACCCGGGAAAGGATTCCCTTGGTTACTGCATAAAGGATAGCTACCTGCTTCTCAACTGGAACCGGCGCATTCTGGTTCTGCTTCAGAACCTCCACAATACGGGCTCCCTGCTCCAGTCTGGCCTTGGTATCTGCATCCAGATCAGATCCAAACTGAGCAAAGCTCTGCAGCTCTCGATACTGGGAATAAATCAGCTTCAAAGTACCGGCAACCTTCTTCATTGCCTTGATCTGTGCATTTCCACCAACTCGTGATACGGAAATACCAGGGTTTACAGCCGGCATAACACCGGAATGGAACAGCTCTGTCTCCAGGAAAATCTGTCCGTCTGTGATGGAAATAACGTTAGTGGGAATATATGCGGAAACGTCTCCTGCCTGTGTCTCGATGATCGGAAGTGCAGTCAGGGAACCGCCGCCGTGTGCCTCATCCAGTCTTGCGGCACGCTCCAGAAGTCTGGAATGGAGATAGAAAACATCTCCAGGATATGCCTCACGTCCCGGTGGACGACGGATCAGCAGGGAAAGTGCACGATAAGCAACCGCATGCTTACTTAAATCATCGTAAATGATAAGTACATCTTTTCCCTTATACATAAAATATTCACCCATTGCACATCCGGAATACGGTGCAATGTACTGCAGCGGGCTGGCTTCTGAAGCAGTAGCCGCTACAACGATGGTATAATCCATAGCGCCATTTCTTGTAAGAGTCTCAACCAGGGAAGATACGGTGGAACGCTTCTGACCAATTGCAACATAGATACAGATCACGTCCTTCCCCTTCTGATTGATAATAGTATCTGCTGCCAGAGTGGTCTTACCAGTCTGACGGTCACCGATGATCAGCTCACGCTGACCTCTTCCAATGGGAACCATGGAGTCAATTGCCTTAATACCGGTCTGCAGAGGCTGGTTAACGCCCTGTCTCTCGCAGATACCTGGTGCCGGGCTCTCAATCGCCCTGTATTCACTTGTCACTACAGGTCCTGCACCGTCAATAGGCTGTCCAAGGGCATTTACAACTCGCCCGATCATAGCCTCACCAACCGGAACGGATACCACCTTTCCGGTGCGCTTTACGGTCTGACCTTCGCCAATACCGGAATCATCCCCAAATAAAACGATAGAAACACTGTTTTCTTCCAGGTTCTGCGCCATTCCGAAGCTTCCGTCCTCAAACTCAAGAAGCTCTCCTGCCATACAGTTGATAAGACCGCTGGCTCTGGCAATGCCATCACCAACCATAAGAACCGTACCGGTCTCATTCTGTTTGATGGCGTTATCGTAATATTTGATCTGACTGCGGATGACTTTTGAAATTTCTTCAGGTTTAAGCTGCATTTTCTCTATCCATCCTTATACTATAAGCTCGTTTAATTTCCTGGAAAGATCATCCAGACGGCTCTTTACTGTACCGTCCAGCTGTCTGCCCTCCAGTTCCACTTTAAGACCTGCAAGCACTGTAGGATCTGTCTTCTGGGTCAGGGTAACGGTCTTACCGCTTATCTTCTCCAGCTTGTCCTTAAGCGCTGCCATCTGCTCATCTGTCAGTGCAACCGCGCTGGTCACCACTGCAGTGGCAATGTTATGGTTCACATTGTACCGCCGTGTAAATTCCTCACAGCATCCGGAATACTCTCCCAGGATTCCGCGCTCACACAGCAGTTTCAGAAAATTCACCAGATACCGTTCTGCTTCTGTTCCAAATGCAGTATCAAGAAGTTTTGTCCTCTCTTCCTTCGGGATTGAAGGCTCTGACAACAATTTCACATAATCGGGATTCTCCCGGAAAAGCTGCCGGATTGTCTGCATCTGCTCCAGCACAGTGTCGGTAAGCTGTTCTTCAGCAGCAAGATCATACATGCTGCCGCCATATAATCTGGCAATCTGCGTCATGATGCCTCACCTACATTCGAAATAAACTCGTCGATCAGTTTCGCGTGATCCTCTTCTTTGATCTCACGCTCGATCACCTTGCCGGCAATCTCCATTGCCATGCCGCCGATCTCATTCTTCACCTCATTGACAGCTTTTCGTTTCTCCTGTGCAATGTCGCTCTCAGCCTTCTCTTTCATAGCACGGGCTTCCTGGGCTGCACTTTTCAGGATCTCCTCACTCTGGAGGGAAGCTGTCCTCTGTGCCTCTGTGACAATATCGCTGGCCTTTGCTTTGGCCTGCTGCATATTCTGTTCATACTCTGTCTTCATGGCAAGAGCTTCTTCCTTCGCCTTTGTAGCATCCTGGATTTCGGCATCTGCCATTGCTCTTCTCTTCTGAAGCATTTCATTGACAGGCTTAAACAAAAATCTTTTTATCAGATACATTTGAAGAAAAAGATTGCAGATCTGTGCGATAAACGTCCACGGCACAATTCCTACAAGTTCCTGTACCTGCATGTTCTAACCTCCTGTTGTAACTGCTACCATTCATACCGTTCCAGTATCTTACCAGTATAGAAACCAGCTGCTTTGGTGCCGTCTCTATGGAGCTTCCATAACAGCGGTCTGTGAATGGTAACGCCTGTGATACTTGTCCTTAATTATCCAAGGAACTTCATGAAGGTACCAGGTGCAACAAAGATCAGAAGCAGACCGGTTACGAAACCGTAAATACCTGTAGTCTCTGCGATCGCACAACCAAGAAGCATGGTAGAGGTTACATCACCTTTACACTCTGGCTGACGTCCGATTGCTTCCAGAGCTTTTGCAACTGCGTTACCTTCTCCAATACCAGGTCCGATACCTGCGATCAGTGCAAGACCAGCACCAATTGCACAACCAGCCAGTGCGATACCTTTTGCCAATACTGTAAAATCCATAATCAAATCCTCCTGTTATTTATGATTTCTCTTGTTAAAAATTCAATTCATCCGGAAACTGCAAAATATTTTCTGCATTTTCCGATTTTCTGCCCACTTCGTGAACATCCGCCTTCTTTACGCTACTCTTCTGCTGCATTCGCGATATACATTACAGTCAGCATACAGAAAATAAATGCCTGCATGATTCCGGAAAACCAGTCAAAATAAACTGACATAATTGCCGGAATACCAACGTCCAGGAATGGGATCTTCGACAAAACCTCTCCCACAATACCCGGAATCAATCCAAACAGTTTGGAGCTTGCCAGCGCCAGCGCTGCATAGATCAAACCATTGATAACTACACCGGAAAGAATATTTCCAAAATGACGGCATGCCATACTGATCGGTGTGGCAATCTCAGAAAGAATATTAAATGGTGTCATAATAGGGATTGGAGTTGTAAATCCCTTCATATATCCACCGAAACCATTTGTCTTGATCTTCTGTGCCGTGATCATGGTAAATACAACAACTGCCCATGCAGCTTCTGTGGAAAGATCTGCTGTAGGGCTTCGCAGTCCTACAAGGCTGATCAGGTTGGATACCACACTGGTAGCAAAAAGCGCCGCCACAAAAGGAATCATATAGCTGAATTTCTCCCCCATATTTCCGATGACGAACTTATTTGCTGTCTCCACCAGTAGCTCAGCCACAGCCTGTCTCCTGGATATTTTCTCCACCTTCAGATCATGTGTCAGCCAGATACAAAGTCCTGTGATCAACAGCATAACCAGCCAGCTTACAACCAGAGTCTCCGTGATCTGGAATTTCCCCAGGATGGGAATCTCGAACGGAAACGTATAGAATATCCTGCCACCGGTTATTTCGATATCCATGTACTCTCACCTCCTGTCATTATAAATTTGTAACTGTTCCGTACCACATCTGTCACACACTTCGCGGAGCAGTACCTGCTGAATAGTTACATAAAATTGTATATATCATTATGCGGCCTTCCTCCCCCCAATGATTCCAACTGTCTTGATCACAATGTTTGGAAAAAGCAATGGTAAGATTCCGGCTACAAACTGAAAACAGGGAACCGCAATCGCCAGAACGCCCCAGATAAGCTGAAGCATCATTCTCTGACTATAGCTGGCCTTCATCTTCGCTGCAGCCTGTTTATCGTCCTCCATGGAAACTATCTTCTGAACGGTCAGCCCCATAAGGAAAAAGTTCAGTACTGCCACCATCCCGCCAATAAATCCGGCGAGAAGCACTGTATAATCAAACGGAATCTGCTCCGGCACTGCCAGATGTCCGATTCCAAATACAGCCCACATCAGGACTACGCATACAAATGTACCAATCGCCACCTTCTTCGTCTCTTTCCTCACTGCCGGCTGCACATCTGCAAACATTTTGCTCATACAAATCTCCCTTCTGAAACGTGTTTGAAAAAGGTTTTCTGCAAAATGTACGTCACACTTTGCAGGAATGATTCCTCAAACACACTCTAATGATGTCTGTTAAATGAAACTTTATTCCTCTTTTTCTCTTTCTTCTGATGTCCGGTTACGGACAGGTAAAGCTTATAGGCTACTGTAAAGGAGCCTCCCAGTCCGAAAAAAAAGCCAGGAATAAAAATCCATTCTCCTATTCCCAGGCTGGTACTCATCCACCAGCAGATCAGCAGGCACAGAAGCAGAGGAGTGATAAAGGATAAGCTAAATTGACTAAGCAAAGTCATATTCTTGATAATATCTCCCCATTTTTTCATAAAAGTCTCCTGTCGCAAGTCTCATTTTATAGACAGATTTTAACACAATTCAGTGTGGATAGCAACTTTTATTGTGCACATTATTTAAAAATCGACTTCCATTTTATTGCATATCGTCAATTTTTTCACACTTCAAAAAGTAATTACATGCTAACAAATTCTTGTTATTTTGTCGTTATACAATTGTTAAACATTGACTAAAATTCAGACACTGCAGGTAGTATTGTCTAGAATGTGTTTGAAACAGGCTCTAGAGCGTGTTTGAAAAAGGCTTTCTGCAAGATGTACTTCACAATTTGTGGGAGATTTGTCCGATTGAGGGCGGCGTAGCGGGCTACGTCGACTGAAAGAGGGCAAAATATACCGCAAAGTGGGGCGTGCAGATTGCGGGAATGATTTTTGAAACACGCTCTAGCTGCAATATCCTTTGATATGCAAAAAACCGCCTTGTATCAGCATTCCCATTCCTGGTAAATTCATGCTGTACAAAGCAGTTTCTCTTTCATAGTTTCTTATGAACCGCTCTATCTTATTTTAGAGTGTATTTGTAAAATCATTCTCGCAATCTGCACGCCCCGGTTTGCAGCATATTTTGCCCAAATTCGTAGAGCGTGTTTGTGAAATCATTCCTGAAAATTATGACGTGCCTCTTATGAAAGCTGTTTTAATTTGCATACAAATAAGAACTGTATGTAGGATCATCAATGTTTGAGGAATCAATCCATGCCGGGTCGATAAGCACATTCCGCTTGATTTCCACACTCTTCTTTGGTGCTGTAGTCAAAAGTGCTGTCCAGATGGTCTGATATCCCATCGCGTAAGGCTGCTGGGAAACCACGCCGACCTCTTTACTATTCCAGATAGCCTCCTGTTGTTTCGCTGTGGCATCCACACCAACCATCACAATGGAATCCTTTGTCTCATCCTTTTTCATGTCCAGATACAGATCGGCAATATCTGCATTATCGCAGAAAACACCGTCCAGCTGCGGATATTTGTCAAGAACCTCCTGCATGGCAGCTGTCATATCATCTACCTGATCCTGATAAACAATCTCCACAACTTCAATATCCGGATAATTGGTGATATAATTGGTAAAACCGCTTACACGTTCCTGAATGCTCTGCGTCTTTTCCTGCGCAGAAAAGACTGCAACCTTACCCATTTTTCCGATGGCTGTGGCTAATCTATACGCAGCGATTTCGCCCACCCTGGTATTATCCGTACCACGAAATGCACGGACCATCTTGCTGTCTGTAACACCAGAGTCAAATGCCACAACCGGGATTCCATTCTCCTTGGCAGCTTCCAGCTGCGCCTGAAGGGAATCCATATCGCTGGCAGAAACACAAAGTACATCCGGATTCTCTGCAATTACCGCATCTATGGTATTTACCTGGCTCTCCACATCTTTCTCATCGCTGGCGCCTTCAAAGGTCATGGTCACCTGATCTTCTTTCTTGAAGCCATATGCCTCGTTTACATCGGCAATTGCCTGCTCCATTCCTTTCTTAACCAGTCCCCAGAACTCTCCGCTTGTACTCTTGCTTACAACTGCCACCCGGGATCCTGCCTGGAGTTCTACAGATGTATCAATTTCAGGAATAAGAGGATCCTTTTCTTCCTGGGCTTCTTCTGTGGATTCCGTAGTCTGCCCGTCAGAAACCAGTGGCGCGATCACTTTCTCCACTTCTTCTTTCTTACAGCCTGTGAAGGTGCATAATGCAGCCAGAACAACAGCAGGTATCACTGCTACTTTTTTCATTTTATTCACTCCTCATCTGAATGTTTAAAGTTTTTTCAAAAAAACTTTTTATAACTATTTTTCGCAGTCTTCATCTTTGTTTAATCTTGCTTTTACATTATACACAATTTCGGTTCCACGTCTATAGTTTTTATGGTTTTTTCACATTTGCGGGATAGAAATCCCCTTAAACTCAGTCCCTTCCGGCTTTGTCACGAATTTCATCACCTTTCCGGTTACCGGATGGAAAAAGGTAAGGCTTGCGGCGCACAGAGCCAGGCTGCCTGCCCCGATGGTCACATTCGTTCCGGCACCATATTTCCGGTCACCAGCCAAAGGCATTCCTGCATGAGCCATCTGAACCCGGATCTGGTGATGACGGCCTGTATCCAGATGAATTCGAAGCAGCCATTTTTTCTTTCCGGAAATTGCATCCACAGCCTCACCGAGAACCTCATAGGAAAGTCTGGCCTTCTTCGCACCAGGAGTGTGCGCATTTACCACGGAAGAAGTATTGGATTTTCCATCTTTTTTCAGATAATCCTCCAGAACTTTTTCTTTTTTCCCAGCCTCGGCCTGCTTTCCATATGTTACTGCCAGATAAATTTTTTCCATCTTTCCAGCTGTAATCTGTGCACTTAACGATTTCGCGGCCTCAGGTGTCTTCCCAAATACAAGAATACCTTCTACCGGCTGATCCAGCCTGTGGATTACTGCCAGATATGGAATCCTTCTCCCACCACCGTCTTGCATTGCCAGATAATTTTTCAGGCTGCTCTCCAGATCCATGGCACCGATTCTTGCATTCTGTACCGCAATTCCCGCTGGCTTACGGCAAACTATAATTTCTTTATCTTCGAAAAGAATGTAGTCCTCTATTTTCCCACTAAACATCGTCTGCTTCCCTCATAGTTTCCAATTTTCTCCGCTCATTATAGCGGATTAAAGCCTGATTTACAAGCTCACACTTTCTATTCCGGTATGCTTTATGCTGCATATCGGTTCCTGTTCACTTCGTATCCAATACATCATCCCGCTTTTTTGTCTCTCACAGCATGGAAAAGGACGGTCATCATTTTACTTATATTTCAAATGATGACCGTCCTAAAATTCTTCAGTATTCAATGGTCTTTTCCTCGTTTTTCAAATTGATTTACAATTTAATATTTACGTGGTCTTTATTCAGTTGTTCTATATTCAGTTTTAAGTTTTTATTTAAAATATCTTATCTTATTTCCTGCTCATAAACGATATGATGTTTATCATTCGGTTTATTTAGAAGTTTGATAGATTGAAATTATAATTCACGTTTTATAATTTCTTCTGCAGAAATATCGGATATACTTCTCAGGCTCTGAATCATTATCATAAACAATTTCAAACTTAATTCGGTTAAATCCAAAACCACTTACTGGTTCATATGCTCTCTTATATGTATTATACAAAAAAGTTTGAGCGGAAGTTCCTGATCTATTTCTGACTGGAATATCAATTATGATATTCTTCTAATGCAAAGTTTCGATTCATATTCTAAAGGTTCAATAGGAATCTCAAGATATCCTGCTTATCTGTGATAAGGGGTTATATCCTCTGGAGAAATGTTTCTTTACACAAGTTCCAGATCTTTGTATTAGTGGTGGACAGTTATTCAATATAAGTAATCGCTTCTATTTACCTTGGATACGTTTATAAGTATCAGCTGAATCAAGTGATACTTTATTTTCTATTTACACGGTTCTCGTATCAGGTCTTCTTGCAGGAAATGCGATTCCTGTCTCTCTTATATTGATTAGAAAGATTTTATGTTCCCATTGGAATCACTAAGCTCCTTTCTTTATGAAGTTGTTTTTCTTTTCTTTTGATGAGCTTATATTACCATCTCTGATCTTATTTGTCAATACTTTTTCTTGTATTTTTTGTTTTATTTCTGTTTTATTTTGGCACTTCACGTTGTATTTCTGTGTTTTTTACTAATTATTGTAATTATTCAGAATATTTGTTTATATAACAAGAAAGACTCCTTTTTGCAAAAGGCTAAATGGGTGTTTAAAAAAGGCTTTCTGCAAGATATACGTCATGATTTGTGGGAGATTTTGTCCGGTTGAGGGTATCATAGCGGGCTACGACAACCGAATTCGGGAAAAATATACCGCAAAGTGGGACGTGCAGATTGCGGAAATGCTTTTTTAAACACGTTCTAGCCTATGTAGAAACACATTGAGCGATATTTGCCTTTTCGTTGCAGTGTGATCATACCATGTAGAACTTTTTATGTAACAGGGAATTCTGATAAAAAGGCAGGTCGCTCTCAAAAAGAATGACCTGCCTCATAACATTTTATTTTCTATTGTAGTTGATCAGACAGCCTTTCAAGATGATTTCCCGCTCATCATCTGTCAGCTCTCCAAGTGTTACGGTAAACGGAACCAGTCCGCTCTCTTTTACCACATAACCGGTAATGCTGTCGGCTTTCTCTTCCACTGCCTTGCGGATTTCCGGGAAGAACAGGTAATCACCGTTTACAAACGGAAGATCACCGGCCGGGATCAGGAATGGAAGCATTCCCCAGTTAATCAGGTTGGAACGGTAACGTTTGGTAGCGTATTCGTTGGCAATGTTTGCCCACCCGCCAAGTACTTTCTGACAGGAAGCAGCCTGCTCACGGGCAGAACCATCTCCGGGCTTCACTGCGAAAATAGTACTTCCAACGCCAAGATTGCCTTTGCCAGCTTCCGGATACTCTTTGTTCACCGCTTCCATAACCGGCTTCAGCTCTGGCAGTGCATCCAGCGGACATTCGCCGTTCTCAATGGCATGCTCTGCTTTCTGAACCTCTTTTGCCCGTCCAACATAAGCCGGATCCTTTCTGGAAAGAGTAAACTCAGCCAGTCCAAGAGGATTGGAACGGTAGGAGGAAGTCTCACCGGACGGGATCAGCTCGTCGGTAGTAGTTACCGGATCGTGAATTTCGGAAACAACCTTCAGAACCAGATTCTCTGCAAGTGCCGGCATCTTCGGCCAGTCTTTGATGTTCGGTCCAAACTGGATCTCAACAGACGGATCAGCCACGCCTTTGCTGTCAAATACACGGTTATCGTAAATCGTTTTGTCAAAGAAATATTTCTGTCCTCTGTACTCTCCTGTGAAATTCTCAGCAGAGGTAAGGAATCCCTTGTTTGCAGCTGTAGCAGCGATAGAACGGGCATCCATAAGTGCAACAGAAGAAATCTGACCATTCTGGATCTTGGAGCCTTCACGGTTCGGGAAGTTTCTGGTGGTATGGCGGATACTGAAAGCATTGTTTGCCGGAGTATCTCCAGCACCGAAGCATGGACCGCAGAATGCAGTTTTCACAACAGCACCTGTCTCAAGAAGATCTGCCAGAACTCCATTCTTAGCCAGCTCCATATAAATCGGAGTACTTGCCGGATATACGCTTAAAGTAAAGGCATCTGCACCGATGCTGGTTCCGCGGAGAATATCCGCTGCAGCACAGATATTCTCAAATCCACCGCCTGCACATCCTGCAATAATTCCCTGGTCAACATAAAGCTTTCCGTCTACAACCTTATTACGGAGAGTATAAGGAACCTTGCCGTCCAGACTTACCAGAGCTTTTTTCTCAACATCGGCAAGGATGTCATCCAGATTTGCATTCAGTTCATCAATTGTATAAGTATTGCTTGGATGGAACGGCATAGCGATCATTGGCTTGATCTCGCCAAGGTCAATCTCCACACAGCCGTCATAGTAAGCCACATCTCCCGGTTTCAGCTCTTTATAGCTCTGGGCTCTTCCATGGATCTCGTAAAACTCCTGAATCTTCTCATCTGTCTGCCAGATGGAGGAAAGGCAGGTAGTCTCAGTAGTCATAACATCGATTCCAATACGGAAATCAGCACTTAAATTAGCTACGCCAGGACCTACGAACTCCATTACTTTATTCTTCACATAACCATTTGCAAATACTTTACCAATGATAGCAAGAGCAACGTCCTGCGGTCCTACGCCCGGACGTGGGCTTCCTTTCAGATAAATAGCAACAACTCCTGGCATATTGATATCATATGTCTGGGAAAGAAGCTGCTTCACAAGCTCCGGTCCCCCCTCTCCCATAGCCATGGTACCAAGAGCGCCATAACGGGTATGGCTGTCTGAGCCAAGAATCATCTTGCCGCACTCAGCAAGCATTTCGCGGGCAAACTGATGGATAACTGCCTGATGTGGCGGAACATAGACACCGCCGTATTTTTTCGCACAGGTAAGACCAAACATATGGTCATCCTCATTAATAGTACCGCCAACTGCACAGAGGGAGTTGTGACAGTTGGTCAGAACATACGGTACCGGAAAACGCTCCAGTCCGGAAGCACGTGCAGTCTGGATAATTCCTACAAAAGTAATATCATGGGATGTCAGTTTATCAAATTTAATCTGAAGCTTGTCCATATTACCGGAAGTATTATGGGCTTTTAAAATAGAATAGGCAATGGTATTTCTTGCTGCATCTTCTCTGGAAACAGGAAGCTGGGCTTCAGCTGCCGGAATGATTTCCTTTCCATTCTGCAGATACACGCCAGTATCATATAATTTCATAATAAAGCTCCTCCTCATCTTGAGAGATTTATAAGTAACAAATATTATGCAGCTGTTCACCAGCAACATTCTGAGAGGTATTTTTTGTGAACAGCAGCAACATTATCGTTAATTATAGTAGATTTCTCCGAAAGGGTCAAGCAAAAACACTTTAGCGTGCTAAAAAGCTTTTTTTGCAAAAAATGGTCTGTAATTTTGCTCCACATTTCTGTTGCAACTTTTTCAAATCAGTGATAAGGTAGAATCTACCAACACTGAAATAATGGGAGGTGTTCTAAGATGTTTCGCCTTTGGGGACGAATCTGGAAAGATAACCATATGCTGAAGGATACCGTGATCTGTGATGACCGCCAGGAGACCAGAACGCACAAGGTTTTTCACTGTCTGGAGCAGATCTGTTATGAGCTGGATCTTGGTAATCCAATCTGGCTGGATACTACGGTGCGGGATTTTAAGAAGCACAGTAAAACACGTTTTTATCAGGATAATTTTATTGAACAGATTGACTTTGATTACCTGGAAATACAGGTAATAGAGGAAGATGGAGAAGAATGATGAAAAAGACAAAAATGTTTATGCTGGTTCTCACCAGCGCAGTACTTGCCCTTACTCCGGTAACTGCAAACGCAGCTGAAGCTGCACCTTCTCAGGTAACGGAAACTGTTATTGCCACCCCTACTCCGACACCCAAAAAGCCACAGAAAAAAGGCTGGGTGAAGACCAAATCCGGAATCAGAAGATACTATCGAAAAGGAAAACGCCTCACCGGTTTCCAGAAGATTGGCAAGAATTATTTCTATTTCAGTGCCAAGGGAACCCTATTAAAAAATACTACTGTTAATAAAGGTTACAGGGGATTTACTTACTACATCGACAATAAAAGTCATGTAATCGGCAGAAAAAAGGGTTCTACCTACTATACTGCCAGCGGAAAGAGAATGACTCAGGTTCAGATTGCCAACCTCCGCTCCAAGCAGATTGCAGCAGAGATCACCAATTCCAGCATGTCCAAATCCCAGAAGCTTCAGACATGTTTCAACTGGGTGATCAAGGGCTATTATAATATCTGGCGTGATTTTGACCAGGGCGGCAAGGACTGGCCGGCTACTTTTGCAAATGACCATTTTCTGCATCACAACGGAGACTGCGTTTCTGACGCTGGCGCATTTGCTTACCTCGCCAAGGCAATCGGATACAAGAATGTTTATGTATGTGCCGACGCTGTGCAGAGCAACAACAATGCCCACGCATGGTGCGAGATCAACGGGTATGTTTATGACCCGCTTTTCGCAGAAGCAAAGAGTTACAGCAAGTATTACGGTGCAACCTATGGTTCTTATGGACTTTACCCGGTTTTGAAATATAAGATTTCATAAATGGTTAATATTCGCTGTACTGGCTGCAGTAACTAAGTTCAGACAAAATATATGCGGCGCACAGATTACAAAAGCTCCCGGATCCGCTACAGGATTCCGAGAGCTTTTTTGGCAAGCTGGTCAGCCATATCGTTGTATTTGTCGTTGGAGTGTCCTTTTACTTTTACAAAATGGACTTTTACTTTCTTCACGGCTTCCCGGTAAAAGGCCTGATACGCAATTGTTCCGGGTTTGGTAGCTTTCCAGGCACCGGTGCACCATTTGGCAATGCCTTCATAATCATGGTAAATGGTGATTTCCGGAATATTATGATCCACAGCATACTGCATTGCCGCTTCGGAGCCTTTGATTTCTCCTGCTACATTATGCATCAGTGCCAGCTCTTTGTCTGTCATTTTTTCGCAGAATGTGTGCTCTTCTCCATCCTTCAGGATGACCATTCCGTAGGAAAATTCGCCGGTGTCAGAGCGGTAACTGCCATCTACGTAGGCAATCACCTGGGCTGACGCAGGTTTTTCTGCCCTGGGAAGTGTATCCGGGATGCCCTCTGCATTCACACCGGCAAATGCCTGTGCCTCTTCCATAGTGGGAAAGCTCTTAAATTCTGCTCCCGAAAATCCCGTGACCTGTTTCTGACACTCTGCCCAGGTCATAAATACACCTGTTTTTCTGCCTGTTCTTACTGCATAGTATTTCTTTGCCATGTAGTCTCCCTTCTGTATCAGACATTCTCAAACACTTTTTCTTTAATTATAACGAAACTGTTTCTTATCTTCAATAATAGATTAGAGCATGTCCACAACACACTCTAATCTATCCCTGGCCCGAAACTTTAATATACCCTGTTTGTCCTGTCGTCACGTTGGAACCGCTGAATGTTTTTCACCACTTCATCCACTACGCGGAATCTGGTCTCTTTCGCAGCCCATGCAATATGCGGAGTAATGATCAGTTTATTGCTGTTCTGGATCTTAAGAAGCGGATTCTCCGGATTCATTGGCTCTTTGCAAAGAACATCAAGGCCTGCACCTGCAATGGAGCCTTCGGTAAGAGCTGTATACAAATCTGGCTCATTTACAATGGCGCCTCGCGCAAGATTCAGGAAAATAGCGGATTTCTTCATCTTGCGGAATTTTTCCAGTGTCATCAGATTCTCCGTGTACCCGTTCAGCGGTGCATGGACGGAAAGAATATCAGAGCGGGAAAGAAGCTCATCCAGGCTTACCTGTTCATATTCTGTATTGTATTTCTTCCCGGAAGCGGAATAGCAGATAATATGGCAGCCAAATGCCTTGGCAATCTGCGCCACCCTGTTTCCAATTGCGCCAAGACCGATAATTCCCCAGGTTTTTCCATCCAGCTCGAAGAAATTCTGTCCGAAATGGGAGAAACAGGTTCCTCTTGCATATTCTCCGGATTTTACGTAATTGTCGTAATAATTCAGTTTTTCCAGAATATAGAAAAGAAGAGCGAAGGTATGCTGTGCCACTCCGTTTGTAGAGTATCCGGCAACATTGTAAGCTGCAATTCCCCTCTTTTTCAGATAGTCTCCATCCAGGTTGTTAAAGCCTGTTGCGGTCAGGCAGACCAGCTTTAGGTTCTGTGCTTTTCCAATGGTAGACTCGCAGATTGGAACCTTGTTGGCCACGATCACATCTGCGTCTTTTGTCTTTTCTTCCATTTCATCTGCTGTTGTACTTCGATATATTACTACTTCGCCCAGTGCCTCAAATGGAGTAAATACCATATCCTGTCCCAGGCTGTCTGCTTCCAGAATTACAATTTTCATAATGTGCTCCTCGCTTTCTTCTGTGCTCATTTATATAGTCGTGCGTTTCCTCATCTGTTTTATAAAATACCGTTTTCTCCGGGAAAATGCAATCCCAAACTATAAAATGTACAATAAGTGTTACTATCCTGTTATTATTCACTGGTGATGTTCTGCGAGGTGTTTTTTGTGAACAAAGTTCACAGAACCCCCGAGAATTAAGTTTGCGCAGCGTGTTGCTGTAAATGGGGAAAACAATAATCCTCAAAATACAAGAGCGCAAGGCTGATAGTGCCTGCGCCCTCATCTACCATTCTGTAATTGTCAAGCCATAAATTCCCGGATAATTTCCCTCATAATCTTCTCTTCCTCAGGAGTCAGCATCTTACTGAAATGACTTCCGGAAGCAGCTGTCTGCTTGATGCTACTGGTAATCTTATCCACGATTTCTTCCTGTAAAACAGGGTCCGCTTTTTTCGCGGCTGGAATCTCTTCTGTCCAGCTTCTCATCTGCTCCACATAATCTGCCAACGTATCCATCACCAGCTCTTCTTTGTAAGAAAAATCCAACGCCTGACGTAAAAGCAATAACACCACCGGTACAGTGGCGCCCACATACAGATAAGTCAGAGGAAGTCCCTCTTCTATCCTTAACGTCTTGGAAAAATAGATGGCACAGCCAAGAATCACAGTGGACAAAAGTGCCGGATACCACACCAGCCGATTCATTCTGTGAAGAAGCCTGTCCCGTGTTTTCCAAAGTCTCAGCCATTTTTCCTTCAGGCTGATCCGCTGACTGCTGCCTGCTCCTTGGGTGTTTTTCGTGCCTGTGTTTTTGCTTCCGGTACTTTTCAGCATTCTTCTGTAGGTGAGGTTTGTCGTCAGCATTCCAATTGCTCCAAGGGTCCCAAGGGCCGCCATACTGTAGAGCAATATCTGCAGATCCATAATTTTCTCCAGCATAATGTCCTCCCATGCTTTCTTTCAAATTGGGAAACTGTTCAATATCTTTGCACCGCAGTTCTCTTTTTTTGTATAAACCTGATTTCAAAAAATACCTGGCGGAACATTGCCAATAAACAGTAACCTTTTACGAACATTATACCGCTGTCCTGTTCTGTATGAAACATAAATCGTTCGTCAAATTCTCGGTGAATCCCGCTTATCCTGTGGTTTCTCTGCATATTTTCCTATTTTATGATCACTTATATAAAGACTTTCCGCAATATATCAATTAGTTTTTGATTTATTGCGGAATAAGTATGATATATTGCGGAATAGCATTGATTTTTCGCGCTATAAGTCAAATATATCGCGGAAATAAATGTAAATGCCCCTTAAACAGATTCTGATTATATCTACAGAGTCTGCTTAAAGGGCAATACATTATCTTCCCTACATTTCCTGCAATGCAGCTACCACTTTCTCAAATTGCATAAAGTGAGACGCCTTTACCAAAATGGTATCACCGGTCTGCACATAATCAGACAGATGGGACAAAAGGCTGTCACGGTCCGGTTCTTCTATAACGATAAGCTCCGGGTTCTTTCTCGCCATCTTCGCAATGTTTGCGGAAAGAGGGCCGGTGCAGATGCAAACGTCAATTCCACACTGGGCTGCATGCTCGCCTACCTCTGCGTGAAGCTGAACTTCATTCTCTCCAAGCTCTCCCATGTCGCCTAAGATTGCCACTCTTCTGCCAGCACCATCTTTCAGCACATCCAGTGATGCTTTCATGGACATTGGGTTGGCATTATAACAATCGTCTACGATAAGGAAACGGTCTGTCTCGATCATGTGGAATCTGCCGCTGATGGCTTCCAGGGTCTCAATTCCATGACGGATCTGCTCCAGCGTCAGTCCGTAAATACGACCAACTGCAGTTGCTGCCAGGGCATTGTATACCATATGACGGCCAGGCATTGGGATATCTGTCGTGAAAGACTCCTCACCTACGTGAATGCGGCAGGTCATGCCTTTCAACCCTCTGCTCACGATCTCATCCGCATAAATATCCTTATCTGACTCCATACCGAAGAATACAGGCTTAATTCCTTCATATTCTTTCACAGTGCAAAGCTTATCATCGTCACCGTTTAATACAATATGTCCATCTTTTTTCAGATATTTAAAAATTTCGGTTTTCGCTTTCAACACACCGTCTCTGTCACCCAGGTTCTCCAGATGGCAGGTGCCAATATTCGTGATCACACAGGTATCGGGTCTTGCAATCTTCGCAAGTCGGGTCATCTCACCAAAATCGCTGATTCCCATTTCCAGAACTGCGATCTCATCCTCGTCACGAAGGCGGAATACGGTGAGTGGAAGACCTAACTCATTGTTAAAGTTTCCCTGTGTTTTCAGGGTACGGTATTTCTCTTTCAGGACAGAGGCAATTACCTCTTTTGTACTTGTTTTTCCCACACTTCCGGTAATTCCAACAACCGGAATCTGAAGCTGCTGCAGGTAAAATTCTGCAATGTCCTTTACAGCCTGAAGGGAAGATTCTACCTTGATATATGGGAAATCAGCATTCTCCAGGATTCTCTCAGATAAGGTAGCAAGCGCACCTGCCTCCATCACCTGGGGAATAAATTTATGGGCATCTACACGTTCGCCTACGATGGGAACAAATAAGGTTCCGGCTTCTGCTTTCCGGCTGTCTGTTGTAATAGAGGAAACCTCCTGCTCCAGCTTGTCAGACGGTCCGGAATAAACACCGCCGCAGACCTTGGTCAGGTTTTCCAGGGTAAGATTTTTCATTTTATTTAATCCTTTTTATATTTAATATAAACATTCGGTATATTATTCGTACTTCTTTAAAGAAATCCGGATCAGTTCCTCGCAAAGCGTCGGATAATCCATTCCCAGTACCTTCGCCTCCTGAGGAATCAGACTGGTAGGAGTCATTCCCGGAAGGGTATTTGCTTCCAGACAGTACATATCTCCGTTCTCTTTCATCATGAAATCCAGACGGCTGTAGCCAGTAAGTCCCAGTGCTTTCGCTGCCTTCACTGCATTCTCCTGCATTTTTGCTGTGAGCTCCGGAGAAATCTCAGCCGGGCAGGTCTCTACAGTAGAGCCAGCCTGATATTTGTTCTTGTAGTCATAGAATCCCTGGATCGGAGCAATCTCGATGATCGGATACGCCTTGTCATCCACAACTGCAACAGAAAATTCACGGCCTTTGATATACTCCTCCACAACAATATCCGCGCCATACTGGCATGCATCTGTAAGAGCCTCTTCGTATTCTTTCTGATCATTTACAATATAAACACCTACGCTGGAACCGCCGCAGCTTGTTTTTACAACTACCGGGAATTCCAGTCCATGCTTAGCAATGTCTTTCTCCAGATTGTCTCTTGTCATGGTAAATCCGCCTGGGGTAGGAACATGGTTCATCAGGAAAACTTCCTTGGTGATACGCTTATCCATTGCCATGGCGCTGCTGAGATAACCGGTTCCTGTATAACGGATTCCCATCAAGTCAAATGCAGCCTGCACCTTGCCATCCTCACCATTTGCGCCGTGAAGTCCAAGGAACACAATGTCACATTTTTCACAAAGTTCCAGAACATTTGGTCCGAAAAAGCTTCTGCGTTTTTTCTCCATCTCCTTGATCTGCGGATTGAAGCTGCTCATATACTCTGCTGCTTTTTCCACATCATATTCAGCCGGGAAAGGATTCTCCCAGTCTACATTCTCAACTCCACAGAAAATATCTACAAGTATTGCCTCATGACCTTTCTGGCGCAGTGCACCGCAGATTCCGGTACCGGATACAATGGAAATCTCTCTCTCCGTACTGGTTCCTCCAGCCAAAACTACTATCTTCATAATCTTATATCTCCTTTTTTGTTCGTAAACGTAACTGTTCAGTTCCTTCACAGTTACACGCTTTGCCATGCACAGGAATCATGCATTCGCATGATTTCGCGCTGAATTTCCGTGGGGCGTGCAGATTGCGGAAATGATTTTTCAAACAGACTCTAGTTTTCCCAAAACACCTCGCGGAATATTCTCTACTGAATAGTTACTCATACACAACCACCGGCATGCCAACCTCAATATTTGCATAAATCTCGGCCGCCTTGTCATATGGAACATTTACACATCCATGGGAGCCTTCCCACAGATAAAGATTTCCTCCAAACTCAGACCGCCAGGAAGCGTCGTGAATTCCCACATTTCCTGCAAAAGGCATCCAATAGGTCACATTTGCCTCATAATCCTCTCCTGTAAGCACAGCCGGAGATTCCTTGGCATCCAGTGCATAACAGCCTGTAGGAGTGCCACAGCCTTCAATATCCGGATTTCCGCTTACAATAGGTGTGTCCACGATCGGAGTTCCCTTCTGGTAAAAAACAAGACGCTGGTTTGTCAGATCTATCTCCACGTAGGTGGAACCAATATCATTGGTTCCGCGACTATAGCCTGAATACAGATAAACAGGCTCACGAACCTGGGTAACACCGCTTTCGATAGCAGCGATCAGCGCTTTTACTTCTTCGTCCTGATCGATCACCCAGCCGTAATCGCCGCCTTTAATTTCCACCTGGCGATTATCGTAAGTCAGAAAAGTCCTGGTCTGTCCCATAGTATCATATTTCAGCCCAAGGTCTGCCACATACTGCCGCACCAGATTTTCATCCAGTATCACATTGCCATCCTCATCATAACCGAACCAGTTCTTGATCAAGGTACGGTCCACAGTCTCAGTACGATCAGCAAAGTCATAAGTTATGATCACCTTGACAAGCTGGTTCATTTTTTCACAATTGGCTTTCAGCTGTTCATCTGTGCTGTATACCGAAGGCTTCCGGTAGCAGCTCTCGTTCTCCAGATTTACAGAAGTTTTTCCCCGGAGCATGGCTGCGGAAATCACTTCCTCCGTCTTAGTGCGATCCAGAGCATTTCCCATTACTTCCGGAATGATTTCAAAAGTATCTCCGGTATCCTGGATCTGGGCATCCACAGGCTGGACTACATTCTCTGGCTGCATGCATTTCAGATTATCAACAGCCTGCCCCATGAGCTCCACATTATAGCTGAGGGATTCTGAAATATCATAATTCTTATCCTGGTTAAAAGCAAGGAACCAGGTAAAGCGGTCCTGGTCTTTGATCAGCTGCTTCACAATTCCAGTAGACACATAGGAAAGCCCCACATCCTGGGCGGAAATAGCTTCCTGACCATTTTTCATGGTCTCCACTGCAAGAACATAAGCGCCTACACGCTGGTTCAGAAGGTCCTCTGTGTCCTCTGAAGTCATATAGGAACAGTTAAATCCATTCACCATAGAGCCCGGAAGAAAATGACTGGAAAAGTAGTACACGCCATATCCATAGGCTCCTGCTGTCAGAAACAGTAGCAAAACCACAAGTAAAATAACAATCGTTCTTCCTGCGCCTGCTTTTTCCTTATTTTTTGCCATAAATTCCTCCCTGCTTATGATGAATTCTTATTGCCTTTACACGACCACATCTTCTGTTTAACCTTATGCAGGAAATAAACTCCATAGTCGGCATTTATTTCTACTTTCTAAATGCAGACGGGTAAAGACAATAAAAAGCAGATGATTACTGTTCACAGATAACAGTAGATTACTCTGCCTCTTTTTATATGCCAGATCAGGTATTCTTCCTGATCTGGCATGGTTACATTCTATGCGCAAATTTCCGATTTCAGAGCCTGTTTGAAAATAGCGGCTCACCTTTTACGGAAAGGTTACCGTTCACAGCAACACGCTTTTAGCCGAGAAGTTTTTCTACACTGACAAGCTTCACACAAAGTACGAATACCTGTGCTGCTTTGCCAAGATCCTCAAGTGTAGGGAAGGATGGTGCAATACGGATGTTGGAATCTTTCGGATCCTTGCCGTATGGATAAGTAGCACCTGCGCCAGTAAGGACAACACCAGCCTCTTTTGCTCTGGCTACAATTGCCTTTGCGCAGCCATCCAGGGAATCAAAAGAGATGAAATATCCGCCGTGTGGCTTTGTCCACTCACCGATTCCAAGTCCGGAAAGTTCTTTGTCAAGCGTATCCAGAACCAGCTCGAATTTCGGGCGGAGGATATCTGCATGTTTTCTCATGTGGGCGTGAAGTCCGTCAAGATCCTTGAAGAATCTTACATGACGGAGCTGGTTCAGTTTATCATGACCGATAGTTTGAACCTGCATATATTTGCGGAAATCATCCAGGTTTGCCTTGGAAGCTGCAACGGCAGCGATTCCGGAGCCTGGGAAGCTTACCTTTGAAGTGGATGTAAATTTATAAACAAGATCAGGGTTACCAGCTTTTGCACACTCACCAAGAATCTCAACCAGGAAATCCTGATTATCATCATAGAGATGATGGATGCTGTATGCATTATCCCAGTAAATACGGAAGTCCGGTGCTGCCGGTTTCAGTCTTGCAAAACGCTCTACGGTTTCTTTGGAGTAAGTGTAACCCTGTGGATTGGAGTATTTCGGAACACACCAGATTCCCTTGATTGCTGCATCTTCACTTACCAGCTTCTCTACCATGTCCATATCCGGTCCCTGTGGAGTCATCGGAACATTGATCATCTCGATTCCGAAAAATTCGGTGATCTTGAAGTGACGGTCATAACCTGGTACCGGACAGAGGAATTTCACCTTGTCAAGCTTGCACCATGGAGTATTTCCCATTACACCCTGAGTCATGGAACGTGCGATACTGTCGAACATAACGTTCAGGCTTGAGTTTCCATATATGATAATGTGTTCCGGATCTACCTCAGACATTTCTCCAAGAAGACGCTTGGCTTCCGGAATACCGTCGATCACACCGTAGTTACGGCAATCTACTCCAGTCTCGCATTTCAGATCTGAATTGCCCTTCAGAACGTCCATCATTTCCATAGAAAGTTCCAGCTGTGCATTGCTTGGCTTTCCTCTTGACATGTCAAGGGCAAGTCCCTGTGCCTTGATCTCTTCAAATTCTTTGTCCAGCTCTTTTTTCAGTGCCAGAAGCTCTTCATGATTCATTTCGGTATATTTTTTCATAAATTCCTCCTTCGGCAATTGCCTGTTTGGTGTATCCTCCTCGTATATCTTTTCCATTTTAGTATGCTAAATTGTCGGTTGTCAAGTGTTTGGCTCTATTTTATATAAAATCCCCCTTAAACCGCTTCCCATCTTCCAGAAGCACCGCATGGCAATACCAGCCCATTTGACTTCACCGGAAGACCAATTTCCTGGGAATCTACATGTCCCTTATACTTCTTCATCTCTGTTGCCAGCATATAAGTAAGTACAGCCGGAGCAAGTCCGGTGGTGTAGGAATTGATTAGGAAAAACAGGGGATCATCACTGAGAATCTTTGTGCAAAGCTTCACAAGGGGATGAATGGCATCCTCAATTTTCCAGATCTCGCCTTTCGGACCTCTTCCATAGGAAGGCGGATCCATGATAATTGCGTCATAGTGATTCCCCCGGCGGATTTCACGCTCTACGAACTTCACACAGTCATCTACCAGCCAGCGGATTGGTGCATCCGCAAGACCACTTGCTGCCGCATTCTCCTTCGCCCAGGTCACCATTCCCTTGGATGCATCTACGTGTGTAACAGACGCGCCTGCAGCTGCTGCCGCAAGAGTTGCACCGCCTGTATAAGCGAACAGGTTCAGCACCTTGATCGGTCTGCCAGCCTTACGGATCTTGTCTCCAAACCAGTCCCAGTTTGCTGCCTGCTCCGGGAAAAGACCGGTGTGCTTGAAGCTGAATGGTTTCAGATGGAATGTAAGATCCTTGTAATGAAGATCCCACTGCTGGGGCAGATCAAAGAACTCCCATTCACCGCCTCCCTTAGAGCTGCGGTGATAGTGTGCGTTCATCTTGCGCCATCCTGGCTCTGTCTTCGGTGTATCCCAGATTACCTGCGGATCCGGACGGACAAGGAGATATTTTCCCCATCTCTCCAGTTTCTCGCCGCAGGAAGTATCAATTACTTCGTATTCTTTCCAGCCATTTGCTATCCACATTTTATTTTTACCTCATTTTCTATTATTTCGCACAAAAGTCCTAAATGTCATCCATGAATCATATCTGTATAAGTAAAATCATGAATCATTTATAGCACGAATGCGGACAACCCCTGGGAATCGCCACAAACGCAATGTAACTGACTTTCATTTCGCCTAATATCAAACAACAAATTTATGATAGCAGAAAACTGTACCCACGTCAATTTTGTTCATCTTCTTCCCTGAAAAAGTGCCCAAAAATCCGCCTCACTTTTTTCGGATTTTTCCCATTGAACCACATATTTTTTCGCACTATAATCACATTAAAAAGGAGCGTGATTCAAATGTCAGAAAAGACTACCGATAATAAACTTCCTTACACCTGTACCTCCGCCTACGACCGCAACGCCTGCAAGGGCTGCGTCTGTTCCACCTGCTATGAACAGGAATTCTGCGACAGGTGCAGCAGCTGCGAAAATCAGTCGAAGCGCAAGGAGCGCTGCAATGCTTATGAGGGTGCATACAATTATTAGTCCTCTGTTTTTTTCTCCTCATGCACAAAAAAGTCTGAGTACAGATGCCGTTTCAAGCGACATACTATACTCAGACTTTATTATGAAATCATTCTTTCTGCATATTCCTGCAGCAAACTATCAGCATCTGGCTTTTTCTGCCTTTTCCTTCTGTCTCTCATCCCACAGCTGATCTGCTCTCTCTTTCCAGCAGGCTGCATATTTATCACATTTGCCGCAAAGATGCTCTGCACTCTCCGGTGACTGAAGATCAGTGGATTTCGCGCCGGTCTCTGCAACTAATTTACGCAGGATCTCCGGATTCTCCAGCATTGGACATGGACGAAGCATGTTCTCGTTGAAAGGCTGGTTATCATGATAAGCCTGGAAAATCGGGCTCTTCAGTGCGTCCAGAAGAGAAGTATCTTTGATATTGCAGTTTGAATAATGGATGAATACACAAGGCTCCACATCACCATTTGCATTAATATGCAGATAATGTCTTCCACCTGCAATACATCCATGTACAAATTCAGCATCATTCTGGAAATCCAGCGTAAAGATTGCTTTTGTGCTTCTGAATTTACGAATTGCATGATACATTTCTTCTCGCTGGTCCGGTGTAAGAAGAAGCTCCGGTGAAGCATCATTTCCAACTGGCATGTAATGGAAGAACCATGCAAATAATGCACCACAGTCAATCAGCTTGTCAAAATATTCCTCACTGCTTACACTGTCTACGTTCATGCCTGTATAACAGGTGGAAACTCCAAATGGAAGACCTCTGTCCTTCAACAGTTTCATTGCATGCATAACCTTCTGATAGATTCCCTCTCCACGGCGTCCGTCGTTGGCTTCCTCGGAACCTTCCAGACTGAATGCCGGAACGAAGTTCTTTACTCTTAAGATTTCATCACAGAATTCCTCATCGAAAAGTGTCCCGTTTGAGAAGGAAAGGAACTCACAATCCGGATGCATCTCACAAAGTTTAATAAGATCCTTCTTACGTACAGTAGGTTCACCACCGGTATAAATATACATGTAAACACCAAGCTCTTTACCCTGTCTGATAATGGAGTCAATGGTCTCCAGATTCAGGTTCAGCTTGTGACCATACTCTGCTGCCCAGCATCCTGTGCAATGCAGATTACAGGCACTTGTAGGATCCAGAAGGATTGCCCACGGAACATTGCAATTGTTCTGTGCAGCAACCTCTTCCTGTCTTGCACTTCCCTTTAAGCTGGCATTTACAATAAAGTTCTGGAAAAATACTTTTCGAACACCTGGATCCAGCTGATACAGGTTCATGATCAGCTTATACCAGTTGCTGTCTGTGTCCTGGATTGCATTACGAATGGCATCTCTCTGACCTTTATACCAGTCCTGCGGAGTGAATTTATCTACCAGCTCCATCAGCTTCGGAATGTTTGTCTCCGGATCCTTTTCCAGATATTCTAATGCTTTTGTTACAGCACCTTCCATAGCGGCCTGTTTTGCTTTATCAATCAGTTTCATAATGCTCCTCCTTTAAATTTCTCTGAATTCATCTTCCCAGACTACATTTTCATTCTCACGGATTTTCACAGTGTATACTACCACGCAAAGCTTCAGTATTCCCTCCAGCAGAAATGCCACGCCTGTAAAAATCACAGTCAGCTTTGCACCTCCTGCCGGATCAACAAGAAGAAGCATTCCAAATATTCCGGTTGCTACTGCAATAAGCAAAACTGCCCACCAGAGCTTCAAACCGAATTTTTTCGCTTCCACTGACATTTGGATCCGAAGCAATGCATCGGTCAGAATCACAAGACCGAAAATCACGAAAATCAGTCTTAATATGGCTTCCCTTCTCACCAGAATCAGAATTCCAACTGCAATCATGAGAATTCCGAAGCCAAGGTCAAATTGAAAAGCCAGACAGTAAAAATCTCTGGAAAAATATCCGATTATTTTTATAATTCCATCTGCAATAAACAGAATTCCTGCAAGAACACAAATTATTTTCACGGCTTTTTCCGGAACAGCCATCAAAAAAATTCCCAAAGCACAGAAAACAACTGCCATCACTATATATCCATTTCGTGCTATTTTCAAAGTTCCTGACGAATTCATTCTGATTCTCCTTTCTGCTTTTCATGGATTTATTATAGTAAGATAAATTTCAAAAAGGAACGGACAAAAAAAGGACTGTGTCTGAAATTCAGACACAATCCTGTATTTGCCTAAAAGCTTACCGCATTTCCATTCTCCGAGGAAAAAAGCAGATTTACAAATTCCCTATACGATTTTCAGATAAACAGGTTTGGTTCCTGCCACCTTTTCCAATGTTTTCTCAAAAGTATTTTCATAGAGTTCACGCAGCTTCTCTGCATATTCTGTCAGATCATAAGACATCCTGTGATCCATCCAGTCCAGAATCACTCCGATCATTACACATTTATAAAAATGCATGAGCACCTTCATATCTTCTTTTTCCATAATTTCTTCTTTAAAATTATGTACGATATACTGCTTTATAACATACTGGCACATTTTATCCAGTGCACTGGTAAACGTTTCTCTCTGCACGGAACAGTAAATATGGAGCATGGCCTTCTTGTTCTCTCCAATCAGCTTCACCAGTACCTCAAGGCATTCCAGCATAGAATCCACTTCCACCGGATGTTCAAAAGCGTTGTCTACTTCCCGAAGAAGAGCTGATTCCACAACATCAGAAATATCGCGGAAATGATAATAGAAAGTATTCCGGTTCACACCGCAGCGCTCCACAATATCCTTCACTGTAATTTTCGCAAGAGGTTTCTCATTAAGCAGTTCAAACAAAGTCCTGATAATAATTTCTTTCGTAAAACCAGACATTTTCTCACCTGTCATCTTGAAATGAAACCGGATAAAAGCCTAATCGGCTATGTTTCCAGCTTGTTAAGTTATTATCACAGATTATGCCACAAACCAATTTAAAATGCAAGGACAACGCGCCCTTGCATTTACATTAATTTCCCCTGTTCTGATAAAACATCAATTTCTGGAACTGATTCATTTCTTCGGATACGTCCCGGACAGCTCCATAAAACATTTTATGTCCATCCTGTTCTCTCAGGAAAAATGCTTTGATATTTATCCATATATACTGACCATCTTCTCTTCTGCGGCGCACAGTTCCCTCTGCACCTTCAGCCAGTCTCTGGAAAGACCGTTGGAAAATATTCTGCATTTTTTTCCTGTCATCCGGGTGTATTGCCTCCATAACCTGAACATTCTCTGCCAGATCCACAGGATCCTGTCCAACCAGCAGACAGTATTTATCATTTACCTGCAGCAATTCTACATTATCACAATATACATCATAAATGGCAATTGGCCCAAGAATATTATTCAGTATGCTGTCACTTGCCAGCTCAGACTGAAACAGATCCTTGAAACGCACATGCTCAATTTTTCGTGCCTGAATCCCCCGGTAATCCACATTATTCTCGTCATTGAGAAGTGCTTTTATTTCTTCAACCGGAAGAGGCTTGTAGAAGAAATAGCCCTGGCCATAAATACAGCCCATATTCAGCAGATAGTTGATCTGGTCTTCCGTCTCAACTCCCTCTGCAATCATGCGAAGTCCCATAATATTTGCCATTCTGGTAACAGCCTCAAGAATTCCCATTCCCTTGTCCATGGTATTCTCATCCATTTTCAGAAACTTCATGTCAATCTTCAGAACGTCTACATTTACATCCTTCAGCATATTCAAAGAAGAATATCCGCTTCCAAAATCATCCATCAGAACGGTAAAGCCTGCATTTCGCAGTGCCTCTGCCACACCGGTGATCACCTTATATTCTTCTACATAAGCACTTTCTGTAATCTCCAGCTCTACATATTCCGGCGGAAGCCCGTATTTGCGAACCAGATTTTTAAAATGCTCTACCACATCAATTGCATAAATATCCACACTGGATACGTTGACAGAAATAGGAATTACCTTATGTCCGCTTTTTATCCAGTCCTGCAGCGTCTGGCAAACCTGCTCCCACACCTTCATGTCCAGTTCTGTGATCAGTCCGTTACTCTCCATAACCGGAATAAAATATCCAGGTGCCACAATTCCCTTCTCAGGGTGCTTCCAGCGCACCAGTGATTCCAGCCCGACGATCTTACCTGTGTTCAGATTACATTTCGGCTGAAGATAGTATATAAACTCATCTCTTTCCAAACCGGCCTGCACTTCAGTAAGAAGCACATGATTATTCTCCAGTCGTGTCTTCATATCTGAGCTATAATAAGCACAGCGTACAGCATAATTTCCCTTTACCGTCTCCTGCGCAAGAATTGCCCGGTCATACATCTGTGAAGCACTAAGACTGATATCATCAATTACATAAAAGCCAAAAGCAGGAAGGAATCCGGTATGTCCGCCGTACGCACGCACAAATCCGGTAATACGGCATTTCAGATTTTCGAGAACTTTTTCATCATTTGGAAGAACAATTACAAAGTCATCCCCGCCCATATATCCGGCAATCCCGCCAAATTCCTGACGCATTTTATTAAGATGCGCCCCGATTTCTCTCAGGAGCTTGTCTCCTGCCACCTGACCATACCATTCGTTAAAAAGCTTAAAATGTTCAATATCAATGGCTACCAGACAGTATTTCCCTGCCGCAGCTTCATTTACTCTGAGAAAGGTTTCTGTCTGTGTAAAAAAAGGAATTCTGGCAAATAAACCTGTAAGCTTATTCTTCTCCGTCTTGCCCGGGTTTCTCCGTTCCAGAATCTCCTTCTTCATATTTACAAAACGGCAAAGATTATCCATATCTTCCTCGTAAATATCCTTTGCCAAAATCACATGACAGTTCCTTGCTCCCGGCCACTCGACCTCTCCAGCATTGATTTTCAGCCATTTCCCCTGATCTTCATTATAAAATAAATCGGTCTTCCGGTTCGGATGTGCCAACGGGCAATTACGACAGGGCTTCTCTCTTCCCCGAAACTTCTCATAACAGATCTCTCCGGGCTCAAAATCCGAAAACTGTTTCATCAGTGCTTTACTCATATACTGAATTCGATATGACTCATCTACTATGTATGTAATTGTCTCAGTTCTCTTCTCCTGTCTCATACGCGTCCTTTTCCATTTCTGAATGTAAATCCAACGATTAAAACTATTAAAAATATTATAAGCTATTCCTTTTCAATACGCAACATGTCAACTCGCGAAAGTTTTTCTGTTTTTTTTTAGGCAAAATGACACATATTACAATAAAGCTAAGAAATGCTCCCGCCAGAAAACAATAGAATCTATTGGCTGGCTGAATGAATTGGAAAAACAGTATGATGACCCTATTGCTCACTTTCAAAAAAGAGTGGAGCAGCTAAAAGCTGACAAAAGCCGACAATATTGTTGCATTTAGCGTGGCTTTCTTTTACACTCATATTTATCGGACAAGTACGTTTTTATACGGTGCAGTGTATCCATAAGCTTACGTACAATATTTTCATAAGAATATCTTAAGATTTTACCCCTTTCATCTTAAATTTTGTCTGATACCTTATATATTACAGGGGAGGTGAAAAAGAAAATGGCAACAATTCTTGTATGTGATGATGATAAAGATATTGTAGAAGCCATCAGCATTTATCTGGAGCAGGAAGGTCACCAGATTCTAAAGGCTTACGATGGACAACAGGCACTTTTGGTTTTACAGAAAAATGAGGTGGATCTGTTGATCATCGACGTTATGATGCCGAAGCTGGATGGCATCAGGGCAACTTTGAAAATCAGGGAGGAGCATTCTCTCCCTATTATTATTCTTTCAGCAAAGTCCGAGGATGCAGATAAAATTCTTGGATTGAATGTTGGAGCTGACGATTACGTAACCAAACCCTTTAGTCCTTTAGAGCTGATTGCCAGGGTTCGTTCCCAGCTTCGAAGATATACCCAGCTGGGTGCAGCGGTTTCCTGTGAAAGTCAGCATATTTATACAACCGGCGGGCTGACGGTGAATGACGATCAGAAAGAAGTTCAGGTGGATGGCGAAGCCCTGAAGCTTACGCCAATTGAATATAATATTCTGCTTCTTCTCATAAAGAATCAGGGCCGGGTATTTTCCATCAATCAAATTTATGAAAATATCTGGAATGAAGAAGCAATTGCGGCAGATAACACAATTGCCGTGCATATCCGGCATATCCGGGAAAAGATTGAGATCAATCCCAAGGAGCCCAGGTATTTAAAAGTTGTCTGGGGACTTGGGTATAAAATTGAAAAGCTTTGATTAAAAGTATTTGAAAGATTCGCTATTGAATATGCCAAATGGCGTTACCAATACGATAAGCAGCACATTATCAAGAAAGGGATTAATCATATGGAAAAGAAAAAATGGCACCGCAACCCTAGTATCAAAGGGCTTTTGCTCCTATTGCAATATATTTTTCTGGGAACTGTAATCTTCTCAGGTTTATTTTTAATTACCTCTTTGGCACATGGTCTGAGGCTTTCTGATTCCGGGAAAGATTATCTGGATTCCACGGCATTTGCCAATACCCTCTACGACGCAGCCTATGACGTGATGTACGGAATTTCTGTTACATTTCCCTATACTAATGTATCCTGGAAAGGCCTTGCCCAAAATGAAGCTTCCCAGTCATCTGACAAAAATGCCTCATCTGAGGCTCACGCTTCTTTAAATCAGACATCTGCATCCCAAGTAGTTGATCTTAATGAAATTGCCAACGATGAAGAAATCTCTTTTCAAAACACCTCCGGTCTGGCCTATTCAGTTTCAGACCTGGAAAAATGGGCGCAGGACTTTGATACCTCCAGTGGAAATCCCATTGTGATCTGCCACCAGGCTTCTTCTGCCGGCGAGTCACTTTCCCGGCATTATTATTATGTTCAGGATTTTCTGGAAAAAATTGACAGCGGAGAACTGGATTTTTCTGTGGATATGGAGTATTACGGATTCAGTGACTCTGCAACTGAAATAGCATCCTACGATGAAAATCTCAAACAGCTTATCGAAGACATCAAAGACGACATGCAATATGGTGTAATGGATGATCTTTCCGGCATTCAGATCACATCCGGGGGCGGCAAAGTGCTCTATGATTCCATCTCCCTCTATGATGGATATTATGAACCAACAGAGGCTTATCCGCCCCAAGGCGCAGACAGCATTCTGGATGTTCTAAATTCCAATGCCAAATGGAACGACCGCATAGATGAGGCTTTCGAATCTCTTTACAGCCTTCTTTCCAGAACTGACTTTTATATCCAGCAGGAGCAGATTCTGAAAAATTATTCCCAGGGTCACTCCAACATGAGTTACATTTACATTAACGAGGATGACGGACAGGTTATTTCCAATAACAGCAAGCTGAAAGCCCAGCTGGGCTATACCTTGGAACGCAGTGTAACACACGCTGATTCAGCCATAGAAAATCCTACAGCTGACAATATGGGGGGCACCATCGATTATTGCACAAAACTGACAGATCTTTTAAAATCTATAAATGGTATTTCCTATGTTCTTATCCAATATCAACCAGATGGATTTACCAGCAACCTGGCAGGGCTCAGGAAATACAATACTTTCCCCGGAAACAATGTTACCTGCGACTCCTGGAAGGAGGTGGCAAACTCCCTGCTGCCAGCAGTAAACAGCAATTTCATCTTTGCCGCCTATGTGGATCAGGCATTTCCTGTTTCCGATACCTTTGCCACTGACAAAACATTTTTTGAAAACTATTCCAGATATCAGAAGCCGGTATTTCTTTTCTTCCTGCTGTGCGGCTTTCTTTTCCTGGCTGCGTTTGTATGGCTAACAGCAATTGCCGGAAGAAAAAACAGCGACCAAAAGCTGCACCTTTGCTTTTTTGACCGCTGGCCAACCGAGCTTTCTGCAGGACTGATTCTGCTTGCATGGTTTCCTGTCCTGATATTCCTTTTACAATGCCTGTCCTTTGCAGACTATCAGACTGACCGACTGCGTGCCACATCGCTCCTTGATGTGAGTCTGTTGCTGAAGCTTATGATTCTGGGGCTTTACACTTTATTCTGGTTCCAGATTGGCTACCTTAGCCTGGTACGGCGGATCAAGGCAAAGCAGCTCTGGAAAAACAGCATCCTGCGCCGTCTTCTTGTCCTGACCTCCAGACTGATTCATTCAGCCAGTCACAAGCTTCACGCCCTTGCTGATCTCTACTCCAGAAACACTGCTGCCAGACTGAAAGCAACCTTCGCTTTTCTTTGCTTTCTTTTCATCAAATATATAATCTGCGGTCCCTTACTTGGCAGCATGCAGCTGTTCTTTTTCTTCAGCTGTCTGGCTGATCTTTTGATACTGCTATATGTCATTACAAAAGCCTGCAGCAGAGAACAGATCATAAAAGGACTGAGAGAAATTTCCAATGGAAACCTGCAATATAAAATTCCTCTGGAACGGCTTTGGGGCGATGATAAACATATTGCAGAATATATTAATAACATTGGAAGCGGTCTTGACGCAGCCGTAGAAAACAGTGTGAAAAATGAGCGAATGAAAACCGAGCTGATCACCAACGTTTCCCACGATCTGAAGACCCCACTGACTTCCATTATCAGCTACGTTGATCTTCTGAAACGTGAGAATTTTACAGATCCTAAGGTTCTGGAATATCTGGATATTCTGGAAGCCAAGGCAGCCCGGCTGAAAGTACTCACAGAGGATGTGGTAGAAGCCTCCAAGGCCAGCACCGGAAATCTGACACTGAACATGAATAATCTTGATTTCGTAGAAATGCTCCATCAGGTAATCGGAGAGTTCGAGGAGCGTTTCGAAGAACACCATCTTACCATGATAGTACATTTTCCAGATGTGCCTTCTGTAATCTATGCGGATGGCCAGCGGCTGTGGCGTGTTTTTGAAAATATTTTCGGAAATGTAACAAAATATGCCATGGAAGACACCCGGGGTTACGCGGAAGTAATGAACGCCCACGGTCAGGTGGGTTTCACCCTGAAAAATATTTCCGCCCAGCCGTTAAATTTCGCTGCCGAGGAACTTACCGAGCGTTTCGTCCGCGGTGACGTAGCCCGTGGCACCGAGGGAAGCGGGCTTGGACTTAGCATCGCCAAAAGTCTTACTGAGCTCCAGGGCGGCAAATTCCAGCTTTACCTGGATGGGGATTTATTCAAAGTGACTATCACCTTCCAGGCGCAGAATTCCAAGTGCACTGACGCAGAAGTCCCTGCTCAGCCCAAACCGGAAGCGAGATGATTTTTATCATATGCAGCTATAAAAATAGCAGCAGGAGTAAGCGATTAGTTGTTACTGTTCACTCCGTTCACAGTAACACGCTTCGCGATGCACAGAAATCATGCTTTGCATGATTTCGCGCCGCAACTCTCGGGTTTTCTGTGAACTTTGTTCACAAAAAACACCTCGCGGAATGCTACCAGTGAACAGTAACGATTTGTTTACTTCTGCTGCTGTTTTGCAATTAATATTCCAGTCTCGGCATACTCTTAAATTTCTCAAACTCTCCAATGGTAAACATGGAAAGAGCAATGCTTGGAAGTACACTGGACATGCCTGCATTGTTCGCTTTGTACAGCATCGGGAACCACTGGAGGCGGAAACCAAGGCTGTAGCTAAGAGCAAGAGCAAATACGTAAGACGGCACCGACACACCGATTACCGATATGACCGTGGCCAGCGAATCCCATATGGTGTTATATTTCAGGGCTGCCAATAGTCCCAGTAGCAGTCCTACTATCGCTCCGATGATAACGGCAAGTCCTCCGATTCCAATAGAAATTGGAAGTCTTGTCTGAATCATCTGGGAAATAGGAGTGTTCTTGGAAATATTGTAGCTGACACCAAGATCACCTTTTAACATATTTTTTGCGTAGTTCACAAACTGGACAGCTACTGGCTGATCCAGACCGTACTTTACATACAGCGCTTCACGCAGGGCAGGTGTGTTTATGCGGCGGACATTCCATCAAAAATTTGGAATAGAAAACCCCAGTGCTGCAACACTGGGGTTTTCGTTTGTAGTTGAACTACATGGATTTTTCACATCTCTTTGCCCATTGGCATTATAGCATATGTTTTTTTCTTTTCAATATGCATTTTATAATTAAATGTAACTGTTCAGTACCTTCACAGTTACACGCTCCGCGATGCACAGAAATCATGCTTTGCATGATTTCGCGCCGCAATTCTCGGATTTTCTGTGAACTACGTTCACAAAAAACACCTGGCGGAATACTGCCTTCTGAATAGTTACAATTAAATTACATAATCATCTGCGCTTGCAGCCTGCCAGTCAAGAAGGTCTCCTAATGTAATATTATCTACCACTTCATTGATAGCATCATCAATCTTCTTCCAGAGGATACGTGTGACGCATGCATCACCTTTCTCGCAGCCGCCTCCGTCTGGTGCGACACAGTCTACCGGTGACAGACAGCCTTCTGTCAGTCTGAGGATCATGCCTACTGTGTACTCTTCTGGTCTTCGCTGCAGGGAGTAACCGCCCTGTGGTCCGCGGACACTCTTCACATATCCAGCCTTATTTAATACAGAAATGATCTGCTCCAGATATTTCTCAGAAATCTCCTGTCTGCGCGCTACATCCTTTAACCTGATCGGCTCTCCATTGTCATTGGTAGCCAGATCAAGCATTAACTTTATTGCATATCTACCCTTAGTGGATATTCTCATCTTCATTCCTCCTGCTCTGTGATTCTGCAAATGCAAAATCACTCTACAGAAGATTATACCTTCTAATTCCTATTATTTCAATAGGAAATTACCTTTTTATTCGCAGATAATCCAGTATTCCGGAAATAGTTATCGTCTGCGCATGAGCCGCTGCGCGAACTGATAAGCTGGTTCGCAATGTGAACTTTTTCTCACTCTCTGATGTTCCCTCATAAATTACCGGAACTGCTGTGTCGTCATAAGGCTGTCAAGAGTTTCAACTGCCTGATCATTCTGGATGATTTTAAACGTGACATCCTTTTCCCCATCAATTGGCGAGTAATAACAGCAGTCCCTAAAATTCTAATTTTTCTCATATCGTTTCCTTTCCCGGGCTAGAGCGTGTTTGACAAAATATACCGCCAAGCGAGGCGTGTCGATTGCAGAAATATGCTGAAAAAAGAATCGCAATTTACCTGTCTTTCCCTTATAATAATGCTGATAATAAAATGCTTTATCAAACAAGTAGCATTTAAAAAGCACTTGAAAAACAGGAGAAAACGAAATGAGTAACCGAATTGAGATAACAGATTTCACTGCCCCGGAGCTGGATGTTTACGCCAGAATCCCGGAGGTGCAGCTTCTACGATTCTATGAGCCCAAACCAGGACTTTTTATCGCAGAAAGCCCAAAGGTAATCCAACGCGCGGCCAATGCCGGATATCAGCCGGTTTCTTTTTTAGTTCAACACAAGGATCTGGAAAAAGAAGGAAAAGAATTGTTACAAAAGTTCCCGGGAATTCCGGTTTATACAGCAGATTATGAGGTACTTGTAAAGCTTACAGGCTTTGCACTTACCCGTGGAATGCTTTGTGCCATGACTCGCCGGGACCTTCCCTCTGTGGAAGATATCTGCAAAAATGCCCGCCGTATCGCCATTCTGGAAAATGTAGTGAACCCAACCAATATCGGAGCCATTTTTCGTTCAGCTGCCGCGCTTCATATGGATGCGGTTCTTCTCACCCCAGGCTGTTGTGATCCTCTTTACCGCAGAGCCACCCGGGTAAGTATGGGTACTGTTTTTCAGATTCCATGGACTTATTTTCATAAAAAAGTGTCCTGGCCGGAAGCTGGAATGGAGCAGCTTCGCTCTCTCGGATTTAAAACTGTAGCAATGGCTCTTCGGAACGATTCCATCAGCATTGACGCCCCAGCCCTTCAAGCCGAAGAAAAACTGGCGATTATCCTTGGAGCTGAAGGAGACGGACTGGTGGATGCAACCATCACCGGCTGCGATTACACCGTAAAAATCCCCATGTCCCATGAAGTGGATTCCCTGAATGTAGCTGCCGCAAGTGCTGTGGCTTTCTGGGAACTTGGAAAAAGGTGAGGGAATGCTTCCTCACCTTTTCCAGAGCGTGTTTAAACAGGTTCTAAGACTCCAGCATTTTCACCAGACATTCCTTTTTATAAAATGAGATTCCATAACAAAAGATATCTTTATACCTGTCCTTATAATCCTCTGCATACTTTCTCTCTTTCATCTGCGCCAGTGCTTTATCACAATCTTTATTTAACTGTTTCATGCTTTGCGAATATTTTACTTCGAAAATCGCTACCTTTCCATTGGCTTTATCAATAATCACAAGATCTGGTCTTCCCAATCCATGCTCTTTGTTCGATTCAATCTGTTCACCATCTCCCATAAAAATGCCTGTGAGAAACGCATGATAGAAGTCTTCTTTATAATCATGATAACTGATGGTATTCCACAGCAATAGATTCATTTCTCTGGTTATAATTTCTGGTTTTTGATTCCAGAGAGCCTGAAAAATCGCTGTTCGATTCCATTTTTTCACACTGTCAGCAAACCACTTCATTACCGTAGTTTCAAAAATTTCTCTTATTTCCGCATTTGGTATCTTTAATGCTTTGGTATCCGGTGAAAATGCAGTTTTCCCTTCTGAAATCCGCGCTTCTGTCAGATAACCAGTCATGTAAAGAATACTCCAAAGATTACTTTCGGATGAATGCAAATAATCATAAGTCAGGTTCTCATCAATATCCTGAAGAATATATCCACCAGAAAGCAATGTTTCCATTTTGTCCGTAATGCTATTGCCTGCAAAATCGATGAAAGAGCGGATAATTGCGTTGTCACTGGTATTTTTCCAATAACTGACTGGCTGCGCTTTGGGATTTCTCTGAAGTTCCCGCAAATAATTCATAACATCCCACGGGCAGTACACATCAATTTCTCCCATATGATATCCATCGTACCATTCCTTCATCTGCTTTGCATACTGCACTGTCCCTGTATCTTCCAGGATTTTGTTGACCTCCTGCTGGGTAAATCCGAAATATTCATTGAATCCGGTATTTGCAATCGTATCTGTAACAAAGTTATTTGTCCCTGTAAAAATGCTCTCTTTTGCAATCTGCAAACAGCCTGTGATAACAGCAAATTTCAATGAAGTATTATCTTTTAATGCAGTACTCATCATACCTCTGATAATTTCCAGCATTTGCTGGTAATATCCTTTGCTGCTGGCTTTTGCTATAGGAACGTCATATTCATCTATAAGCAAAATCATCTGCTTATGGTAATAATTCTCGAGCAGACGCATAAGCAGACTAAGAGATCTGATAACCAAAATTTTGCTTCCCTCACCAGATTTCAGAAGTTTAAAGCGCTTACGATCTTCTTCATCAATTTCTTCGCTTTCCAGCAAAAAACTGTATTTCTGATACAAATCAGAGATGGTAAATACCAGCTGGTCATACGCACTTGCAAAATCAAGTCCATCTATATCTTTAAATGTCAAAAAAATAGTAGGCCACTTATTCAACCATTTTTCACAAAGCTCGTGATTTCTTGAAATTTCAAGCCCTTCGAATAATTTCTGACTCTCATTTCGAACATTAAAGAAATAGTAGAGCATGCTCATGCCCAATGTTTTCCCAAATCGTCTCGGTCTGGTAATCAATGTTACTTTCGCTGCACCATCGGTTAGGAGTTCAGATATGAAACCGCTTTTATCAATATAATAGTTATTATTCTCACGTATCTCTTTAAAATCAGAGATACCTACTGGAATATTAGGATTTCCCATATGCCCTTCCTTCCTAAACAGATATTTTTTATATAAACATGATAACACAGCAGTATAGTTTCAGCAAATAAAAAAACGATAACCAAATGGTTACCGTCTCATTTACTGTACCTTCAAAACTACATACATGTTACATCCTAATGGAATCATTCTTCAACCTTGCGATTGTTGGTCAAGCCCTCACCCTATTAGTAACAGTCAGCTCCGTGTGTTACCACACTTCCACCCCTGCCCTATCTACCTCGTCGTCTTCAAGGGGGTTTACTTCTTTCGAATGGGACATCTCATCTTGAGGGGGGCTTCACGCTTAGATGCCTTCAGCGTTTATCCCTTCCGGACTTGGCTACC
>OBHX01000187.1_pt1 | contig 61897 bp, 93 predicted proteins | sample 1519331 | NCBI WGS metagenome assembly OBHX01 (sample SAMEA2602897, study PRJEB22501) | metagenome
GTTTCTAAAAATGTTCTGTCATTGGTCTGTTCCATGTGATTCTCCTTACCTTCTACTCGCGTAACTACGGGAAACACGCTTAGCGAGTTTCTCGAGTTATCGCGGTGCTCGCCAAATCTGAACAGAAAAGAAGTTCGCCAAAGCGAGCTTGGCTCCTTCTTTTCTCCCAGATTTTTCTCGCTACTCGCGTAAAAAAAGAACCGACCTGTAGTCGATTCTTTTCCAAAATATTAATGCCGGCAGCGGGACTTGAACCCGGGAACATGCTCTGAACCCCAGTATTTATGCGGTTTTCAAAAACGTAGTAATCAAAAAACCGGTAATAGTAATCAAGATATTTTTCCTGCTGCTTCAATAATTTTCATTTTTTCATGAATACTCGACACATCATATGTATAATTTTCTTCATTTACTCGTTCAGTATGTCCGAGAAGAGCTGCCGCAACTGTTACTGGAACACCATTGCTTCTAAGGTTTGAATTTAATGTTCTTCTTATTGCATGAATACTTTTTGTATGTTCAAACTCTTTAGTCATTGTCATATTTCTTATGCATTCAGAAATTTTTCTAGCATGTACTCTTCCATCTACATCACTAAATACAAATTCTGTTAAAAAGCACCTCTTTATTTCTTCCTTTTTAACCCTATCGAGAACATCTTTTATCTCAGAAGTTAATGGAAATGTTCGTACTTTATCATTCTTGGTTGTGGAAATGTAAAACTCATTTTTCTTTCTATTATACTTTTCAGATCTGCAAATGGTTATTGATTGCTCTTCATAATTTATATCTTCCCACTTAAGTCCGGAAAGTTCTCCAACCCTCATTCCTGTATAAAGAGATAATTCAACTGCATAGCCTGCAATGCTTATATGCTCTTTTTGATGGTTTGCATTTAGTTTTTTAATAATTGCTTTTTTCTCTTCATTAGACACTGTACGTTCTTTTGCTGATTTTGGTCTTGGTTCTTTACAATGTTGCTTGAATATTGGCAAATCTACATATTTACATGGATTTATTTCAATAACTTTGTCCATTAAAGCTTTTTCAAAAACTCCGTTCATATATCCAAACATCGCCTTTAATGCCCTATATGGAATATTTTTTCTTTCAAGCAGTCTTTGGATAAATTCAGCTATATCTTCATCTGATATATCTTGGATTGACATACTTTCTATTTTGTCACCCTGGAAAAACCTCTTATAATCCGATTCATACTTGCTAATCGTATTGTCTGTCCTTCCACACTTTTCTTGGCGTGAAATCCAAATAATAAATCTATCTTTAAATGAATTAAGAACTTTTTCACTCCAATAATCTATTACCTCATTTTCAATATCAATCCGTTTCTTTTTCTTTATGAGTTTTCTTCCATTTCCATAAGGCAAATATGTGTTCCAATATCCATTTTTCCCTTCCCATATAGAATATGGATGTTTCTTTAATAATTCCTTTCTCTTCTGCATTTCTATTTTATCCTGCAAAAGTGCTGCATCAATGATACCATTTTCGACAGCATATTTCAATAATTCACTATCAGACAATTTAATGTCTGGCATAGGCTGCTCCGCCCTTTCTCTCCCTTCAATATAGTTATCGTAAGTGTTTTTAACATAAAAATACCGCCAGTTGAATGCTGGCGGTTGGTATACTTGTGCTAATTCATTATCTCTTTATGTTTTCGTATTTTTACAAGTTCCGTTTTATAGCGATTTCTTTCTTCAAGATATATTATCGTTGGGATAGAAAAAGTAAGAAAAAGTATTATTAAGAATTCATATAATAAAACCGGAACATAAAATATAAGTAATATCTGCAGTAAACTTCCGACTAATATATATGCAATTCCACATCTAGCATAGTATCGTTGCAATAAATTAGATTCATCTACCGTATCAAATGCAATACATGTTTGAGTTGCTACCACATCTTTAAACGACATTTTTATAATTCCTAAAACAGAAAAGATTGTTCCACCTGCAATTTCGATAATTGCTATTACTGATAACAATTTTATATACATCAAAAACAACTCCTTTTGTTTTTATTATACACTTCCACCGCCAGTATTCAATTTTCAAGGTACAAAAGTCGAGTGTTATCGACAAATTCTATGGGGTATTGCCTACTCTTTGATTCCATTCATTTATTGCAATATCTCTTTCGTCATGGCGTGCCACAATAGCTCCTGTGCTGTTCATATCAACTCCAATAGTATGTTGCTTCGGTGAAGATACTTTACATTCTGAACAAACAATTTTAAAAGTAAAACTTGCTCCCACATGTGAAGCTGAATTTGCAATCACATGAAATTCTGCTTCACCACCACAGAACGGGCATGACTTAAGGCTTTCACTCATTCTTCACACCCCTTTTCTTCCAACGCATTGTATAAACGCAAGTATGTTTCAAAATCATTCGGGTTCATTTTGTCCGAAATAAAATCCAAGAAATCCTTATTTCGCAAGCATTCTTCCGGTGTGCCGATTGCACGGTACTGCTGTACCTCTTCCAGTGCCTTAATAATTGTGTTTCCAATATCTGACCCCGGAAGAATTCCCAACATGTTACTTTTTCTTTTTGAGCTTTTCAGATATTCAATTGCTTCATTCTCCGTCATAACTACTCTCCCTTCTGTGGATATAAAAGTTTCAAATCGTATCCACTTTCTATAAATTTAATTGTTAATTCATGATTGACCGCATTACCAAGTTTATCGTAAATCCAATACATGTCCTCTTGCGTGAATTGTGTTCCGAGATATTCATTGTATCCAGAAAGAAGCGATTCTCTCCATTCTTTATTTCTCTTCTCTTGGTGGTAAGGTTCTCCCTTTGCAAGTGGTCTGGAACACCACTCTAAAAGTTTACAGATAATATCTTTCTGTGTATTACAGTCTTTTGCTGTAAAATATACATTCCCTTTGTCTGATAAAATAAGTTCTCCAAATTGAGTAAGATAACTCTTCGGAAAGCATTTCATCACATCGAAAATTTCATTAAGCATCCTTTTCCTCCATTTCTGCCAGCTTGGCTTCGGCTTCCTCCTTGGTGAGGAATACAGTTTTGCCGAACTTATTAAGATTTCTTGTAATCCATTCTATGTCTACTGAGGAATTTCTGTGAATATAAAGCTCTTTTCTACTATCGCAATCATACTCGCATCCCTCACAACTACTCTCTTCAAAAGATACATCCTCAAACGAACAATGTGTGTATCTATTACAAATTAGGAATACTTCACTCCTTGGTTTGCATGGCAACCGCAGTAGTAATCCCTGCTCCTCGGCATCCTCATAATATTTCAATTTTTCTCGCAAATCAGCCATAGCCCACAGGTTTCGATAAAATAATGCAATCAATCCTCTGACATCTGAAAACGGGTCAATCGTTAAATTATCCAGAATCTCTTCGTCAAACTCTGTTTTATCTACTGGCAATTCATCCTTTGTTAATGTGACCATGAGATTTATGGCAAAATCCCGTGCGTCCATTTCCATCTCAAAATCTCTATATCTTGCGTTATGCTCCTCATCTTCGTAACAGCAATTATGTGCCAGTTCAACCATTTCCATCTCTGATACTTTTTTGTTTGTTGTTAATCTCTCCATGCTATTCCTCACTTTCTGCCCGAAGCCACTTTAATAAGCACTCGTAGCAATTCTTATTCATCTCTCCATTGCACTTTTCATTTTTATTGAAATTCAAATCATACTCCGCCGGGCACATCATATTAGCTGCCAGCTCCTCATCCGTCATGCTCCGGATCCGGTCGGCGTTAGTCTGCTTTATAGGCCTGAACAATGTTTTTAACTCGTCATACCCTACTATCAAATCAACAGGACCATCCTCTTGCTTTAAGTGATACTTTACCTCTTTCTTAGAAAAATGTTTCTCCACCTTATTGATAATATAATGCTGCTCTGTCTGTATCCTGATAATCCTTGTCCCTAATTTTGGTATCCATTTCTGTTCCATGTTCTACCTCCAAATTTCAGTTTACAACATTACCAGTTCACCCTTGTTGATAAGCGTACTGGCAATGCTTCTTGTTACATGCGTCATAATTTCAGCTTGTGAATGATTTTCTGCAGCATACTTTCTAACAGAATCCAAATCATAAGAAAACCCCGCATCATCAAGGTACTGTCTGATAAAACGCTCATTATTTTCTGATGAAAGCCGATGCAATTCATGCTTTTCTGTAAATCTACGCTTTACTGCAGTATCAACATCATCTATGAGGTTTGTTGCGGCAATGATTACATGATCGTTAGTAACTGCATCTAACAGCTGTAACAAACATGTTGTACTTCTGGAAACCTCTGCGCTCGCTCCTCCTCCACCATATTCCCTCTTTACTGCCAAGCTGTCGATTTCATCCAACATTACAACGCATTGATGCTGATTGATGAAATTAAACAAATTCGTGAGATTTTTTGCAGTTCCACCAAGATAACTATCAAGCATTCTTGAAAAATTCACATATAAATACGGCGTTCCAAGCTTATATGCTACATACCTGGAAAAAGCCGTCTTTCCGACTCCACTCTCGCCATAGAGCAATGTTGCATTCAGATACGGGATCTGTTTCTCCATAAGCTGTAAACTCACATCATTCATGTTCTTGATCAGTTCGAATAATTCCTTTTCTTCATTGGTCAGATAATATCTGCTTTCTAAGTATGTATTTGTCAGATCTTCCATCGTTGCAAAACTGGAAACATTTGCTGGTAGCTCCATAAGATTCATTCCACCAGATCGTAATAGACTTTGATACTTTGTGACTGCATAGTGATTCTTCTGAGTTGTATCTTCCGCACAGCAGCAAAGAGCTGCATCTTTGGCTTTTTGTATATTGTTTTCAGCCACATATCGTACCAAAGCAAGCTGATTCCTCGTCATTCCCATAATTTATTTCCTCCACTAAACTTTAATTTACGCAAACCGGAGTTGTCCGGTCTGCTCTGCTTCTATCTGAATGTTTGGCATACGTTCCGCCACACACAGTTCCGGCAAATTTGCTCTGACAAGTGCTGCCGGTATCGGTGGACATACTGCATTGCCGCATCTTCTCACCTGCTCGCTTCTCGGATAAGTCTTCCCGGTATAATCATGGTCGATGATATAGTCGTCGGGGAATCCCTGGCATCCATACAACTCTCTTGGCTCCAACATTCGAAGTCCGATATCTACAATCTGATAATCCACGCCCTCTATTGTCACCAGTCCGAATCTGTCCTTAGTTGTCACGGTATCAAGTGGTTTTTCAATATCTTGTCCGGTCGCATCTCCATAATATTTAATCAAAAATGCCCTAACCTCCCCGAAGTGACCACCCCCTGCATTTGCTGTTACCGTTCCCAGTGGCTCCCGTATGTCTTGTCCTATACCAGTTTTATAAAACTTGCTCAGAAATGATGTAACAAGTCCATAACGATTTGAACTGTCAACTGTCATTATCGGGTCTTTAATTGTCTGCCCTCTGACTTCTCCCTGTGCTGTTTCGGAATGGTACTGTATAAGCGTTGGAACCACTAACCGATTATGGTCTACAGTGGTAATTGTATCTATAGGCTCATTTATATTACTTCCACTTCCTTGGTAGTTTCCACCATATGCCTTATCAATAATTGGTGTAAGTATAGGCTCCACTATACCAAAACCATGCTTCCCAGTAATCGTCCCCAGCGGTCTATTCAAGCTATTACAATAATCATATTTTGCACCGCTGTGATTCACTTGCACTACAAACGGCTCTGCATTATCTATAACAAACTTCTTAAGTCCTCTGGCAATCCTCTCCATTGTCTTTGGTGCAAGTGGCCGCACCGCCCGGATGCCGTACTTTTCTTTGATTTCTTCTGATGTATCAAAGATGCTCGGGCACGGTCGGTTGAAATCAATCTGTGTGTATGCTCCCACATAAGGTTTCAGCAATCCAGCTTTCACTTTCTCGCTGTCTGCTGGTCCATGTGTCGGCTCCGGCCATACAATTGGCTTGCCGTCACACCGGGCAATCATGAAAAATCTCTTTCGCATGGTAGGTGCTCCGTAGTCAGCAGCCACCAATTCCCTGAAATCCACTTCATACCCCAAATTGGTAAGCTGTTGCACAAACTTTTCGAAAGTCTTCCCCTGTTTGCTCTTAATTGGATGATGCCGCCTGTTTAATGGGCCCCATGTTTTAAATTCTTCCACATTCTCCAGCATAATTACTCTAGGTCTAACAAGCCCTGCCCATCTGCAAGCTACCCACGCAAGACCACGGATATTCTTATCCTTTGGCTTGCCGCCCTTCGCTTTGCTGAAATGCTTACAGTCCGGTGAGAACCAGGCAAGTGCTACAGGATGTCCTTTGCAAGCCTTTACCGGGTCTACTGCCCACACATTCTCGCAATAGTGCTTTGTATTCGGGTGATTCGCCTTATGCATCTTAATAGCTTCTGGGTCGTGATTTATTGCAATATCCACGCTATAGCCGGTTGCCAGTTCTATTCCAGTGGATGCACCGCCCCCGCCGGCGAAATTATCTACTATCAATTCACCGTTTATCATGGCATCACCTCCAGGACATCTTCCAAAGGGACATAATGCTTCATGTTATTCCTATAAAAGACAACAGCACATTTTACCGTTTCTTTTGCTCTTTTCGATACATAAAACGCTTCTGGAATAACTCCGACACCTACATCACATTCGTCTTGATAGACTGCATCAAGATAACCTTTGATAACAATATTCTTATATCCGACAATTACGCCGATGAAATTCTTATCAACGTGTTTGAAATAAGTTTTCTCGATATATTCAACATTCTTTTCGACAGTGCCATCATTGTTTCCATCTGCCAGATTATTGTCCATTGCATCAGCAGTTAATGTTTCCCTGTCGAGATATAGCCATCTTCTGTCTTTAAATGGTTTATAGAAGCCTTTACATTTTACTTTATCGAATAATTTCATGGCATCACCTCTGGGAAGTCCTCTATCTGCATCTGCCCTTCCAAATCATCTGCATCCTGCTCGCATTCTTCACAAGCTTCTACCATTTCTGCATCCATATCCGATTCTTCTCCAATGTCAATGAGAATCAAAGGCTGTCCTTGATCTGTCACCCAAATTACATCTTCCAGCTTGTACAGCTTTCTTTTTCTTGGATTTGCACAGATAATACTTACCGGTGCATCGTCTGGGAAACTGTTTACATATTCTTTCAGTTCACTATTTTTCATTTTCCAAAAGGAACCTGCTATAGCGTTACCCGGCCGGAGGTTCGGCTTCTTTCTTGAATTTTGTTGCTTTGTGTTATATACTATCTATGCATAAATAGCCAATAATCTCATTGCTTACTATTCTTTTTTCTTGTTGCTCTGTCTTATGGTCGTGTAATCTCAATAGTAACTGTAAATTTAGATTTATTTTTTCTGGAGGTACACTTATGGCAATAATTGACGTATTTAATACAGTTTCGGCGGGTGCAGGTGCGTGTGGGTTTTGCACAGAACCAATGAAACAGGGGCAAAAGGGTGAGTAATATTGGACACCGAGGGGTTCAAATCCCCTCAAACCCGTCATTTCATAAAATCTTCTAAATTCATCTGCCCCCTACAATTACCACCAATGGTACTTGGGTCCCAACCTACACCAATATAATCAAGCACTTTCGCCCATCCATAATCGTTGCCATCTTTGTCCTTGCACATGTGGAACATCAGATAATCCCATTCTTTTAGATTGCTTTCGTGCAATAGGTCAAATCTATGAGGTCTCTTTTCCATATGGATTCCAAATCCACACATACTGCAACCGGTACGTTGCGCTTTGGTAGTATAAAGTGTTCCGTCTGGCTTTTTCTCAATTGTTCCATAGATTTCTGGTATTAATGAATCCGGCATTTTAAACTTCTCTGTAATCCGTCCTTCTTTCAAACCTGCTTCATAATATTTTTCTTTCAATCCATTTTTCCAAAGACCATCCATTTCCAATGCCAGCTTTAATATATCCTGTCTGCCAAATATGGCAAATGGTGCCGACCTTATTGTTGATGCTCCAAAATAATTGCAGCCATTCATCCGCAGGCTCTTGGCACGTCTGCCGCCCTCAGATGCCATCAGACCTAAATACGGTACGCTGTTATGTTCTTTACCCCAATCATCACAATTTTTTTCTTTGAGATAATAACAGCATTTCGCTGATACCAAGAAATCCGGTATCTGGAAGTCACATCCTTCTGTTTCATTTTCATAGCCGCCGAACAACTTTAGCCATCTTTGATTAAGCTGCATCTTAGAATTTTTCTGCCAGCCGCCGTATTCTCCGGTTTCCCCGGTAATAATTGCATGACGGACAGTTTTATTTTTCTCTGATGGATTTTGTAGCAATTCTACCTTGGCTGCCACTTCTTTTGAAATGACCGGAAATCCAAATTCCTGTATTACTTTCGCCTTTGTCCAATAAGTCCCATCATCCCTTTTCAGTGGTGGTACATTGATAATTCCTAAAGCCTTATGTACCCTCTGTATACTTTTATCTTCCAAAGTGGATGCCGATACTCCCGGAACATCTATTCCGCACACCTCATGGAGAAATATGTATAAAATAATGCTATCCAATCCACCAACCGAAACATGATAATTTAATCCTCTTCCATCACATTCTGTTGCAAATTCCTTTGCTCTTATCTGAGCATATTTTCTTTTAAATTCATACGGCTGTTTTTCTTTCTGCATAAAAGATGCTATCTTCTCATACGTTCCAAGCCGTTCCATTCTTTCCTGTACTGATTCCATTTGTTTTTTGGAGTAAAGAGCTCTTTTACGCTGGCCAGCAAACCTCTCACTCCTTTCGATTTATTTTAAAATTTTGTCTAAGCAGGCATTCCAGCGCTTTTGCTTGTAAGCTCTCTTCCTTTATCAAATCTCCCATTATCACAATAATCAGGATGATTTGCTTTCTCTGGCAGTTCTCGGAGCGGGCACCAATCCGGCTTTTCTCCGTCTGGTAAAAGTTTTCCTGCCGCACAGCACATATATTCATCATCCTCCGTCTCATAGCACAATGTACATTTCTGGCACACCTGTTCCGGCATATCCATAACCAAAATTGCTTTAGCCATACTTAACACTTCTCCTTCTTTCTTCTACGCAATTCTGCTTTCAACTGTGATGTGCTGTACTGCATCAAAGGATTTTCTTTGACTTCATCCTCTTTCTCTTCCTGCTGGCGTGTCCGTGCTTCTTTCAAAAGTTCCTCATAGTTGTTAAACATACTTCACACTCCTTCCGGTTTCTCGCACCGCTCAAACTCGATAACCCATACCCACGGATTAGCATCCCAACCGTAGCGGTCAATGTCGGATTTCTTGATGGTGCTGTTCCATATCTGCATAAATTCGACCTGTGGCGGTTCAATCCATCCAGTATTCATGCAATCTGTACATCCATGCTCCCCGAGTGCTACATGATTGCATCTTATACCTTGTGAACCCTCGCGGAGTGCTCCATCCTCGGTAATATCCTTCAACCGCTCTACCATCACATCCGTAACCTTCAGCCAGATTCTCGACGCTTCTTTCGGCATGTGGATTGACGGATGCCAAGTGCCTCTCCAACCTTTAGGTCGAAGTTCTCCATCAGCTTTGTAATAATAGATGGTATGACCACGCATATGACCTGCTTCATTGACTGGAAGTCCGCACCATGTTTCTCGAACATACAGGGTATCACCCGGCTGATATGGTGCTTTTATGATACAAGGCTCATTCCTGCCGTTATAGAGCATCAGTCCATCTCTAATATATCCAGTCCACTGTGGATTTTCTCCCGGTAAAAATCTTACCAGCCGCCGAGTACAGGTCTTCCGTCCGTCCAGAATTGCCCGAACCATTTCTGTGTTGAATAAAATCGGCTTAATTGCCATTTACTCCACCGCCCTTCATAAGCTCTATTGCACGACTCATAATTTCATTCGGGTCATCATTTACCCTTCTGTTCCACTGTTCAATTGCTTCTTCTTCTGTTTCTCTCCATCTTTCTACCATTCCGCTGCAAACTGAACATTCTGCCAACCACTCATTTTTTGAATAATTCAACATCTGTGCTTTTGCTCCACAGAATGGACATGGCTTAAGCTCTTTTTTTACTTCTGCCATTGCTCTTCACACTCCTTCCTGCACAGGTATTCCAGTACCTGCATCCTCTATCACATTTTTTGCCTTTCTCGTATTTACACATTGCCAGCCTTCTTTCCATACCGGGCATTCATTGTCCGCCATTCCCGAAGCATCTGAGGTGTGAATCTTGATAACGACCGGTCATAATAACTGTGTTCTGGTTCTTCACCAACATATCTCCGAAATGTGTAACTGCCTTTATATTTCAGTTGCCGTTGAATATACTCTGTTAAATTTTGTCTTCTAAATCCAAGCTGATTACAAATCTCCTTACTGGTTACTTTCTCCATGACCAGCTCGCCATCTTTGTTGAATACGTTGTAATAATATTTTGCCATTCTATCAGCGCCCCTTTCTGCATCTTCTGTCTACGTCATCTAAATGTGCCATTATCAGCCTTTTAGCATATTCTGCAATTTCAGTCTTTTTATATTTCTCATAAAGTTTATTTGCCTGCGCTGTCAGTTCTTCAAAAAAAGCATCTTCGTTATCGGCTTCATAAAATTTCTGCCGAAATCTATAATAATCATTAAAAAATTGCCATTCCTCGGAACCTTTTTCAAACTTTTTACTTGCCATAATCAACCACCCCAACTATCAAATGGAGTATCCGCTGCGTCCATGAATTCCTGCTTATTTCGTTCAGAATTCTTTACATGTAGCAGAAATTTATCGAAATCTTCCATGCGTTCTTCAAATCTCATATGCTCACCATCGAATTTAAGTCCCTCTTTCATGTTTTCGCCTTGCCGTTGTTTCTCCACTTTCAAGCCTTTATATTTCTTATCTTCCGATACGTTCCACAAAAGAATAATATTCGATGCGTCCTGCTCAATATTTCCGGATTCTCTAAGTTCTGACATGGTAGGTTCTTTCGTATCTCTTATTTCAGATGTTCGATTCAACTGTGATAGAAGTATAATTGGTACATGCAATTCCATTGCCAAAGCTTTAACTGCCTTAGAAATATCTCCAACCTCTGATGCTCTATTAGCAAATTTCCTGTCTGCTTTAATTAACTGTAAATAGTCAATAATAATTACATCAAACTGCTGATGCCGGCTTTCTGCTCTAATTTCTCCCACGGTTTTAGAACCGGTTGAAATCAGAACATTGTAGTTTGACATTTCTTCATTGGCTTTATCAAAAGATTCCTTTTCACCACCAAGAAAGGATTTTGCCCTTCGAACACGCGTCAAACTTATTTCGGACAGCCTTGAAACAAAACGCTCGTATACCTGGCTTTCATTCATTTCAAGGTTGAAATAACCAATTTTATAACCTTTTTTTGCCATCTGTCCAATCACTTGTGTTACAAAAGCAGATTTTCCAACACTAGGTCTCGCACCAATTACCGTTACATCTCCACCCTCAAGACCACCAAGGCAATCATCTAATTTATAAAATCCGGTTTTTAGCAGTTTCTCGCCTACATGGTCATTGAAATAATTCTCTTTGCATTCCTGGACAATCTGCTTTAATGATTTAGCTTTCAGAGTTTCATTCTCCTGTAGCTTTTCAAGTGTTATTAAAACTTCCGCAATTGTATTTTCTATATCACATGGCATAAGGCTCACTCTCTGAAACAACTCTTTTGCCGTTCTAGTCTTATAATCCTTTGAAATGGTTATCGCATAACTTTTAATTGATACTGATGTTGGTGTTAATAACACACATTCCTTTAATTCTGCTGACACCTGCTCCGAAGACCACTTGTGATTTTCCATTGCCTGCGACAGTGACATAAGATTTATATTTTCGCCCCGGTCATAAAGTGCAAGTATCTGTTTATATGCATCCTGACAAAATTCAGATCCAAACATATCTGGTCTTAAATTTGAATAAATCTGTGAAAGTGAATCGTTATCAATCAGTATGCTTCCAATCACACCCATTTCTGCTTCGGTCAACTATCATCACCTCGCTGCCTTTTCTCCACTATAGAAACCCAATAGTCACATTCATTTATCAACCAATCATTATACTTTGGAAGGAATCTGAATCGAGTATCTTCCGGATTCCGCTCCGTGTAATCTTCCAGATATAATTTTGTTGCCTTATATATCAGTTCCGCTACTTCTTTCTGATTTTCTTCAAGAACGTTGCTTAATTTTCTAAGCCAATACTGTCTGGCCAACACTGCACAACTTTTTTTGGGGTATAAATCGAAAGTGTCATTCCATGCCTTTTCGCCATCAAAAGAAAATGTGCTTTCTTTTATATTTTCTTTCTCTATATCTGTATCTATATCTTTCTCTATATCTATCTCTACATTGCAATTTTGTTGCAGTTTGTTGCATTGCAACATTTTTTGTGCATTTTCCCTAGATTTCCGACTTCTACGAGTGCTTGCAGTCTCACTTCCTAGGTTATCCTGCACAAAAGGCAACTTGTACTCAATAGAATCAGATGTTTCCAGTAACCCACATGATAAAAGATACTGAATCGTTACTTGTACGTTGATTTCATCCTCATCAATATCAAGGGCAATCTCTTTGTAAAATTCATCTTCCAAACCGGAATACTCTAAGTAGCCACCCTTTTTCAGTGATAGAAGCTGCATCTTAAGGTAAATAATCGTGTAAGTATCACCACCAGCCATCTTCCGGAGTTTCTTGATTCGTTTACTGTCAAAAAAATCATACAGTAGCTTAAGCCAGTAGTATCGCTTATTCTCTGCCATTCTCACTACCTCCGAGCAATTCAACAACCTTTTCTCCGGCTTTCTCTGGTCGGCAAAATACAAATTCTACGCCATACTTAAGCTGCATTGTAAGCATAGCTTTTGCTAATGTTTTACCGGAAGTCGGTTCTGCCTTTGGTAAAGGGGTATTAAGCCATTTCCCCTCTCTATGCATATAAGCAATACGATTGTATCTATGTAATCTTGGATTCTGCCACTTAAACACGTCATCAATAGTCTTTACGCCGTCTGTGTTCTCCACAAGCACATATAGCTTAATGCCGTTGTTCTGCGCCAAAATACACTCATCACGGAATCTTGGATGCGCCTTGCCACAAATGTTGCCTATAATTTCCTGCATATCCTTTTTGGTATCCACAGAGACATCATAACTTCCAAGAAAATCCATTTTCTTAACTTCCATCTTTCTTGCAGTCTTACGCTTAATAACATCCAGCACCTTATCCGTGGCAATCACATAATCACCAACCGGAAGCGGCGCGCGCAAAACCTCTATGTCGTGGCAGTCAAAGTAGCGGTTCTTAAGAATATGCTGTCCCTCTTTCTGTCCTTTGTCCTCAATCAACATCATCGTTACATTCACTTCCTCTCAAATACCCTTCTGACATTACAGAATGGCTAAATTTTGGCTTTTATTATTTTGATAGATAACTTTTACCAACCATATAGTTTTCATTGATAGGCGGTCACACAAAGCAACCGCCAAATCATACTTAATTGAATGGTAATTCCTCATCAATTCCGTCAGGGATATTCATAAATCCATCGCCATCCGGTGCAGGTTCCGGTCTATCTACAGACTGGTTGTTCTGTGAAGCTGCTTTGCTCTCTGCAAATTCGCAGCTTTCAACAAGACAATCATTGGTATACACCCTATTTCCATCCTTGTTTGTATAGCTGCCGGTCTGCCAGCTACCAACAACAACAACCTTCGTTCCCTTACGCAGATATTTCTCCACAAACTCTCCATTTTTCCCTAATGCCAAACAGTTGATGAAGTCCGCGCTGGGCTGTCCTTCCTGTTTAAATCTACGGTCTACAGCAAGAGAAAACCTCGCAACTGCCGTTGTTCTTTCGCCTTGTGAATATCTAATATCCGGATCCCTGGTTAGTCTTCCCATTAAAATCACTTTATTCATTTGCTTCTTCTCCTTTCAAAACGGACAAAGGTTCATATCAACCTCTAATCCTTTTTCTGCAATATAAACATTTGCTCCATATTTAACTGTTTCTTCTGTCTTTTGTTTGAATAATGCGGGATCTCCGCTTTTATCTGATAAGTGAATTAGAACAACATTTCTTAATGCTGGGTTATCGTTAGTAGAAATAAATTTAAGTGCCGTATCAAGGCTCATATGGCCTCTTAATCTGTGTTCGTAGTTAGGCTCATTCCGGTCTACCAAGTCCATGCTGTAGTTGGCTTCGACCATAATCTGCTCAACTTTCATACTGGAAAAGTCATACTTGCAATATTCCAAGTCGGTTAGGAATAGCAGCTTACCCATTTCCTCATGCTCGATTAAATAGCCATAACACTCGATTTCCGTGTCATGCGGCACATTGAATGGGGTAACCGTAAAACTGCCAATTTGCCGTGGTCTGCGCGGTGGAATAGGTGCTGTACGTTCTCCGGTTATGGTTTCAAGCGCGGTCTGTGTTTCAAATGCCGTATAAACCGGAATGCCGGATTTCATGAAATCTTTTATATATCGTGCATGGTCTCCGTGTTCGTGGCTCACAATGCATCCGACCACATCAGAGATTTTCCAATCAATCATCTTCTTAAAGTCCATGAATTTGCATCCGGCTTCGATTGCAAGGATTTCTCCACTATCAGTAATCAGGGCATATGAGTTGCCAGAGGATGAACTTCCAATCACAATTAATTTAATGTGAAACACCTTCTTTCGACCAATAATAACCTCCTGCTCTTAATCTAAAATTGCTATTTGCCGATCGAACAATGCATGACTTGCATATTCCAGTATTTTCACTTGCTTCTACAAATCCATGAAATGATTGCAAAACAGAAAGATTATCATCCATTTGTAAAATAATTGTTTGTCTCGCTTTTTCACTTGCCGACTTTCCACCTATTTTCCCCATGTTTTTTGCGTTTTCTTTTTGCAAACAACCACAACTTTTAGTTGCTCCGCTCGTAAGCGCATATCCTCTTACAATAGTTTCATTACCGCAATCACATTTGCAAATCCAATGAGCTCCGTGCTTGGTGTGAGCAAGTGAAATAACCACAAGTCTCGAAAATCTTTTTCCACTTAAATCTACAAGATTTGTCTTTTGTACTTCTTTTGTAAGTGCAACCTCCAAAGGCACACCTGATTTTATTCTTCCTTGTAATGTCTTATATCCAATGCCTGTTTCTTTTGACCATTCAGCAAGACACTGTGTCTTACCAAAACACGTATAATTAACATTAACGCGCTTGTTGCATTGCTGCTCTCTGTTCGTTATCCATCGGCAATTTTTCGGAGAATACCCAAGACTGTTATCTATTCGATCTATCGTCAAATTATCCTCATACCCATTTTCAAAAGACCAATCACGAAATGCAACAAAATCATTTCTCCACTCGTCACATACCGCAATTCCACGACCTCCATAATTTTCAAACTCTTTGGCAGTTTTCCTATAACAACGAGCTTTCATGTTTGTCCATATGCGATACAATCTTGTCCCGGTTCCGCCATGTATTTTTGCAGGCATTTAAACCACCTCACTTTCCGAAAAATTCTTCTCTTACATCAACAATACTTCGTGTCTGCCCTAACAACTTCCGGTTGTGCTTTGCCCTCTGCTCATTGTTGCAAATAAACTGCTTGCAGATTTCCGGTCGAACCGGATAGATTCTGCATTTCTCGCAACTCTTTCCGGTATCAAGGAACGGACAAGTCATGTCATAAGTTGCTGTTGTCGGTGCGATATGTTGACACTCTTTAATATGCTTCTTGCGAATATACCGGCGAATAACATCAATTTCCTTTTGGCTCATGGGAAGTAAGTTACTGCAACAATTTCCGCACTGGCTGCATTTCCCATCCTTGCAAAAGTTGTAGATATTATCAGCCATACCTTTCTGAACTGACTCTAAAAATGAAATAACTTCCATAGGCACCACTACTTCATGAAATCCGGTACATCGTCATTCTCAACAACTTCTCCGGCTACTTTTTCTGGTCGTGGTTCAACTACTTCGCTCCCGGTCTCAATAGCTTCGGATTCAGCTACAACAAATGGCTCTGAATTGGCATTCTCCGCAATTTCTTCCTGCGTCTGCTGATAAGTTTCATCCATCTGCATAAGAGACTGTTTTGCAATAGCATTGAGGTCTTTCGGGTGCTTCTTGATTGCATTGTTACGCATCTTACGAACAATCATGGATTCCGATGTATCAAGCCATGCGGCGCTCATGTATGGTCTTGCGACTTCACAGGCAAGCATATCTTCAATAGTCTTACAGTCTAAAAGTGCTTTCAAAATTTCATTTTTCTTTTCTGCGATAGCTTTCTTTTCTTCATCCGTAGCATCATATCTCGTTCTAGGTACAACCTTTCCATTCTTATCTTTTTTTGTTCCAAGTAAACCGAAAGTTTCATTCAACAGATTATTACGGACATGAGCGAAAAGATTTCCTTTTACGCTTTCACGCTCTGCGATCATGTACTCGATTTTTCCATCATTCATTTCAACAGGATAAACAACACGGATTACTTTCTGTGACAATCCTTTTTCTTCCCACTCCGGCGGCGTAACTTCAACACCTCTGTGCTTCGGATATGTAAATTCATCCCCTTCTTTCACAAGCCATACTGGATATACCTTTTTAACATCAACACCAAAGTTACGAAGAAGTGCATCGTTGCCGTCTCCCTCGATTCCCATTTCGACTTCCTTATACCAGTTTCCGTTTGCATCCTGTTTACTTCTCAACTGGAAATAGCACTCTCTTGGTACAGCATTTGCATTAAGCTTAAGGCTTGACACCTGTCCAATAACCTGTCTCAAATTAGAACCATTCAAGTTGCTCATAGCGGCTTTGTTGGATGTAACAAGGTTGTAAATCGCACTCATAGATGCCATAGCACACTGCTTGGAATAATCATCAAACAAAAGTCCATGTTCCGCAAAATCACGCTCCATAAGCCCTGTGTACTGGTTCGCATAATAGGAAAGCTGTGTATTCATTTCCTGCTTTCCCTGTGCCGCAACTTCCTGTTTCTTTGTTTCTGCCATAATTTTATTTTTCCTCTCTTTCTTCAAATTCTTTTAACTGCTCTGCTAACTTCTTACACTCATCAGCCACATATTCTTCGGTGCGGATAACATCATCAATCGGATATTTACTTTCAACCATTTTTCGTAGTTGATACTCTTTTATATGGCCCGGAAACTTCTGTATCGCATAATCCAAGCCCGACTTATCTCCTGCATGTCCGCAATCAAATCCAAACCACCACAAATCACTTTCGATTGGATAATCTGAATGTTCTCCACCGCCTGCGTATGTAATACCACCGTGGCACTGGAAATATGCTTCAATGCGGATTCTTTCATCTTCATCCATGCAAGCACCAAGCAAAGGGAAAATTCCACTTACTTCTCTGTCACCAACATCGGATTTCTTAATTTCAAGGTAATCACTGTAATCCTTTCCGTATAACGGATGGTTCTTTGGGATACCGACATAACCGCATCTGTGGCCAATAGCGCCAAATATCACAATACATTTGTAGCCTGCGTGCTCAAACTCGCGCTCGACAATATACCGTTTCTCTGGTTCCTCATGCTTATTTACAACTGCCACCTTATCAGCACCATAGGTCTCCACCCACTTCATATCAACTGATTCATCTGTAACCGTCAGCTTTGCACCTTTGGCATTTACAACCGTGTCACCGGCTTTTACATTATCCTCGGTGCGGTATGTATAACTTCTGGTGCTGTTTGGAAATTTTGCTTTGATATAATTCATTCTGATGCCTCACTTTCCGCTACTTTCTTTTCCTTTTCAAATTCTTCTTTACTGCAAATCAATAATCCGCCAATATAGCTATCTGGCTTTGTGAGTAATCCTATAACAATTTCATTTGGCATAGCGATTGTCACATTTCCCCATCCGTCCTTGCCACTATGAGCAGATATGATATTGGATAATGGGGAAACCTTTAAGTCCTTGTTATTCTTCTGTGACATCCGTTCCATTATTCCTAATGTTCCAATGCTCATTTATACACGCCTCTCTTTCCTTTATTTCTCGCGTCTTTTTCGCAATACGGAAGAGAACAATGTCCGGATTCCGCAAAATCAAAGAATCCTCTCTTACTTGCACTCTTCCAACGCTTGCATGACATGCACCGTGCATCCGGCTGTGTGACGTTGTTCCCAATTCCTACTCTTGACATTCGGCATCCTCGCTTTCTGCATTGTTAATTGGCATATCCAATGTAACCGCAACATCTCTGATGAACTCGTCCGGAATATAGATTCCTGCCTGCACGCATACCGCATATTGCACCTTTGCAATACTCGCAATATCAGAACCTTGCTTTTCCATTGTCTTTGTCAGAACTTTCAGCAGGTTAGCCACACCGCCATGCGATTGCGGTGTTTTTCTTGTTGACATGCTCCGAATTTCTTGAATATCTGCTTTCATATTTTCCATGAATTTATTTCTCCTATCATCGAACCATTTTTCAAATACATTCCACAGTTCTAAGAAACAGTCCGTTTTAAGTATTGCATCTTCGATACTGATGCATCTTTCCGAAAGAAACAGGCTTATTATCTGTCTTGCGTGCTTTTCAAAATATAATTCGCACTTGCCTTTCAGAAAGTACCGATACCCGGAACCGAATCTGCCACCAAGAAAAGAAAACGAATAAAACGTGTTGCCTTGAAAATATGTATCGTATTTCACATCCCACTCGGTGAACATAGGTTCTTCGCCCTTTCTATGTACCAAGCGCATAACACATTTCTCATTAAATACTTCTTCGCACATGGTTTTGAACGTAGCCATGCAAATTCTTTCAGTTCCAGGCTCAAGCGTTTCCCCTGCTTCTATGTATTTGTCAATGATTTCGATTGCCTTTGCATTTATTGGATAGTCCATATCACATAGCTTCAACTTTCAACTGCTTATCCTCGGAAACGCTCAAAAGAATTAACTGTGCATCCATATCCGGCACATTGAACTCATTCAGCGATTCTGCGTTATCTACGAAAATTGGCACGCTCACACCGTATAACTCGCTCAATGAGTGGATAATATCGAGTCCTGCTACAATTCTGTGGCCACTGTTCAAAGTCGAATACGGAACGCCATTTACAGTACACTCACAGCAATCTTTCATGCCGCCATTTAACTGCATTTCAAAGAGTTTGAAATTAACTGTCTTGAAATGGCTATTGATGGATTCAGAAACCTTATTCAGCTTGAAGCGAATGAACTCTTCTAAGAGGTAAAGCATCTGTTCCTGGTCGGCAACTTTCTGCCCGATTTCTTTCTTCTCTGCCTGCAACTCGGCGATACGCTCGTCAACCTCAACATTCTTAGCCGCCTGCGCAATGATTGTTTTTGCATCTTCTAATGCAGCTTCCAATTCTAATTTTTTCGATTCTAATTCCGATGTATCAATGCTGTTTGCTCTCGCAGAATCAATCTGTGACTGCAAATCAGTATCTTTCTTCATCAATGATTTGTAGTCCTCATTGGTGCTCAAATCAGCTTCTTCCGGCAACTCTGATAGTTTTTTTATACATTCATTTTTAATTTTCATCTGTTCCGTTTCCTGCTCACGAAGTTCTGGAAGTTTCTTTTCTGCATCTTCAATATCAGATTTCATTATTTCAATTTCTGATTTCTTATCAGTACCAAGAGAAGCTATCCGGTTCAATTCTGCAACCTTTTGATTGTTAAATGATTCTCTTATTGTTTTTAAGCGTTCTGCAGCATCTTCTTTTGCTTTTGCTTTTTTCTCTTCAAAATCAGTCTTTAACTGCTCAATTTTATCTTCTGGCAATCTCTGACCACATAATGAGCAGACTGTAGTTGATTCATCGAATTTCCACTTGAATTCATCAAACAGGTACGGTGTTTCATCAAAAGCCTTTTCCTTTTCACTCATATACTGCTTTCCAAGTTCAGCTTTTTCGCTTTCTAATGTAGGAATTCTCTTTTTCTTTTCAACAATTTCACTTTCCAGCTTTGCAATCTGTTTATGTAAATCATTGAATTTTATTGTCACTTCATCCTTTCTGTCATCCAACGACCGCCGCTCTTTGATAAGTGATTCATTTGCTTTTCTCTTGCAATCATTAATTTCAAACTGTAATTCGAATTTCTGCTGCTCTAAATCATCAACCACCTTGGATGAAGATTTTATCTGTAACTCAATTTCTTTAATCTTCCGTTCCAAATCATTCTTTAATAACTCCTGCTCTGCAACATCCACATCAACCTTGGATTTCTCGGCTTCATCAATACGGACTGGAATTTCAGCCTGCTTTTTCTTCCATTCTGTAAGTGCTTTGGAAAACTTAGCACGAATATCGTCTGTGGATGGTGCTTTCTCCAATTCATTAATCAGTGGTGCATACTTGCCATCCGTCTTTGCCAATTCCACATCTGATGTTTCTGAAACAAGTTTCATCAGAATATCTCTTTGGTCTTTCCATTTCAGTGAAGAAAAATACTGTGGATTGGTCAGTAACTTGAACATATCTTCACTCTGCGACAGCTCGGAAACATATGCCTTGAAATCAGCTTCACTTTTCGGATAACCATCAATCTCATATGAATTTGGGTTTCCCTGCAAAGTCACGGTGTCGGTTCCACGCTTCTTAACCCAGTTCTGCTTCTGCACCTTAGAAAGCATTACTTCCTTGCCTTCCACGTCCAATACACCTACAACTTTGATTTCTACGTTATCAATACGATTTCCGTCTTTATCCAGCGGTCGAATATTGAACTTTTCCTCTCCGACACTATTCTTGTTAAACAGAAGCCATGTGAATGCATCGAATATGGTTGTCTTTCCGGCTGCATTCTGCCCCTTAATACTTGTTTTATTTGAAAAATTCACTTCAAGACTTTTAATTCCTTTAAAATTCTCAATGTGTAATGATTTTAAAATGATTCGCATAATTTTATTCCTCCACTTCCTGTTCCAGTCTTAAATGAAATAAGCGTAATAAATTTTTGTTTGTGGTGTTGTCATATGATAAATACTTTTCTACTGCCGTTCTATTTCCTTTTTTTATTAATGTGTTAAAAGCATTGCGAATCGAATGTTCAACACAACGCCATGTAATGCCATATTTTTCGGCTATCTGATTGTATGTTGCGGTCATATTCATATAATCGTTTTTTCTTTCATGATATAATTCCATGACGTCTGCAATATAATAAAATCCTCTCAAGCTAGCAGACATTCCCATCTCAATCAATGCATTAATTGCTCTATTTCTCATCAGAAATCACCTCAATTCTTGATGCTGAAATCTCATATGCTCTTCTTTCTTCTTCCTCACCATTCGAATGATGCTTGATATAATCCCGACTCTGGATGCGTCCAGTAATTTTTAAATGTGTTCCAAGCGGAAGTCCAGATGCATGACGTGCATTTCTACTCCAGCAGATACAAGGAATGTAATCAGATTTGCTATAGGAACGGTTTACTGCCACCAACAAGTCTGTAATTTCTCTTCCAAGTGGAGTCTTACGATAAATCGGGTCCTTACAGATGTAGCCATCCAGAATAATCTGATTGCTCTTCATCTCCTCTGTCTCTTCTTCAATAAACTCAATCTCCAAGACGAATACGGAGAGAACCAGCCGGTTCTTAAGTTCCTCATATCTGTTATAGGAACGGAACTGTCCGGTCACATGAATGATTTCACCAATATGATTTGTATTTACATCAATCAAATATTCCGAAATCAAAAGTGGTAAGTAATCAATTGTTTCGCTCATCCGTTTTACAGCTACATCCACAAAGTAAAATCTTTCGCCATATACCTCATGGCTAAATCTGAAATCAGACACAATTTCGCCTACAAGTTCTACATTATTATTCTCTAAAAGTTTGTCCATGTTTGAAATTCTCCTTTAAGTATGTTAAAATAGGCACAAATAGCTTATGCTATTGCTTTGATTGGGAATCCTCTGCTTTGGTCGGTTGTGGGATTCCTTTTCTCTTTTTGTATATTTCTTTGATATATTCATTAGCCAACTGACGTTTGACTGATTTGGTGTTTCCCATGTATTTCTTCAAGTTCATACGTCCTTTCCATTATCCCCAATGCATATGTTGTATAATCTGCAGCATCTCCACGACTTACCGCATTTTGGGTGCCATTGTATACCATAAGAACCGTTCCCATGTCCTCATATTCACTAAATAGCTCTGCCAGATAATCACACCCCACAAGTATATTGCTGTATGGATCATATAAATCTGTTACGCCAAGTTTCTTTATACGGTCCATGTGGTACTTCTCATAAATCTGCATCAAACCTTTGCAATTACCGTTTGATGCATTAGCCTGTCCACTACTTTCGTGTTCAATGATTGCCATTACCATTTCCGGGCAAAGATGATACTGATTTGAGATTACATTAATATAAGGAAGAAACTCATTACATATCCATGTGTCTGCTGGTTCCGCTTCTATCTTCAAAGTCGAGCCAGACAATGTCATTATCACTACTGCAACGATAAGTGCGACTATCTTTCTCAATGATTTTCTCTGCATCTTTAAAGCTCCTTTCCAGCATTGCCCCTAATGCTAAAACTACTAATCCAAAAATGAAGGGGATAGCAACTATCGGATTTTCAGTAATATCACAACTCATGCTTGTGAAAAGAATTGCCATTCCGACAGCTTCCACAACAAATGAAATTTTTTTCATTTTCATATTATTCACCTTTTCTTCTTTTCCAGAAATTTATTAGTAAAATAAATCTGTCCTTTTCCGGTAACCTTAGTAGTTCTGGTAATTCTAACAGATCCATCCGGATTCTGAACGTTGCTTTCCTTAATCTCAAATAAGCCCTGCTCAACATATCTTTGTTGTGGCATATTCCTTGATGCTCCGTTCTTCATCAAATATCCATTGTCTCGTAACCACTGAAATAATCGTTTCTGCCCGATTTGATAACCGTTTTGGCAAATCAACTTTGCAAGATCACCAATAAGGATTGATGTGTGACTTGCCGATACAGCATCGGCAAAAATCTCTTTCGGACGCATCTCATGAATTCTGCTGTCCTGCATTGCAATCAACTGATTCTTTTCTTTAATTTTCTTCTGCGCCACCATTAAAGCCTTGGAAAGCAATTCCTCATCAGATAATGTCTCCTGCCCGGCGATATAACCGCCGTTCTTACGGATTGATGGGAGAACCTCTGATGCTACCCACTCTGTAAAACGCTCTGCCGATTCTTTCCGGCTTTGGAAAATTGCCTTATAAAGGTTTGGCTCATTGATATAAAGCAAGTTCTGCTCTCCGCCGGATGTAAGGGTAGGAATAATACGCACACCCTTTTCGTTAAGTCGCTCTTTGACCTTGGATGGCTGGCTAAGACCAAGCGATTTGCAAATGTCAGACAAACAAAACATTGGTTCATCATTTACTACTGCTGTCCGAATTTCTCCAAACTCTTCATTATTAAAAATCCGTACTTCTTCCATACTTCTCCTTTCTAATCAATTAAATCTGATACTTTCATATCCAATGCTGACGCAATAGCGGAAAGTTTATCAAGTTTTGGCTGATACCCAGCTTCACCGCCTGTCTCATGATGTTTTTTCCACTCGCTAAGCGTTGATGTAAGTACACCACTTTTTTGAGCCACTTTATAATCTGTCAGCCCCAGTTCGTCTCTGCGCTTTGCGTACTTTTCGTACATTTTTTCACCTCGATTCTATAATATATATTGACTTTAGCTTAGTTTTCTAATATAATCATAGTGCTACCTAAGTTAATATAGAAATTAAAGCGATTGTCTTTTGTTTAGCTTATTTTTCTAAGCTATGTATGTACTTTAACATAGTTTTATAAGTGTGTCAATAGGCGATAGCTTATTTTTCTTATCTATTTTTTTGAAAGAGGTCTCTTATGGGAAATTGTTCTTATGAAAGATATGCAAAAATCCGTGATTTAAGGGGATTCACGGATTACAAAGTAACAAAATTAGCTGGAATAAAAGGAACTGCCACTATTTCAAATTGGAAAAACGGAAAATATGTTCCAAAAGATGATAAAATGCAACGTATAGCAGATGTTCTAAATGTTAGTCTTGATTTTTTAGTTGGAAAAACCGATATGTTGGTGTGCCCTATATGTGGTTTTGGAGATAACCCGCTTTCAGAACAGTCAAGAAAAGAACACGAACTATTCCATCAACAATTTTTAATGATAAAAGAAAAATATCCTTTTTTCATGACATTCAATGAAGCAAGTATTGAAAGAACAGATAGGATTTCTGAATTCAGAAATCCGCAAAAAACAATAAATGGGAAAATAGAGGCTTTTGAAAAGTATTTAGAAGCTGCCTTTTCGTTGAAAATTCACCAAAATAACTTCAATATAGAATCTTTAGATTACAAGTCGTTTTGTCAAACAGAAGTGTGTGATTTAGAACCAGATTATGAAATTTCTCAAGAAGTTATCGATGCACTAATTGAAAAATACGAAGTCGATAAAAATTTTTCAAACAGAAACGAACGACTGTTAGCAAGAGTAAGCAATAATCCTCAAATCATGGCACTTCTTGCATACGCCGAAAAATTAAATCCAGAAATGTTAAGTATGCTGGAAATCCAAGCAAAAGCATTATCCGAGCAGAATGCCAAAGACCAGGAGTAGCCTTAGTTGCTACTCCTTAATTTTTCTCTTACAAACGAATAGAACCAACGCAGTTTGTAATTTTCATTAATACCATCAAATATTTTTCGTAGTTCTTCTCGATATTCTTGGTTTGACATATACGTGTTTTCTTCTTTCACAATGTTTTCTTTAGAATTCATAAAAATCTCCCTCTCCTGCTGTATATTTGCGATTTCATCGGTGACGTAATCATTGTATAAAATAAAAAAAGTTTTTTCTCCCCTATTTCGACCATTTTTTTATTTTTTTAAAGAAAAAGCTATTAAGCTAAATAATTTTTCCACTTTCTCCCCTGTTACTACATATGATCATTATATTATATTTTCCATTATTTGTCTTTACTTTTGCGAATTTGTCCACGGTTGTGGACAAGACTCTTTATTTAGGCGCATATTTATACTCCGAATCGAATAAATCCACGATTCCCATGTCCAATGCTGCAGCAAGTTTTTCAAGCTGAGAGAGTCTTGGTGAATATCTTTCATTTTCAATATTGTTGATTTCAGATTTACTAATTCCAGATAAATTTGCCAGTTCTCTAGTGGTAATATTTCGTTCACTTCGAATATTCCACAATTTCATTTTTGCCATACTACTACCTCCACCATTTGTGTATATGTAAGTAGTATGTATGAATTTGAAAAAAATAATATTAGACTTCCTGCTGACTTATTTCAATCATTTTCCACTCATGCATGGAATAATTGTATTGAAGCGTAAAGCCTTTCTCCATACCATATATAATAGCTGTACATTGGTACTTAATTCCAATAAGCCTTGTCAAATTTTCTCTTTTTAAAATTTTATCTATCGTGACAGATACTATACTGCCATCTATGTCCTTAAACCGGAACCGCATTGGTGTTATCTTTCCATCCGTATCAGTGCACGAAATCATCTGAACCGGGATGCTGGTTCTTAGAATACTATTCAATGTGTTTTACTCCTTTTTTCTTTGGTGTCTTTATTATATATTCGAACATTTGTTTTGTAAATAGTAAATTTCTACTAAAAAAAGCCGGCAAAGAGCATCATATAATAACACTCTCTACCGGCTCTATCATATTTCTATAAGGATTCCAATCCCGCTTTCCAAGTATTCTTTCCTACAATGCCATCCGGGGTCAGTCCGTGATTCTTCTGCCAAGCAATTGTCTTACTTTCTGTTCCGCTGCCAAATCTTCCGTCTGGATTTGCTCCAACAATAATCTGCCAAATCTTTACTGCATTACCTTTACTACCCTTTTTAATTACTTTCATATTGTAATCCTCACTTTCTGCTTTTGATGTACTTGTTGCCGGTGCCATTGCAACTGTTTTATTAAACAGTGCCTGCTCTGCTACTCTACGTCTTCTAAGACCTGCCAGAACTTTTCCATTTGCCTTGCAATACTGCAGCATGGATGTAGCAATCTTGGATGCAGTTCGTCCAGCGCACAATTTCCTAAGATTGCCCTGTCCAAGATTAAAAGCAAAGCTAACCAGTGCATCAAACTGATTCTGATTAAGGCTTTCTGTAATAGGAACATACGCTGCACTATTGACATATTTTTCAAACTTTTCACAGTCCTGTTTTAAGTACGCGTCTGCCTGTGCCTGTGTGATGGTCATACCTTTTTTTACTCCGGAAGTATGACCATAGCCAATCGTCCATACTCCGGCAGCACACTGATAGGCAGTAAGCCGACATCCCTCAAACTGCTTAATCAGATTCAATCCTGCCTGTCCAATTTTTCTATTTGCCATCTTTATTACCGCCTTTCTCTAACAACTGCTTAAATAACTGATGCAGTCCTGTGCTTGCCAATCCACTAAATAAGCCGCTTAATAATATCGGTGCTGTAACTGTCCATCCGTTAAGCCAGATTGCCAGAATAACACCAAGAGCAGCGCAAATGGTAGGGATATATTTATTATCTACATCATTAATCCACTTCTTTACGATATATCCTACACACAAGCAAATTCCTACAATTACTGGCACCATAAATTCTGTTAAAAATCCTAAATCCGTCATATTTTAATCCTCCAAATCATAAATTTTGTGCAATTAAAAAAATCAACCCAGACGCCAAAGCTCCGGCAACCGTGCTGATTATTGCTGTTACTGCTGTGTTCTTATATTTCTTTATATCCTCTGTAGGTGCACGCTCCATTTCATCCACCCGGCTATCTATACGGTCCACCTTTTCATCCAAGGCACACACATTTTCATTCGTATGTTTTACTTCTTCCACGAGCTGCACCATCGTCTTTGACATTGTATGTATTTCTTCAACAATAGGTTCCAGTTTGTCTATACGATGCGTATTTGACTTGGCTCGTTGCTCAACTTCTGTAATTCTGTGTTCAATTTCGATTGCATCCATGTCCATATCTCACACCCCATTTAATTGAATTCTTTACGCAATTCCTCTTTGTCCTCATCTGATAATTTCGGATAGCTTTCAAGAATGCTGTCTAAATTTTCCCCCTCTGCAATTCTTCTTTTAATCACACGAACCATAATGCTCTTTACTGGTCTACTCAGCATCTAAATCACCCCCGATTATTTCTGCGATTGCTTCATCCTGTTCAATCTGTGTCTTTTCCAATTCTGCAAGCCGTTTATCGGTATCAGAAGCAATTGCCATTGTAACTAAAATGGTTCCATCCTCGTTTACAGTAGCTGATTTAAAAGATAAATCTTCGTAGACTCCATAAATCTCTTTGCTTTCTCCTGCTACCGTTAGTGAAGTAGCCGGTTTGAACGTCTTAATAACATCCTCAATCTTCTGATTTTCCATCAAAGCAGAAATGCTATCTGTCGTAGTAATTACATCAAGGCAAGGATATTCCTTGCCAGATACAGTGATATACTCTTTCATATATATCGCTCCCTTCTTTAATCAATTCGCATATTTTCTATATGCATTTTCTCCATTCTTTTTATCGATATAACAATATATCTGCGTTGTTTTGATTGACCCTGAGATATATTTATCAAACGGAAAGATAATACAGTATCGGTTTGATAGTTACCTTTTCACTTACGTTATGTGCTAACAGACCAATTGTTTTACTGCTCTGACCAGTTGGAGTTATTTGCACAAACCTAGTTCCTGCTTCTAATCCAAGTGGGATGATTGTTTTATTTCCGACACCAATATCGGATTTATTTAAAGTAATGCTTGTTCCTGTCCGTGCTTCTACGGATTGTGTCCATGTATATGCGTGTATAGTGGTCAAATTTGTGTTTAATTCACTAATCTGATTAGCCATGGTTCCAGATATGGACGCATTCTTTTCCGTTGCCGGCAATGCCAATCCGGTACTGTCTGTGACTGCGGATGAATCACTTAATTTAACATGACCTGTTGCACTTGTTGATGCTTTTACATTAATGTGGCTTATTAGTTCACTCACAACCTTTGCAATTTTTCCAAAGAATGTATTTCTGGATTCTCCACTTTCAAGTTCCGTTAGATTCTCCTGTGGTGTAAAATCTGTTCTAAGAATCATTTTAGCATCTGGATCTACTCCAATATCGTCACTGGCTTTTACTACTCCTTCGGTGTCTTCTGTTGCTACCGGAACAGATGTGCCACCTCTTGCAAGCAATGTCCAATACTCACTGCCTTCTTCCGGTGCATTACCGGTTGTTGTCTTAAGCGCGGCATATGCATTTCCGTTATATACAACAGTATCGAGATATTCATATGTAACCGCGCTGCTGTAATCCCCTTTTGGAGTAAACGCTATCTTTCCTGCATCATTCATTTAAACTGCCACCTCCCATAATAAGTGTCCTGTTGTATTTTGAACTTCAAAATTGAACCGACCACCCTCATATTTGAGGTGCCCGGTTGTAAAATCAATCGTAAATTGTGGAACATTCTGTGATAAGGCTTCATTTATCTTATTCACAGCTTCATCTCCTGCTACTTCTGCCTGCTCTGCATAAGATTGTGCTGTCTGGCTACTTGCCTGTGACTGCTCGCTATAATATTTACTGTTATCAGTATCTTCACCGGTTCGTGTACCAGTTCCACCAACTGCATAACTTTTAGATAATGCAGCGTTATTTACTGCTATTGTTGCGGAAGAACTGGCAAGATTGGCATTCTCGATAATCTGTGGCAAATAGGTATTTACTATATCATCATGTATCTTAACTACGGTATCTGTATTCTTCTGTGTTGTGTCAGCTAATTTATCTATCCGTTCAAGAATTGAATTGAATTCAGTTACATATTCATCTCGAATATCCTTAGTAGCATCTCTGATCTGTGCTTTAAAATCTTCATATGTCCCCATACGTTTTACGACACCGGCTGCAAAGCACATCCATACAATCTGATTACTTGTATCACTGTCGATAGATACCGCCCATTCTCCCGGCAACATCTTTGTCGGGTCGAAATCTGCCTTTAACCCTTTTCGCATCTGAATTGCCATATTGAATCACCTCTATTCATCAATAACAATCTGACCATACTGCTCAAGTGTTGAAACTGCAGCAAGCACGTTTTCATTTGCGATAATTCGATTCATTTTAACATTGGAATTAATTACCTTGCCGGTATCACTGATTTCATCAAATGTAATGGCAATTCTTTTCATGTTCCCATCCGATGCTACTGCAAATCCTTTAATATTTTTCATGATACTTCCTCACTTTCCACATCATATAACAATGATGTTAAATAATTATAGGTTTCTGCTACACTATCCTCGTTATCTGCATTATCAGGAAATACCGAGGACTCTTCCAAACGCATAGTGTCATACTCCCTTTGAATAGCCTTTAATTCCCATCCAAACTTCATATTCGGAGTTCCACTTACAACAAAATATGACGGTGTTCTTTCACTTACATAAATACTCCCATCACCGTATTTCTGCAAAAACACCTGAAACTGAACTTCTGTATCTATTGTTTCTGCAAATACATCGTCGATATAAACATAGCATTTACCGGTTTCATCTATGGTTCCCTCTCCTATATCACCAAACATAGGAGAGGGTGTTTCATAACAATATAGAAGTCGGTCTTTATAATTTTCTGTATTAACCACTCTGGATTTTGTGCCTGATACTATCAAATTTGTTTTTATACTTGCATCTCCATCCACCAATAATGAATAGTTGTGCATTACCGGAGTATCTGACTTGCCAATATAAAGCGAATCAAATTGAGAACCGCTATTAGTGATATTAATACATTTTCCTGTTCCGTTTGTCATTTTAATTAAATCTGCCGCTAAATTCACGCTTCCATATGTTTTTCCATTATATGTCCGTACCAAATTAAGTTTTGAGTCATATTGAATATCCGAACTTAAGGTAATATCTCCACCTGATATAGATGCAGATTTTGAAGTTAAATTTCCATTGGAATCTACACTAAATACTCCTCCACCAATGTTGAAATTCCCAGATTTAATTGTAACAGCCCCTTCTTTATCTACAACAAATACACCATTACCAATATTTATACTTACACCAGTTATTTCTCCGGCATTTATCCAATCCGCATTAATCCCGATAGCATTCAGAACATTTACAACTGCATTACCAGATGAATCAATACCAGCATTCCATGTCTTACCGCCGTCTGTGGATACTGCCAAAGCATCTGCTGTCATTTTCCATATAGTAGAACTGGTCGCACGCTCCGGCTTATTGTGCATATAGTAAACAATGCTGCCATCTTCTAATATTTCCTCGGATTTGAATACACCAAATGACTGTGTCATCAGATTGGTAAGCTGCTGTACTGCTAAATCATAAGAAGATAACTGCTTTTTACTCTCATTTCTGGCTTTTACAACCGCCTTGGTGAACTGCGTAAATTGTGTTGTTTTATTTCGCGCCGGTGTTTCAGAATCACAGGATATATTTAGGCTGCCACCAAGAGTAAATGTCCGAGTGGATATAAATGCCTGATAAGTATTCTGCTTTCTATCAGTAACATAAGCCACATCCCCTGCTTCAACAGCAGGATTGCCAAGTGTTGATACTGTCAACGGTCTGAATCTCATTCCACCAATACGCTTGTATAAATACGTTGCTACTGTCTTAGCTGTTCCCTCTTGAATCAAATCATTGCCGGATATTTCAATTACATACCCTTCTTTACCGGCAAGATACGTTGCTTTCTTCTGCGTGTCTGTTTCATCGAATACTTCTGTTACCTTTACACCGGTAATTACTACATCATCTGTGCATACATCAAAAGATTTTGTTGAAAATATATGATGATATGTCTTCTGGTCGGTAAATGTACCTCCGTCAATGCTATCTCCACTGGAATAATCCTTGAAATTACCACCATCCGCATCATCCCCATCGGAATACGGCTTTGTTGTTGTCTGGAAAGTTCCACCATCCAACGCAGAGTTGATTTCAAATGCTGACATATTATACCAATCAAGTTTTAATCTTCCGTAGGCATCCATTTTCGCCCAACAACCGGATATTTGCACAGCCATGGCAACAATATCACCAAATGTCATTGCTTTATCATCCGGTCGATTCTTTACCGTATATTTTCCATTTGGAATATTTACACTCAACATGGAAATTCCACAATTGCTACACGCATCTGCCAGTATAGCAGAAATAGTTGCCGGATAGCTTAATGTACTGTTAGAGTATGGTTTATCAAACTTACTCATATAATCAATGCAGGATAGTGTGATTGTTGAGCCATCATAGCTAGGCTCATCGACTATGTATGTTCCGACCCGGATTTTTTCAATGGTGTTTGATAGCTGTAACCCAACATAAGCAATTACTGTTGCATCAGCAAAATCATAATCACTGAAATCATCATAAATATTATTTAGCGTAACTTTCAGCTTTCCGGTGACTGCTGCACCAATAGTAAATTTATTCTGACTGGATGTAGCATCTTCAATCTTAAAGGTATTTTCCCATACCTTTTCCTTTGTAATATGCAATACTTTTCCACTAACAAGCGTTATATCCAAAAAAGGCAGAAAGTTCCGGTTGTCATTATACATTTCCTGCTTAAATTCAGTTGATAAATCTAACATCGTACCCCTGCCTTTCTATCTCTCAATTATATTAAAACTGATTTGAGAATAAATTTTCTTATTAATCGTCCACATTTTCATAGGTGCAGTTCTATCACCTACATAAAATGTTCTTGTCTCATCTTTGCCACTCATTGCATCCGGATAAGTTACATCTACATATTCCGGATTAAATGCCTGTAATATAGCAGCCGTTTCCTCTTTCGTTGCATTATCCCAAGTTAGCGAAATCTTACGTTTCTGACCGACTCTATTCTTATGCATTATGGTATCCTGCGTTCTTCCGGAATCTGAATCTGATATATCCTGCAGTCCCCAGCTAAAAGAGGTTGGTGTTTTAATAGCCACACCATTTACCCATATCATTGCCATATATTGTCCACCTACCTACAATTCTTTTAGGTTTACGACTATTTCAAACAATAGCCGGTAAATTCTATATATGTGAAAAGCACTCACCAAGGGTAAGTGCTCTATTTTCTAAATTTCATATTCTGGATATACTGCTTCCCACACATCTCTATGATATGTATTGACTTCGCCATAATTTGCATCGAAAATCTTCTTTACACCATATCCAAGTTCAATGCTCTTTTCTTTAAGCCTGCGCCATTTAAACTTTTTCCACTCCACGCCATTCATTGCAGCAACACGTTTAATCGAATACCAGTCCTTGCTATAATCAAGTTCTTCCTGTAATCGTTCCTTTTCTTCTTCTGCCGCAATCCTAGCTGCCCTTTCTGACTTTAGTCTGGTTAATAATTCAATTCCAAAATCCGGATTATTTAAAATATTATCAATGACATTGTCTGTTGCATACATTCCATGCTTGCGAATACTTGGGATTACTTCCATCGCAAGCCAGTTCTGGAACTTGTCCGCCGCTTTGTTGCTTGCTTTCATTCCAAGGCGATAAAATAGCGATTCTGGGATGTAATCGTCTTTCCCCACTTCTGGGGAAAATCCAAACTCTGCACAATATCCGTTCATTCTTTCCCACTTAACATATGTTTTTCCGTTCTTTTCCTGCGTCCAGCCGAAACCGATTGCGGCATCTTCCGCATTAATAGAAATACTTCCGTCCTCGTTTAACATTGTTCGTGCTGAAAATCCTAGCTCTTTGTTACTAAATAATTTAATTTCATTTTTTCTCATATACAGAAACCTTTCAAATTTCATTAAAATATAGTCATCCGGCGTACACTCAACATCATAATATCTTTAGGTAAACAAAAACCGCCCTATGTTTGATGTTACCTGCTACGGACTTAATCAAACTAGGACGGTCACGAATCCGCACCTATTCCACATAGGCTTGCAGGACGTTCTAAATTTCTTTAGTCTTGCCTGCGTGATTTTCAATTTTTCTTATTTTATATTTATACTCCACTTTTCACATAAGGTATCACTCCCAATTTTGCCATTGTGAATATGTAAAAGTATCTAACCTTATACGTTTCCAATTTTGAGAGAGTATCCTGCAATTCAGCAATGTATTCTTCTTTTGTCTTGTTTGGGCAATTTTCCCTTTTAACAACGATAGTCTTTGGCTTCTTTTCCTCAAAAAGTTCATCAACACTCACATTAAAGGCTTTTGCCAGACCCGTTATTGTTTCGATTGACGGATTATCTGTCTTTCCATTTTCAAAATTATTGATTGCACTTTTTCCTATCCCAGATTTTATAGACAGTTGTTTTAAGCTCCATCCTTTTTGTACTCTAAGTTCATATACTCGATTTTTCATTGTAAATTTCTCCTTTGTTTTTTGTGAATTCATTCTAATTTCTATACTCCCAAAAGTTTATTCAAAGTCTTTTGGGAAAATTTTCTCTTGAAAGAAGCTCTTTACCATGATAAAATCATTATTGAAAGAACTTCTTTCAATAGTGGGCAAATGCGAACTCGCCAAAGTTAGTGCATTTGCTCTTTTTCTTTTGTAATAAGTCTTTTAAATTTTGGTATTACTGTATCAAAATATACCCATACATCACATTCATGTGCTGAATGCTTACTTTTATCTCTGCGGTATTCTCCATTTTCTTCCGTTTTAAGATTATGCTGATTTGCAATACGTCCAACCTTATTTGCAGAAATTCCAAAAATATCTCCAATATCCTGTGCCGTATAAACTTTCCGGTGTTCTATCTTCGGAAGTGGAATAACCGGTTCTCCTGCCAAAACCTCACTTGCTTTTGAAGCAAGTACGTTCTTATATGTAGGAGACAATGTTTCAATTTGTGCCAACTTCAAATATGTTTGTGCCATTCGAGAACGTGCATTCATTTCCATAATATGAAGCTTATCACCTTTATCCCTCTGTCCAATCTGTGCTTTGTATTTTTTCTCTACACCAATGAAATACCTACGCACCTGCTTGCCTTTTTCATTGCGCTCAAGCATTGCCATTTCTTTGGCAGTATCAAGCTTGATGATGTGGTCTTGCGCCGGTCTGCCTTTCGCTAAATTTTTAGCGAAAATCTGAAAGTCTTCATTTTCAATGGCTTCGCAATCATTCAAGCGATTTTTCACCCAATCGCGATAATTACTTTTAACGCCTAAAATTTCATGAAGCTCTGAACCGTAAACTACCTTTTCCCCGGTACTTGTCTCATATACCGGCACCAACTCGTTTTCAATTACTTTCAGTCCCTGCATTACTCTCCTCCTTTCTCAATGCATCTGCCATTAACATGGTAAGGTACTCTGTCATGTTCTGGTTGTTCAATACTGCTCTTACTTTTGATTTTTTGTACAGTTCATCATCAACCCTAAATACTACTTGTTTCATTTACTCACCTCTTTCACGCGGTTTATATTATCATACCAGTAGTATAAAGTCAATACTTTTAGTTAATGTAATTGTTATTAGTATTAGTGTATGTTATGATATAATTATAAGAAAGGAGTTGATACTATGGGTGATAATTCATCACTATCTGAACGAATCAAAGAGCTTCGCAAAAATATGGGACTGACACAAAAAGAATTTGCCGAACTCATAAACGTATCAACCGTTAGCGTCTCATCGTATGAAACAGAAGCTAAAAGTCCATCTCTCGACATGGTTATAAACATTGCTCAAAAATGCAACGTTTCCATAGATTGGCTCTGTGGTCTTAGTAACAAACAAGGTCTTAGCTCATCTATTCATACTTACGATGAATTGTTCCAGCTTTTTATTAATTTGTTAGAAACTAACTATGAATCTACTGAGCAAATCATACCAATCATTGACCTTGTTGACACCGATACATCTAGTGTTGTTTTAACCCTACATGATGATGTTAATCTGCAAAATTTCTTTACTCAATGGTGCAAAATGTTTGAATTACGCTGTAATAAGACAATTGATAATGAATTATACCAACTTTGGATTGAAAAGGAACTTTCTAAATTTAAAAATCACAAAATAGATGGAATTCCCTTCTAATTACACTAACAAAAAAAGAGTATACAAAAGGCACCCGTTAGGATGCCTCTTGCGTTACTCTCTCGTCACTCTATATTCTTGGTCTCTTCTCTCCGCTTAAATACTACATTGTAACACTTTATTGTTACAAGGATATATATCACTGTTGTTACACCAGCCATAATCATATTCTTTTTATATTTACTCTCCAAATCACAAAACATTTTATAATTTGCCATGTCACCCATTGCAGCTCCCAAATGATATGCATCAGTAGTGGTTCCACCATATTCCACCATCATTTGAGAATAGTCCTCTAATGCCCATGTCGTTGAAGAACCAATGTATCTTCCTGAATCCCCTAAATTCCAAACATATAAAACAGTAAGTGCTAACCATACTACCAATGTAATAATTTTCTTTTTCATTCCTTTTCCTCCCATAATGTGATAGAATAATCATATCACACTATAGGAGCATTTTCAACTATAGTATTTTACCCCATATCTTCTACAATATGGTATCTTCGATTGTAACTCTCTTTGCCCTTTTTCACCATCTTATAAAGTGTTTCATTATCTGCTTTCAGTGTGACCTCAACAGTAGGGGCATTCTTTTCACCAGTGCTGCTATTGGAATTAGCCATCATTGCTTCAAAAACCGCTTCGGTAATAGCCGGTTTCATTTCTTCCATAAATCCTTGCATTATAGCATCTGTACTTACCGTATTTCTTGGTGCGGTAATGCTCGCCATAGCAACTTTCTCCCTAGCAACAAATTTTCTGGCAGATACCGGCTCCATTGTAACCGGCTCTACCATATTGGATAAAGCACTCTTTACGTCACCAACTTTGTTATTCAATCCAATTAAATATCCCTCAGTTGTATAATTACCAAGTGCTTTCATTACCTTTGATGGGCTATGTATATCCAATTTACTTCTTGTTGTTTCCACTATTGTATTGGCAATCTTAGAGGTAGTCTCTCCAAGAGATTTCAATCTAAGATTCATACCATTACTAATGCCATCAACAATATTTTTTCCTATATTTTCTATATCACTACTTGCTGGTGCAATATTATCTGTAATAGTAGTTCTAAAACTGGTTAAAGTATCAACAGTTGTTCCAGTATTGTTACTGATTCCAGCATTAAATGTTTCAACCGTATTTCTCGCACTATTTGATGCATCATCCGTAACGCTACTATCTGTTAGAACATTTCCTGCATCTCCCATCCAATTATCAAGTGTTTCGAGTGACGCTCCTTTTGATTCTTCAACACCGTTACTAAACTCATCTACTGTTGCAGATGCAACATTCTTTGCAGTATCCGTTACACTTGGTTTTGCACTTTCTAAAGCATTATTAATAATATCTTCATAGTTTTTCTTTAATGTATATTCGTAGGCTTCTCCCGAACCGTAATCTGTTATGTATGTGTCTGTATCAAATAAGCTGTCTAGCAAATCTTTAGTTACGTCTTTTCCCCAGCCTGCACCATCTACTCCAAGCTCGTCCATTCGTGCTTCAATTGCATCTGATAATTCATCAATATTACCAATCTGTTTTTCAACAGCTTCTCTTACAAATTCATCCTCTGTTCCTGGTCCACCTGTTAATTTTGACCAAAACTTATCCCAAGGGTTCATGTCATCCCATTCTTTTTGAGCTTTCGTTATGACATCATTTATTCTATCAACGAAATCTGTCTGAAACAGATCTGTTACCTGAGTCATCTCGCTATGGGCTTTATCTTTCATATTCTGAATTGCATTCGGCAAATCATCCAATGCTTTCTGAGCAACTTCTTTCTGTTCCGGTGTTGCATTTGGACTATTTAACAATTCCGTCCAATATGCCGAAATGTCTTTCTGTGCTTCTTCCAAATCGGAATCATAATTGTCAACAGCAGTTTTCATATCATCCAGATAGCCATTAAGAACATCCATATCTACTTCTTTACCATCTGGGAATAACTTATCGTAATCTATTCCTTTTACAATATTATTAATATCTACAGAATAATCACTCGCTGCCTTTGAGAATCCATCCAAATCAGAACTTAAAGAATACAGTTCAGAAGAAAGTTCTTTCCATTTATCAGAACCTACTTCTACTTGATTCATTTCCTGCACAATTTCTTTTGCGCGCTCTGTATTTGTGAATCCATAAGTTATCATTGCATCAATAGCGGCATCTGTATCCGCGCCTATATTTTCTAAGGCATCATGTAATGCACCACCTTCACCATACGCTGCAATTACTGTCTGCTCCATTGTGGCAAATTTCTGCTCTGTCAATGTTGCCAGTTCTCCGAAAAGCTCTGCTAATTTCTCTTTTCCTTCTTCCACTGACAGTACACCATTATCCATTGCTGTTTCGATTCGTGTTATCTCAATCCAAGTATCTTGAATATTTTTCTGTACATTATCCATTTCGTTGGATTTTTCAGATAAAGTTGAGAATCCTTTACCGGCTTCTTCAATAGAATCTGTGAAATTACTTACAACTGTATCTATAGGTACTCCACCTGGATTGGAAAAAGCATCATAAATAGCATCTCCAACTTTTTCATCCACAATTTCATCCATTGCTTCTTTAACGCCCGTTATTGCTCCAACTAATCCTGCTATTGCAGCAATAATAATTCCAGGAGTATCAAACGCTAAATATAAAGCACCTGCTGCCAATCCTGCTGCCACAGTTACTTTTCCAATGGATTCCGCCATGTTATCAGTCTGCAGAGCAATATCTCGGAAAGATTCCTTAAAAACTGTAATTTCTCCAAATACTGCTGCAACGCCGATTGCTCCTTTTTGCAGGGTTGTAAGGTTGCTTCTTACACCAGCAATTGATGTTTTAAGACTTCCCCAGAAGTTACCACCAGTAGCACTGGTTTTAAGCCTTGAAAATCCGGCACTAACCTTAGTAAGCAAAGATGCAGTTTTTGGATATTCACTTTCCAATTTCATCATAGAAGAACAGTTTCCCTTTAATGCAGAACCTGCCAAATCTACTGCCTTTGAAAATGAATTGAATTTCTTTGCAGCATTTGCAATTCCAGAAAATACATTTGTTCCAAACATATTCTTAGTTAATTTATTTAGGCTGACCATTGATACAATGGTTGTCTCAATCGGTGCCGCACTAAATGTCGTTGCAAAAGTCTTAATTCCTGCATTTATTGCTTTCCAAAGTGCCTTACCAACCTTGGCTCCGATTTCAAGCAAATTCAAATTCTCAAGGAATTTTCCAATCTGCCGTCCAATCATTTCCCAGTTGGTTGTATCAATAGCTGCAGTAATCGCATCCAGTATTCCATTTGCCCATACATTAATGGTACGTCCAAGTGAAGCGAAATCATATGTTCTGAAGAATTCGTTCAAACTGGTTCCAATAGATTTTCCCAAATCCTTGAAATCGAATGTATTTCCAAATGCCAATGCATTATAAATTGCACTATTTAAAGCACCGGCAATGCTTCTTCCTACAGTTCCGAATAAGGATGGCGAAATCAGGCCATTAAGGAATTTAGCAAAATTAGTACCAAAGTTCTTAGATGCGCTATATACAGAATCCCAATTAATTTTATTGAGACCATCTCTAATGCTGCTGCCGATAAATCGACCTATCCCTTCAAAATTGCCATGTGAAAATGCATAATATATTTTATCTGCAATCTTCTGAGCTTTATTTTCCATCCGGTCAAAGGCATCATCCCATGCTTTCTGGTACTCTTCAAGCGCCTTGGATATTTCTGCATCTAATAATGGATTTCCGCCACCAACGCCGGAGCCGGAACCACTACTTGAACCGGATTTAGGGTCATTAAGCTGATTTAATTCATCGAAGCCAAGTACAGTGTTCTTAAGTTTTTTAGCCGCATCATTCGCACCATTTAAGGCATCCTCTGCATCATCCGCTCCACCGACTAAATCCTCAATGCCATTGCTGGCACCACCGAAGGATGAGTTAATGCCGCTCAGATTGATTCCAAGCAGACCACCAACCCATGCAAAAAGTCGCTGCATTGCCATTACAAGACCATTGATATATGGAAGAACATTTTTAATAATAGGCAAAAACAGATTTCCGATTGTTCTTGCCAGATTAGAAAAGTTCTGTCTTAACATTCTCAACTGGTTAGCCGGTGATTCCATTGTGTTTGCCAAGTCACCATATGCAACTTTCGACTGGTCTAATATAGCCAGTAATCGTAACTGTGCCTTGGTTGCCTGATTCATTTCACTAATCGCACCGGTCAGACCGTATTTATAAGCATATTCCTGCAGAGTAGCATTTGTAATATCAATACCAAATGCACGGACCGCTCTGGACTGTCCTGCTAAAGCAGATGCGAATTTCTCAAATGCCTGTTCAAATGTAGTGTTTCTCAAGGATGCCCAGTCAGTACCAAGCATTGTAAGAGCAGTCGAAAAATTAAGCGCACTTTCTTCTGCTACACCAATAGATTCGGATACCTGTGCAAACATTGCCTGGTAATTCATTACAGTATCCGGATTCATTCCAAGATTCTTCAGTCCGGTATATGTAGCATTACCATCTGTATCAATATCAAATCCGGTCATCTTGGCTGTAAGCTGCTTTGCTCTTGAAGAGAATGACGATGCATAAGCTTCTGCAGAGTCATATCCTGCCTGTTGCCAATTTGCTGCAGCATCATCACCAAGCTTACGCATAGCTACTTCAAAGTAGTTTACAGTTTCAAGGAAATCCATTGAAGAATTCACTGTATTCCAAAGGCCTTTAAATCCTCGAATAACCATAAAGAAATTAGCGTAGAATGCACCTGCAATCTGTGAAAAGCTCTTTAAACTTTTGCCAGCCTTTCCATCAGAGGAAAACAATCCGGATAATATAGAGGTTGATTTACTACCTTTATTACCCATCGTGCTTAATGTGGAACCTACCTTAGAACCCTGCGAAGCTAATTTAGCCAAAGCATTGGTCATTTCAATAATATTGTTACTTACAGCCGGTGCCTTTGACAGGGTTTCCATTAATTCTGCGAGATTCTTCGCCAATAATGGAAGGTTCGTAATTGCTCTACCGGCAGCCACACCGCCAAGCCTCGAAATAGCGGATGCCATTTCATTCATTCCAGACATATTGAATTTTAATTCACCAATCTGATTCATCTGCCGAACAAAACTCTGCAACTGAGCAGATAATGTAGGCAGATTCTTTGTAGCCTGTGTAGATGCCTTGCCACCCAACTTAGATAGTGTTGGTATAAGCTGTGCCAGTCCTGTTACATCAAATGTCATGGCTCCGATATTGTTCATTCCTGCAACAAAGCTCGCCAAATCATCTTTAATCTTGATAAGATTTCCGGTGCCGGTAGTGGCATTTTTTCCACCTAGTTTTGATAACGCTGCAGCAATACTTGTAACTCCTGCGACATTAATATTCTGTGCTCCTGCCAAGCCATTAGACAGATTCTGTAATGCAGAGGTAACTCCATACATAGAATTCGTATCTACCTCCGAGAATTTGCTTAATGCTCTTGCCAGGGATGTAATTTCTGCTGATTTTCCACCTTTAAAGCCGGTTGCTGAATCAGATAGTGTTCTGATTCCGGATGCAATATTAGTAAGTTTCTGAGAATCAAAGGAAAGACCATCTTTCAACTTTTCCATACTTGATGCCATCTTTTCAATAGCTGCAGTATGTCCGGAAATCTTAGAAATTCCACTTGCAAATGAATTAAGTCCTTTGCCACTTGCGCCGCCAAGTACAGAAGATACCTTTTCCAATTTGCTAATGAGCGCATCTAACTGCTGATTTGCTCCTTTTGCCTGTGCTTCAACTTCTATCTCTAAACGGTCAATATCCGCTGCTCCCATCTGCTCACCAACTTCCTATAAACTATTAAAGGTTTGTGACTATCTCCCATTCGATAGCCAGATAAAAAGAACGGACGCTGTGACACGTCCGCTCCCTAATGTTCTTTTTCTTCAAATTTCTTATTCCAAGCAAGTGCCCACAATTTGAACTGTTCTGCTTCGCTTAATGGTTCTGCTTCTTCCTGTTCTTCTTTACTATATGGATGTGACGGATATTTTGAACTCTTAGAAAAGGCTGCTCCTATTGCTCTAAGACAATAGATTCCATTGTAATATGCAGACAAATCAATAATCTGTGCTTCCTGCTTTTTCTTTTCAGTAAAGGCTTCCTGATATGCATTCATGATTCTTGGATTCAACATAGGAAATGTCCTCATGTCAATTCCATATCTGATTGCTGCCGGAAGCCATACATTATAAATTTCATTTGTGAAAAACTTTTCTGTAGATGCTAATTCAACTACTGTACTTCCGTCTCCGCAGTCGTAGATTTCTTCGTACTCTTCTTGTTCTCGTCCATACCGAGAACCTTTCTGAAAAAATCAGATTCGTTAATTGCATTTACAAATGCCTGGTAAATTTCATTCATGTTGCCGCCACCATAAATGTGCTGTTCTGCTAACCGGTTAGCTTCTTCTCTGTCACATTTAGCACAAAGCATGATAAAAGCACTTGCTGGTGCAAAAATCTGATTTTTCTTAAACATTGCAAGGACATCATATCCTTCGCTTTCCAGCATTTCCATGTGACCGAATCCTAACTTTGGAACATCATATTTTTTGTTATTAATTGTTACTGTTGTTGCCATTTTCTTCTTCCTCCTTGTTTTCCGGCTCTTCCGGTTCTGTTACAACCTCTTCATTTTCTGCTGGCATCTTAGAGACGGATTTCTCCGTCTCTTCTGTTGTTCACGCAGTCTTATCACCAATTGAAATCTTAGTGGATGGAGAAACATTGATTGTCATCTCACGAACGCCGTTTACTTCACCTTCATTAACATAAACAGCATGTTCTCCTTCCCAGGTTGCTACACCGTCTTTTCCATCTTTTCCCATTGAGAGACGATAATGCAGCGGAATTCCAGACTTTGCTAATACTGTTTTGTATGTTTCTAACAGATAATTAGCTTTGAATTCCATGGAATCCATAGACTGCACACCATTGATGAATGTCTGTGATTCATCCTCAAGGTCAGTTGTTTCAAGCTGGTTTGGTGCTCCACCTAATTTCGGATAGTTTTTGATTGGGCATAACTTTTCCCATGCTTTTCCATCCTCACTGATTTCAAGAATGGTATTAATTGTACTTACTGCTTTTTCTGCCATTTCTTCTTTCCTTTCTACCGCATAACTTTGAGCGGTCAGCGAACACCTCTCGAGTGGGTGTCCGGTGCATAAAAATAAGAGCCATTGCTGACTCTTGGTTTCATTTTATATAAACCCATCGAAATCGAGGGGTTTATTCAGTTTTTACTTCTTCTATTTCATCCCCATTTGCATAGATGCGCTGAAATCTTACAACCCAGCGGCTTACATTTGGGTCAGCTGCATTTGCTACCGGTAATGGACCGTATTTACACTGCCAACCATATTTAAGCATAATCTCTTTTACTTTATTGCAAATCGTATAACAGGTATTATCAGCAATACTTCCAGTATCATATGCCGATACGGTAATCATTGGTGTCTGTGCTCCCTCGTTACCTTCCAAATCGTAATTTCCACCGGATATATCACTTAATGCCACATCACAATATGGAAAATCCGTCTGCTTCGGTGTAATATACCGCCCGACTTTGCATTCGGGATATGCTTTTTTCATCTTCTTTTCCAAATGTGTATAAAATGTATTCCATTCAAATGCCATTATCTGAACACCTCTCTTGCTGTTTCTATGACCTTATTCCTTAATTCTTTGCCAACGCTATACATTGGCATTTTCGGAGAAACACCGGTTGCATAATGCCATTGACCTTCCAAGTCCATGTACCACCAACCCGGCTTATCCCCATGTGTGCCATATGTTCCAGTTCCTACGCCCGGAATGTTTGCCGGATTCTGCGCCGGAAGTCCTGCTCCAAACTCTAACATCAACGCCGGTGAGATTTCTTTACTCTGCACACCGTCTTGGTTCTGCCATTTGCTCACAATTTTCTGTGAATCTTCCATATAAAAGATTGCCTTGCATCCGGCTTTCTCCGGTGTGATTTCAGCGGATAAATGAATATATTTTCCGAAACCGCTGCTACCGATATGAGCCTGTGCAATGGCTATCCCTTCGGTGGATAACCTCCGGCACAGTTCCTCGCATTTCCCATCAAGGCTGTTCTGGTATTCTCGCAACTCTTTGATAGCGTTCTGAATCTCTTTTACGGACAGTCCGAACGATATTTTTTTTGACATATCATCCATTTCCTTTCGGCAGTTTTTTCAGCAGATATTTCATACTGTTCAATGACGGTTTTATTGCTAATACCGAATAATCAGCACTGTCACCATCTGCTGAACCATCTTCATGGTACTGTGGCTCACTGGTGTGCCAAATTCGGCTTGTTTCTGTGATAGGTAAAGATTTGTCCGATAATACCAAAACTGCCTGATATGAGCCGATATCAAAGCCATATTCCTTAGCTTCTGCTTCACCGCCAGACATTGCAATGTTGGCATAAAAAATGACAGGCTCGTTATAGCCTGCCATCGTACCTATCGGTATCGGACTAAGTTCTCCGTCAACCTCGGTATATTTAATTTTTCCATCCTCGCCCGTTTCGTAGACTGGAATTTCATCACTGTACGTTGCGTAGTACAGTCGTTGCTTGTTCTTTTTTAATGAACGCATTGCATTTTAATCCCTTCTTGTAACTACATAATCAATAATCCTCTCCAACTGCCTTTTAGTGATAGTCATATTTGTTGACTTAACATTAACTCCAACCATCTCCGCTATAATCAATATAACTCGAATAGGTACTTCAAGTGCAGCGGCAACATCAGAGATATTAACCTTTTCTTCGGCATTTTCAAAATAATCTATAGCCTCATGTATATCTATACTTGAAACGATGTCTCTAAACGCTTTGGGCTGAAATATCTGTCCATATCCCCACTTATTTGAAGGCAATATAACTTCACTTCTTGAGTTGTTCAATTCAGATATTTGAGTCGAAATACTCATTAACATTTTCAACATCTCATTAGTATCTGTTCCTTTAGTTTCTTTCAATAAATTCTCATATTTTCGTGCCGTATAAATAGGATTATCGATATAATCATCCGTATATGAAATGTTATCCATAAAAGAGCGTAACTTATTTTTTAATTCCTCAACCCCCAACATATCGTTTTCGTAAAAAATTGTTCTACTATCTTTTATGTCAAAAGGTAAGTTGGTTCCATTTTCACAAATATGTATTATTGGTTTTGCGACTACATGTCTTAAACATAACTCATACATGACATTTGGGTTATTTCCGGTCAAGTTGGCTACTACTAAGTCATCATTTACTATCCTATTAATAATCTGCGTATTTATCATCCCTGATACATTTATTTCATACGCAGGTTTTATATCTGTAAAACCATATTCGCGCAGAATGGGCTTAATTGTGCTTTCAATAACGCCCTTCGCCTTTCTAAAAACTTCTGAATTTTCATTTCCTATAGGCGTGATAATAAAACATTTGCTTGCTTGTTTTTCATTCTTTTTATCCATGGTAAATCCCCCTTTATTGCCATTATACGACAAAAGGAGAACCGCTACAAGAAGTTATTCGCCTACAATATCAATGCCATACTGCACAGCACATTCATGCTCAATCTTGCACCCTCTGTAATCTTTCCAACCCTCTGCAAAATAAGCACAATCGGCAGTCGAAAGCAATTCCAGAGACTTTCCAAGGAACCATAATGGTTTGGCATCATGTGGTGCTGATTCAAAGAATGAATCAATAACCTCTACCTCTCCAAAGCGTTCCGTGACCGCTTTGATAATCTTGGCTCTTTCTGCATTGATTTCTTCGTCGGTTTTATCTCTCATGGGCTGTGAAATAAATAATTTCTTCATAATGCCTTTCCCTCCAAAATAGAAATATGGCGCACCGCCCACCACCGCTTAACGTGCGCCGCCTGCGGCTTTCGCCACGCACAATCTTCTTTACCACTTAACCCCGTGGTCGGGAGATAAAATGGACCACCTTATCCTTTCTGAATAACCGTTGCAAAAGGAATTACTTCCCTTAAAATGTTTTCCCTTGGATTCCATGCCCGGCTGATACCATTTTCACTGTGGCTTGTCTCACCCTCAGCTCCAATATGGTTCCAGTCATACAGTGCAAGGTCTTTTATAATATCATACATAGCCATCATATCTTTATAAATGAACTCTTCTGTGTGATGCTCCTGATAATTTCGCTTACGCTTCACTGCGTAATAGGCTCCCTTAATCTTTGAAGATAAAAGAGCCTTATCGGAATCCTCATGCAATTCAGAAGCCAATTCAGCTTCCAAATCCATATTCAATTCTTTCAAAAGCTCTTCCATCCAAGTTCATCTCCTACTCTGTTTTTGAAGTTACTGTATTATGTCCTGCTTTAACCGCATTGTAAGCCTTATCGCATTCAACGATAGTAATTACTTTGCCGGATTCAGCTTCGATTTCATCAGTGCCATTCCATGCATTCCATGTTCTTACTGACTGTCCCAACTTAACTGTTGTTTCAGCTTCGCCTACTTTATATTTGTAGGAATTACCCTCCGTCAATGGCTCTGTGATGGTAATCTTAGTCTTTCCAGTAACATTCCCTGCTGCGGATGCAACTGTCAGTGTTCCAAGTGATGTAGGTTCATCAGAATCTGCCTTTGAAACGGAATATACTTTTCTTGCCATATCTCCATCAGTCGGCATCGCTGCAGACAGATTTGTAATCTTAGCAGAATACCACTCTGGACCATGGTCAAGTCCAATCTGACCGAAAATCTGTTTCTTGGTGCCAGCACCAGTCTTTGCTAATTCTTCAAGGAAGAAATTTCCTTTTCCTGGTACGAGCTGTTCAACAGGACCCATAATGAACGGGTCAAACAGTGTAACCGTTCCAGCCGGAAGATAAATCAGGTCTCTTAAATACACTGTTCCAAGTGGTGTGAGCACCTTATCAACAGCAATTCCATTAACATCTCTTCCGCTCTCAACGATCGTAAGACCATTTGCTACAGCGTCAGCATTTAACTGCATTCTGCTTGTAGAATCAAGTCCGAGGACAATATTGGTAATATCTCCATTTGCTTCCTTAATACACTTTAATGCTTCACACACTAACATGAAAGAAAGTTTCTTTCCATCAGCATCAAGTGCGTTTGTGGTAATTGCTTCCAGAAGTCCTCTGGACTGGTTTGCGTCGTTATCATTTGTGGATTTATGGTATTTACCATTGAGGAATGTGTACTCAATGTCCTGTCCGATTTTTGCCATCTTAGCTGCAACCTGGAAATCCTCTTCGGAAATCGGGTTCGCCTGCTGTCCTGCAATATTGATTCCACTTAATGTACCCATGTTAGACATTTTACCGTAGGAAGTGCCAACGGACTCCTGAAAAATCTGTGTTACATTAGTCTTCTGCTCTCTTGTGATTACTGAAGCTGCCGGTGCATTAAGAGATTCTGCTTCTGAAATTTTAGGCTGACTTCCTGTTGCTGTCTCATATTCCTGCCCAGTTACAAATTCTGTGCTCGTTGAATATTTTCTTCTTCCACCAATCATTGTTGAGAATGGTGTCTTTGTGTTGCCCTTATTGAAGAGCATACCAGAATAATTAGGAGTGTTTCCACTCATTGCAAATACATCTGCCATAATTAAATATCTCCTTTACATTGTATTTAATGGTTTGTTACATTAGCTGCAGCCTGCTGGCGAATTAATGACGCCATAAGAGCCATATCACCGCTTGCCTGCGCATCTGCAATCTGTTTACTGTAATCAATAGTTGTCTGGTTTCCTGCCGGAGGAGTTGGCATATCTTTCAGCAAATCGGCTTTGATTGCTTTCTGTAATGCTTCCTCATGCTTTTTCTGTAAACGAAAAACAGTTTCCATATCGCCATCATAAAGAGCCTCGGCAATCTCCTTGGCATCTTTCTCCTCATATTTCAAAGCCAAATGCTGCTTTTCATACTCTGATACCTTGGATGCACGACGAAGGTTTTTTAATTCCTCTTCAATCTGTGCCTGCTTTTCAGCATCTTCAATCTGCTTCTGTTCCTGCTCGCTTGCTGCAGCTTTCCATTTCTTTTTATAGTCAGCCGCCTCTGAATTTGCTTTTTCCAGAAGAGTTTTCGGTACAAATCCGTCATATTGGCTCTTATCAACAAGCTCACGTTCTGCTAACGCCGCATTAATGTCCTCAAAAGTCATGTCCTCTTTGTACGCATCACCTAATAATTCTTTCAAATCTGCCATAATATCCTCCTTGCGTTTGTTCAAGCGGTTCCCTCCGCATTAGATTCTGTTTTAATGACTTGTCTTGTCTCTTGCGTTTTTTAATAGCTTCCCTGCTATGTATATAAAAAGAGAGCCTATTTCTAAGCTCTCAAAATACCAATTATTCATCTGATACAGACACCTTAGATGGTTGGTCTGTAATGTCGGGCTGCATCTTTTTATCAGAATTTGTTTTAGTTTTCTGATTAAATAAAATTTCATCGATTCTTTCAGCAGAATCCAATGCAACCTGTTGCGGGTCTGTAAATAAGCCAACTATCTCAATTGCTCGAAGTGGGTCAATTCCAACATTAATTAAAGTTGCCAGCGAATTACACTTAGTAGCCAAATCATAAGTGCGTGACCTTGAAAACTTGATTTCGATATCGGAAAGGTTCAATTCTGCAACATCGGAATCAACTTCATTACTCATTTTAAGGATGTTCAGGATAATTGCCGTTTCTCTTCGTTCAGCTTCCATCCAAATCTGTTCTTTTGACTTGGCATCTGTTTCGGCATCCATCCAACCGGTGGACATATTTGTTGCGCTTCCGGTGCTTCCGCCGGATAGTTCTGATCTATTTGGAATATGAGCAATCTTTTCAATCTTACGCTCCACATAATCAACAAGCGTCTGATTCTCTGATTGATTAAGCACACATTCAAGATATTTCAATGTTGCCGTTCTGCCTTGCTCGGATTTAGTGAGAATCAAGCCTTGTTTTCGAAGTTCTTTGTATTGTTCTGTATCGATTGCAACATTGTCTCCCCATAGAATGTTTTGAATATGCTGCGCAATATCATTAACACGGTCAGAATCAATGGTATTCAACGCATCCATAAGAGGAATAACCCTCTCAAAACATCCCATACGGTCATAATCATTGATATACTCAATAATCGGCACCATACCTACTGTGTTTGGTTTTTCCTCAAACCAATCTTCAAAGCCTTTTGTTATTCCCATTTCAATCTTGAAATAGGAAGTCTTTGTATAACACCCAAAAGTACAACTTCCATCCTTGTGTGGAAAGTACGAAACTCCAAGAATTGGGTCCCGATATGCATCATTGCTATAAACAACAAATGTGTTCATTGGGTTCAAATCCAAAATATCAAACACAGATACACCGGTTTTTATACGCTTTGGAAGAATCAGCCGATATCCAACACCGCAGGTCTTTACATCCTTTGCAAGCATCAAATCCTTTGCCGCTTTGCACTCTTCAACCATCATCTCATTGAGTGCCGCTACCCTTAAATCCTCTTTTTTGCTTTCCTCCGATGTGAACATTTTTTTTAAAAAAGAAAAAAGAGCATTCCTGCTCTTAATATCCTTTCTTGCTCTCTGGACATATGATATCGGAGAACCGAACTCATAACCAAGCTTAAATTCCAGTATTTCAGATGCCATGTTATCAACAACTTTCTCATTGATTTCCGGTCTAATCTGCTTTTCTCTAGCAAGAATAGGCTGTCTACCTTTTACATATTCAAACAGATAAAGCATTTCATCTCTATTTTGCTCGTGAATAGCGTATGCTTCTCCAAGAACTTCAAGAATATTCGTTTTATCAATTACTGTTTTATCACAAAATATCTGCTTTCTTCCGAAAAGCTCCACTAATTTCACCTCCAGATATTAAAAAAGAGCCATTGAAAACATTGTTCATGGCTCTCTTGATTCTTTCGACAATATCAATATATCATGAAAGTATGTCCTTTTTTTCCGCACTTTCATTTTTTATCCTTTATTAATATCCAAAAGATAAAAAAAATGTCTGCGCATCTCATAAAATGCTGACTTTCCAATTGGCATATCTTCACATGCAATTAAATATGTAACCGGGACTTCATAACATACTGCTTTAATAATATATTGGCTCAAATCTTCTCCTGCCTGTTCTGCTGTTTCTTCAATCAACCGGCATTTTTCTTCCAATACGATTCGCTTAATTGCCAGATTTCCGGTAGCATCTGAATTGTTATGCATAATTGGCATATCTGTTATTTCAAGACTCTTAACTGTATCCTTATTATATTTCAATTGATTTTTCCATTCCGGATACTGCTCACAAAATCCACAAAGCTCTTTGTATCGCTTACCGGAAATTCCATATTTTTCGAGATTCAAATTCCTTTTATTCAAACTATCACGCTCCCTTTATATTCCAAGCTCGGCTCGGCTCATAATCTCAACCTTTGTCATGCCACCATCAAATAACTGGAACAGCTGCACCAAGCCATCCGGACTATCATCATGTTCATTTTTCCCAAGTTGAGTAAAAATTCCAAGTTCTTCCATTGCAGCTCTATATTCTTCACTCTGTAACTCTGGCTTAAGAAAATAGAATCTTCGTTTTATATCAGGTGCATACTGTATAATCTTTGCCATCTTGCTTATCTGGTTACTAGCTTTTGCCCAAGAAATATTGGTTTTAAAACCTTTATCTTTTAACTGGCGGTCAATATCTTCTGCGTATTCATCTCCACCATTATTGGCTTCGAATCTTTCCATATTCGGTTGATGTTGTAATGTTTTAGCCACAACAATAGGTTTTGTTATATATTTATCTCCTTTATTGAAAATCCAATCAGGAACATATATTGGCCCATCATCAGTACTTCCAAACAATTTTCCAAACGGCATTGACAAGCTATCATTTCCACCCCATGCGACATCACAGGCTGCTGCCGTAATACATTCTCCATCCGGAAGAACACCGTTATAGTAATTAAGCTCATCCAATGGGAAAAGCAAACCTTCACGCACGAATGGCATCTGCTGATATTTAGCCATCCATTCATTTCTATCCAACCTGTCTCGCATATTGCGATAGTATTCTGTAGAAAATCCAACGCCATAATCGTACTGGAAGTTTGATTCATCCTTTTCATTAAGTGCCGGTATCTTTCTAAACCGATATTTGGGATTATTCTTATTTTCCGCTTCAACACGTCCTAATGGGTCTAGCACGTTCCATCGGGTTCCAACCATTAACTCTTTGGAACCATCATTTTTACGGTCAACAAGGACGTTCAAATAATCCTGATAGCGATTTTCAAGTCGGATAGGACTTAATGATTCAGTTCTGTCACGAACCATATCATCGACATACAAATATCCATCCGAACTAATATCAACCGCACCGGTCCATGTTCCATCAATTCCTCGGCATGTCAGTGTGGCAAAAGCTTCTGTTGGCGAATAAAACAATTCATTTTTTTCAGATGATTTATTTGCAAGGTCAATATCCGGGAATATCTCTTTGAACGTGTATTCCTCGTTTTCCGTCAGTTTTAATACATCCCTGTAAAACCTATCAGCAAGTATTCCAGAATGACCAGACATAGCGTTATGGCTTTCTGGGTGCCTACCAATGACCCATGCAAGAAAGAAAATACATAAAGTTGACTTACCTACTCGTGGTGGAAGCGAAATTCCAAGAAACTCAATTTTTCTATCTTCCAAATCCTGTAAGTCTTGAACAACAATTCCTAGAGTCCTCTTTCTCGGCTCATAGAATTTCTTTTCCGGTCGTCTGTTCTTCTCCATGTAAAACAGGAATGATTCAAAATGGTACGGCGCTTCCACTTTTAAAGTTCGCCAATACAATTCGTCCATCTGTAAGACTTCAATACTATTCTGAATCGCCCACCTGCAGCAATCTTTGATGTACGAAGTGACTTTCAATGCCCATTCCGTGTCGTTTTCCTTTTCGAACGCTATTTTTGCCACATCCAAGAGGTCAAACAGTGATCCGGATTCAATTCCATGCTGTTTTATGTAATTTTTTATACTGTCAGCGGTTCCCCGCGTCTGTTCTGAAACCAAAAAGAGCCTACCTCCCTTCTATCTTGGAAATAGGCTCTCTCTACATATGTGCCACATGGCACTCTGCAACTGGTGCTCTTTTTATTTATTCACTTGCCTTAAAATTGTATACAGGTTTGATAATTGCCAGCACATCAACTGTATCTTTGATATTCTCAACAATTTCATCCAATGTCTTATATGCCATCGGAGATTCATCTATTGTAGATTGGTTGACGGAGGTTGTATATATTCCGTCCATTGACTTTTCAAACTCTTCCAACGATACCAATTCCTTGGCTTTTGTCCGGCTCATTACTCTACCAGCTCCATGAGGTGCTGATTGGTTCCAATCCTCATTTCCTTTTCCGGTACCAATAATGCAACCATCACGCATATTGATTGGAATAAGTACCTTTTCGCCTAGTTTGGCAGAAATAGCGCCCTTGCGGACAATATTTGAATCATGGTCGATATAATTGTGAATGCACTCGAAGTAATCCGGCATATCAGCGTCTACTCCCCATCCCATGTGATTACAGATAATCTGTGCGATCATCACACGGTTGAAATATGCAAACTTCTGGCAGATACGCATATCATGCAAATACTGTTCACGGTACTTTCCCTCTAAGTAGCACAGATCCTTTGGTAACTTCGGAGTAGTGGCACAGAAGTTTTTGTGCAGTTCTTTTATTGCACCCTCAATCTCGGATTTTCTTCCGGCAGCCTTGTATTCCTCAATGAGCTTATCCTGACGCTCGTACAAATCGTCCTTGCCACACATCAATTCATAGGCAAGATTCTGGTAATAGTCCGCTACCTGTTTTCCGAGGTTACGGCTTCCAGTATGAATTACGAGATATTTGTACCCATCATCTGTAGTATCAACCTCGATAAAATGGTTGCCGCCACCGAGAGTGCCAATAGAGCGTTCGAGACGCTTGGTATCTTTCAATTCCCGGTAACAATAAAGCTCTTTCAATTCTTCAAAACGCATTTGCCGCCCATCATGCACAGTTTTCCCACTTGGAACATAGGTGCGGATAACACGATCTAAAGTATTCAATGTAACAGCATTAAAATCCCTATGCCCTAAACTAACGCAAAGCATACCGCATCCAATATCAACCCCAACGATGTTAGGTATTACTTTATCTCCCAGGTCGGCAGTAAAACCGATAACACATCCTTTACCGGCATGAACATCCGGCATGATGCGAACCTTGCAATCTTTGAATGCATCCTGTGCAAGCAATAATTCAATCTGATCTACCGCTTCCTGTTCAACGTTCTTGGTAAATATTTTTAAATCACTCATCATTTCACCCCAATTCTATTGATTTTTCCGCATTTCGGACATTTGATTTCAGCTTGTCCGTTGAATTTACCTAACAGGCGGTTGCATTTACTGCAACGATGCTCTACAAGCTGATTCTGCATCTTCCATTCGTCAATAATCTGCAGGATGAACCGCTTGCCGCTACGCATTTGGCTGTATACAACAATTTCATTTCCATTCTTTTCGCACTTTTCATATTCTCTGAGCAACTGTTTCTGAGATTCGGATAATGGAAATGGTGCGACTTCCTCTGCAAACTCCACAAGAGATATTTCATTCTCCTGTCTAGTTAATTCATTCATTCTTCCACCAACTTTCTACCACACATCGGGCAAAATGCAATATAAAAATATCCCATTGCCACTACAGACTGACTAATTAAAATACTTGGTACTTTATCCTCGCGGTCTTTAAAAATATTTGCTCTTGTCAAATTTGTCTCATTGGCGCACTTTTTGATAGGAATATCAGCACCGAATATTCTGTTATTTTCGTAATCTTTGCAAAAATCACACATGCTCATACCTCAATCAAAGTAAACTTACGAAGCGTTTTTGAATTTCCACGATGTAAAATACCATCTATATCACGATATGGCTCTTCCAACAATTGATGATGCTCTACATTTCCGAGGTAAACTTTGCATGTTCTTCCCCCAATTGTAAGTTCTCCAAACATTTCACCTATTTCAGCCTTGAAGCCACTTACATCATATGGAGTTTTACAATAAGGGCACGCTTCCTTATCTCTTTCGATTGGCGCACCACAATTTACACAATTCAAAATCATGTTTATACCTCATATTTTGCATAAAAAAATACCAACCATCGAATATTGACGGTTGGTATCTGTATCTTCAATCTTTTTGAATTCCAGTTCCATTGCAGTGTTCACATTTGACTAAATCAAACCCTGTTTTTTCCAATGCTCTTTCTCTACATTCTCCCATACTTAACGTTCCAGGGGAATCATAATAATCAAAAAGCTGATCAAATTTTTCTTTGTCACGTGGTTTTTTGAATTTTCCGGTTCCATCACACCAAAAACATTTTGACATATAAAGTACCTCTCTTTTGTATAATTTTTATAAATTATACCACTTCAACCGTCAACATTCAATTTTCAATGTTCAAAATAGTTGCACGGAGAATCGAACTCCGTCAGACCAAACCATGCCAATGCATTTCAAAGCTGCAACCTCTACTTTGCAAAGGGTTTTCTGTTTCCAATAATGCAACTACTATCCATACGTCTCCCATCGACCGGAACTATTGCAGTAGTGCCCGACTAAGTGGAGATAAGGATAAACGCAGTGTGTAGGGCTCGAACCTACAAGGCGAATAAACGCCCGGCGGCTTAGCAAGCCGTTCCAATACCATTATGGGAACACTGCCGAATTTTCTTGTATCGTCAAGAACATTAGGGAAGAAACGGCGGATGCCTTTTTTGCTGGAGTTATGTCCGCAGGTGGATTTGAACCACCATTCTGCAACCTTGCTTACTCCGATTATTTCAAGCGGAAAGTGCCGGAATCGAACCGACCTCACGGATTATTGGTGCACCTCACCGTAATTGCAGCCTTGCGATATATCTTTCCATGTGCGTTTCCATATTCGACCAGCGAAGTCAAGTATGGTGATTTTTATCTTCGCAGGGCATCCGCCAGTTACCTGCTAGTTGGTAGCTATCCAACCACATCGGAACGGAAGGATTCGAACCTTCGCTTGCAAGTGCGCTCCCAACAGTCATAAAAAGGAATTGAACCTCGATAACCCGCCGCTCTCCCAATTAAGCTACGTTCCGAAACCGCCATCAGACGGTTAGCAATAATGTTTTTCGTGCCATGCATCGCACTATCCGGTTTGAAGCCTTTCACCGGCAACTCTTTTCATAGCTCAGGCACCGTGGGATAGGCACCCGAACTATCAAGTTTGACTGCTATATGGATTGCTCGTCAGCAAATTACGGAGTGACCATCACTCATCACCATATAGGCTTACGTCTAATACCGCTTTCTGCGGCAATAACCACCGGACGGTCTCGCACCGTCCTTAACAGAATCGTCCTAGTGGCTGAAAGGTATCTCTATGCCAAACAATGGTATATAACCACGCCGCCAGATAGAAAACAATCAAAAACTATCCGGCAATCAAAGTAAAAGGATTCGAACCTTTGAGTTTCTTTCTCCAGTTCCATTTTCTGTATGATTGAAAATTAACTGTACTTCGCACTTTTATTTCCAAATTAGCAACATGTTTAATACCAATAGCACAATTATTAAACTAACTCCATGTTTTGCTTCTGTACCTTCTACCTTAGATGAAGCCAACAACGAAATCAGGAATAAATCTAAGAGACTTACTATAATTTTTAAAATTATTCTCACAATCATCTTTATTTCTCCGGCATAAAAAAATATTTTTGTACTGGTGCTTTCTTGATTCATCTGTATAAAAACTTCTTCTGCCTGTTTGCTGTCACGATAGCTACCTATCGATTCTCTGACATCATTCATATATGCAAATATGTAACGTCCATTTCTGCAGAATACAGTTCTGTCGAAATCAAAAGAAGAATCTTTACTCTGTGAAACAATTCTCACCTTTTAATCACTCTCCATTTTTTCATTAGTCTTCAAAACTATGTTCTCTTTTAAATTCTTCCATCTCTTTTACGCTCATACCAATTATTCCCGCTGATTCGTCAGAACCGGTATGCTGAAAGAAATCTCCTTCCTGTGGAAACATGAACCGGAACATTGCATAATTTGCAACATCGCACAGATATTCAAGATTCCCAGTTTCTTCGAATCTGACAAGGCATTTTTTCAAACTTCCAATCGCATCAACGTTTCCGGTTGCAAAATTCAAATGTGCAGGTCCGTATTTATAATAGCTCTGCTCAATTAATCCTTTACGTTTTTCATCGAATGCCTTGGAATACTCTGTTTTCATGATTACTTCATTCATCTTTGTTCTCCCATTCCTCACAACTATGTTTATACTCTACAAAGCAGCCATCATACTCACTTTCTATGTTTGAGCATTCATAACCATCTGTTTTATCATAATTTGCATACTTGCAAGTACCACAGCACTGTTTGCAACTTGCCATTACACATCGCCTTCCTCTCTATGATTTGCTCTTTCAACGTCAAACCCTTCCGGATAACGCGCCTTAAGCTTGTCTACGTTCATCTGCATAATCTCATCAAGGCTCCAACCGAAGGATTCACAAAGCATTGCAAGATACCAACAAATATCTCCTGCTTCTTTCTTTGCATGGTCAATATCAAGCTGCTTCTCATGGAAAATCCACTTTTTAATCATGTCGTTGAACTCTCCAACCTCGCCGGATAATCCAAGGCAAGAATTGAAAATACAACCAATGTCAAGATGTCGTTCATCTTCTGCAATCAAATTTTTCTGTAACAGATATTCCATGTCGCATGTCAACATATTTCCAAGCAATCTATCTGTTGCCTTATGGTCATTTGTACGCATAGCTAATTCCTGGTATTCATTTCCGGTCATGTATTTTTCTCCTCTTTCTCAATTCCAATCAAACGATTCAACATAAGTTCTGCTGCTTCTTTGAAATCGTCATATCCAATATCAAGCTGATCTCCGGTGGTTTCTCTGCTATTCCAGAAGTTATCATCTAATGCACTTAGCATACTTTTCAGAAAAGTGCTGCGTAAATCTCTGTTTGCAATCAATTCATTCTGCAGAACAGCCACAGCCTGTTGAACTGTTTCTGGTGTGAATCGGAATCTAATGTCTCCGCTCATGTCTATATCCGGTATTCCCATGGTTTCAAAAGTAACCATCGGAACCTCGCCAACTGCAACTCGAAAATCAACGCTTTCAACACGTTCAATCTTCTTACCGTCTATATAATACTCAGTTCCAATCCAACCTTCATTTGGATTTACAACCTTAACTCTTGGTCTACCCATATCGTTTATGCTCCTTTAAAGCCTTTTTGTTTTTGAAAATTTTTGAAAATCGTTATCGAATGTAACTTTTTGAATTTTATCTGATGTGAAAAGATTTTTGATGTCAATCTGTAATTTTTACTTCATACATCATCATTGCATTGAACAATCTATCTGGTATTTTGTCTTTGTAGGCTTCTGCAATAGCCTTGATATGATTTTCCTTTTCTTTTTTGTAGCATTCAAATGCCGCTAATACATCCCTATGCTCCTTCTGATGATTCTTTCCGTTAATACTACAACATGAAATAAAGCATTTCTTTTTCTTGTTATAATAAACTCCTATCGGTAAATTCCCACGTTTTAGTTTATTTGAAACAAATAATTGATTTATTAATTTCGGAACAAAAATACAATTTTCAGGACAATAGACCCTGTTTCCATGATGAATTATATCTTTATCAAGACTCATATCTTCAGCAGGTATCTCATAATAATTTCTATCGTACCATTTTCTAAAAACTGAAAAATCAAGCCACTCTTCGCAAACTACAATTCCCTGTTCTCTATAGTTTTCGTATTTTTTCTCTGATGAATAGCACCTCTTAAGCATATTTCTCCATATCAAAAAACTCTTATCATCAGTATTGCTATATCTATTTATCTTTTCAGAGCAATATCCAATTCCATATACCATACAAATACCCTCTTTTTGTCATTTCCTAATTTAAGCTACTCAGTTGCACCCCGGTAGTGTTTTTCATATAACCCCTCCCTGGGTTACCAAGAATGTGAACAATTCAAAAACATTTCAAACAATTCTTTTTGGATTTCTTTATCTATTCGCAAAACATCAGTTAAACGAAAAGTTAGCCAGTTCTCGAATCTCCGCAAGCCTTGATTTTACGGGATTTCTAAATTGTATAGAATTGTGTGTCTGATTTACAATTAAAAATCTGCTTTCGGTGGTGCTAATTGTGTATCATTTGTAGACAATTCAGCTGGCTTGTATCTCTGCTGGATCTGCTCTATTGATTGCTGCTTTTCAGTTATCCCACCTCTTGGCTGTCCCATATTCCAGCCGTAATGTCTATTTAATGCTCCAAGTAAGCCGACAGGATTTCGCTTGCCGGATATAAGCATATTAGAAAGCGACTCTTCTCTTTCGGTGGAAAGCTTTTTGTATATCTCTGAAGCCGATGAACCGAGTCTTGTAGTTTCATTTCCCCACTGGTATATAGTATCTTGTACTATTCCAGTTAATTTACAGAATCCTAATATACTTACTTCTTTGTCATATTCATAACATAATTCTATATATATATCACATATAGTATTTATAATATTAATGTCATATGTATTACTTACTCTGTTTTCACTCTTTAATATTTCCGGGTGAAGTTTAAATAAGTTTTTATTAATATACAACAAGGCAGCGTTCCATCTGCTCTGTGGCTCTTTGTGCATGTCCTCGACATTGTGATCTGCGATATACTGGTCAAGATATAAATATATACCGTTCTCATATACTTCTGTTCCGTTTTCTGTAATAACTGTATTTACATCAGGCATAATATATATCTCTCCTCTCTCCAGTACTGGAATACTTAAAATAAAAAATGCAACTGGTACAATTCAATTTTTCAAACTGTACCGGCTGCATGAATTCCATTTCTTTCGGGTCCTCGACGGATCATCTCCGCCCGTTGCCCGAATGCCTATTTAATTTAGTAAAACAATATCATTATATCATTTTATTGTCAATACACTATTTTTAATTTCATCTTAAGACCTATATATATTATATATAATTAATAATATATTACCTTGTTTATTAATAATATTATAATATACTTAACTGGATATAATATACTCTTTCTCTATATCTAGTGTCTATATCTACGTTGCAAAAATGTTGCACTTTGTTGCATTGGTGTTGCAAGTATGTTGCAATGCATCAAAACTAATACTATTCTATCATTTTCTTCTTTCTGGAGACATAAAAAGGGCAGCCAGAAAAGCCGCCCTGTATAAAACATTTAATTCTATTAATCCCAGTTAATAGCATCATGTGGTGTTAATTCGCTATTATCTGCCTCGGCTTCTTCAAGTGCTGCCAGTTCGTCCGCTTCCGGTTTATCTTCTGGGATAAATTTAATAACAACCCTGTAAAGTGTTTCTATATCTTCATCAGGTACTAAATCAATTATATTTTTTAACGCTTCTTTACTCATTTTTAACCCTCCTTTATATTCTCTTATATGCCTGTCCTCTTGGTAGTATGTCATTTATAATTATTATATCTTCCTCGATTGAAAATAATATTCTAAGATCTCCAACCCTCAAGCGAAAATCATTTTCTAACCCCGCTAACTTTTTCACATCTCCAAGCGGCAATTTTTCTATCGCAATTTTCAACCTTTGCTTGGTAGCTCTGTCGCAAGAGTTAATATATTTTACTGCTTTCTTTTTGTATTCTATTTGCATCTTTGGTATCTCCTTTCATTCGATACCTATATTATATATTAAGTGCATTATATATTCAATGTTATAAGTGCATTATTTTCTATATTTTTCCATTCTTTCCAATTCTGCTGCAACAACTTCTTTTATAAATGTACTAGGGTTTTTAACTCCAACCGCTTGCATTCTGTCTCTTGTTCCAGCCGGAAAAATTACGTTTATTCTATCATTCTTCTTTTCATACTCTCGGACCGCTTTTCTCTGTGCAGCCGAAGTTTTCAATTCTATTTCGCTCATGCGTTATACCTCGCTTATATTCATAATTCTTTAGATAAGTATATAATAAGTGCATTATTTTGTCAATTTATAAGTGCATTATATATTTTGCACAATTTTGCATTGTGTATAAGTGCATTATTTTGTTTGTTCTGTCAATTGTATAAGTGCATTATATTTGCTATTATAATATCAACAAGAGAACAATAGAAATGAAAGCGAGGTTTTCCAATATGAAAGATTATACAAAATTTATGAAATGGGCCGTTGTTTACATGATTGATAGAAAGACTCAAGACAACCGGAAAAGCAAGGTACAGGTTGAAGCGCTGTTCTCAAGTGCAACACAGGCAAAGGACAATTATATAATTCACAATCCGGAGAATAAGCGCTATATCATCCACGTTGACGATCTGGAAGAGTTTGAAACAGTTTATAACCAGTTTCAGGACTTACGCGAAAAATACGGAGAATATGCAATTTTTCACATCGAAGATTTAAAACTCGGATGCGATAAAGAAAATAAATACAGATATATTTTAAATGTTTATACAAGTATTGATTTTTAGCCGAAACGCTCCGATCTGGAGCGTCAGCCGCGGGATGGTCTCCCGGCTCTGATGAGGCAGACTAGAAAGGGAAAATATGACAACATTAAAATTTGAAAATAATAAAATCTATAGCACTTCTGCACTTTGTGAAAGAACTGACGTTTTTGAAATCGTGGAGAAAATCCCGACTGGCTTTTTCGTTTGGGGAATTGGCGAAAACATGGGAACACATGAATATATTCCAGTTTGCGAGGACTTACACCCGGAAGACAAAGACAATTTTGAAATCAATCTTACAACCCTTAAAGCCGTAAAAGTTGCGCCGAATGAATGGGAAAAGCTCAACAAAGCGGCATCTTGGGGCATTGGAAACCTTAAACAGGCAGAAAAAGCCTTGAAAAGTAAACGCCACGGCTACACAGCCGACAGGAAAAGGGCCGCCGCAGAACTTACAATTGATATTTTCCGCAGAATTTGCAAATAGTCGAAACCGCCGCCAGGCGGTCTGCAGGAACTGCCCTACCTGCACCGATGAGACAGGGCACACACTGAAAGGATGGTTGATTTTATGGAATTTATGGAAAAATTACAGAAACAGAAAGACGATGCGAAAGCCGCTTATATTAAAGCCCGGGACGAATGGGCGGACACCAGAACCGCAGAAAATATCAAGGGCGACTTTGAAAAATGGAAAATCTTATGTAACAGAAAAGCCGATTGCATGCGGCTTGGTGTGATTATTTAGGCAAGCGGCGGCGTTTTCCGGGGTTCGATTCCCCGGCTTGCTTTTACCTGGATTCCGGTAAATTTTATAATGTGGAGGAATTGAACCATGAGAAAAATTAAGGTTGAATGGTGCGAAAATTTTATCAAAAAGACATTTGCGAAACTTCCAGAATTTGCAACAGGTATAGAAATTGGTTGTTTTTGGAACATGGCGGAAAAGTCCAGACTTTGGACGCGCGGAACGTATGGCTCCCCAATGTCTCAAGCGTTAGAAAAATTAACCACCGTTAAGGCAGTAAAGGGAGATAATGGGGAACCCATATATTATACATTTGAATTAAAATAACCGCCGCAGAGGATGCACGCCGGATCACTACCGGCGGCGCTCTTCTGCTTTCCGTGCGCCTGGTGGCATTTGTGCCGGTTCGATTCCAGTAGCATGGATTTTCTAGGGAATGTTACCAGAATGTACATTGACAATTGAATATCCGGAAATGATGCATTATTATATGAATAGTATACATTTTATTTGGATTAATTAAGATTTAAAGGATTCAAAAAAATATTAAATATTATCAAACATGAATTAATATGACATTGTAAAACGGTTTTTAAGGCTTCTATATCCTCAATCAATAAAATTATAGGCTATATAAATCAAATCAAAATTTGAGCCATTCAGAGCGTCACACAGTCATATTATAATCATCGTTGAATTGATATTGAAAAAGTGAATATTGTTAAAAAGTTGTAAGGATTTGAAAAAATTAATTTTTCAGATTTCTACAAGAAAATTTCAAAACTTGAAATCGAGATTTTCATACCAGAAATGAGCCTACCCCGGGGGTATCAAAATCAAATGCATATATTTTTAAATCGAAAGGAGAAAAATTATGGATCTTATCAAAATTATCTTTTTCCCATTCATCTTGATTGGGAAATTACTTCTTGGAATACTTAAATTGGTTTGTCTTATAGACATCTTTGGCAGGCATTAAGCCTGCCTTTTCTTAATTTTAGGGCAAAAAAATAAACCGATTTATGGTCGATTTATCTTAGGTAAGCACTTTTGCAGGACTCTCCTTTCCTGCGTATTTTAAATAGTAATCACGAGTAATCATAAGATTTTTCTGAAACCCTTGATTTTACTGGTTTTTTTAATGCCGGCAGCGGGACTTGAACCCGCACGTGGTTGCCCACAACAGATTTTGA
>OBHX01000195.1_pt1 | contig 60379 bp, 68 predicted proteins | sample 1519331 | NCBI WGS metagenome assembly OBHX01 (sample SAMEA2602897, study PRJEB22501) | metagenome
ACTTCGATAAAGATGATTTTGTCAGGATTCTATCCTACTTAATTTCTTGTTAATGTGTTGCAAGCTGTTGGATACTACTGACTATGACAGACCTGTTGGCGGAATAGAATGGCGTGAGGGGATATCTTCTGGCAGTATCTCATACGGATTAGAGATTGTTGATATTGAAGGGCTGGAGCAACAGGGACTACAAATATGCTATCTTGCACCGCAGGAGATTGCTGGTCAAAAGAATTTTAAGACAAGGACGATCTACTGGGATTGCGGTGTTTGGAGGGTCTGCCAGTAGAAGCTAATAAAGGCCGTTAGAAAATTTACATTGAAGCAGATACCGCCGAATAACACTTTTGAAAAATACTGATAGGAGGAGAAACATGAATGCTTTTTTAAGAAAAGTGGCTACTGTATGCGTAGCCTTCTTGCTCTGTGCATCTATGGGAACCATTGCTTTCGCAAATGATCTACCCATATATAGTGAATGGGCAAAGGCGGAAGTATCTGCTGCTGAAAACGAAGGACTGCTACCGTTTGAAATGTATGATGATTGCCGGCGAGCGTTGCATAGAGACTGGGCAACAGCATTTCTTGTCAAATTCGTAGAGATAGCAACAAACGCTTCGATTGAAGGCAGCGATGTCCAAGTATTTGATGATGTACCTGTTGGGCACACTATGTTTGAAGATATCAATAAGGCATACGCAATAGGAATTACAAAGGGCACTGGAGATGGCTCAAAGTTTGAGCCATACAGGGATGTGACACGAGAGGAATACGCTACTATGCTTTACCGCACATTTGACTATATTGAACAAACAATTGGTCAAAAACTCATTCTAAGATCCCCTAAGATGGTTTCTTTTGCGGATAAAGATGATATCTCCAGTTGGGCGATTGAAGCACTGGGAATCCTGTCGAACGCTGATCTGTTTCGGGGAACGGCAGAAGGGATGCTCGATCCAAAGGGCGTAATCAGCATCGAACAGGCCATTGTTTTGTCATATCGCGGAATACTTTTAGTTCAGAATAGAGATATTTATCGATAGTAGCGGAAAAACAGTCATATATCATGGTGAGTTTACTCCGTTTTCAACAGGCCCTGTACTCCATCGCTATCAAGACTGTCTCCTTTTTAGCTTTTTCAATTACAAGAACAACACCTTTGGAATAAGTAGAATTGACTCCAAGTTCGATGTCGCTCCAGTTCTTACCTTTGAAGCCTCTGATGCGGTTATCAAAGGAATTCGTGTTGGTGCCCTCAAGAGCGTGCTATATGACGGTGTATACTCGATTTTTTCTACAATGAAATTATTCTGGGAAAGAATTGCTTTTAGCTATTCCCGACATAGAGCTGGCAGATGCGCAAATCAATGCCTTGAACAGCCTGTATGCATATGCTGCTGAAAAAAATATTGCTGTTTCTATTGCGATTATTAAGTAATCAGGAGGTAAACATTTGAACTATACAATAGAAATCTATTTGTACGACAATAAACTAATCTTTACCGGGACGAGAGATTTATATTTTGAAAAATATAAAGGAAACGGACCGGGTGTATACTCTCAGCCTATTTTGTGTTTACCAAGTAGCTGCTCTATTTCAGAAATTCAGCAAGCTCTCTTGACATGTGTTGGCGTTTTGGAACAAAACGAAAAAAAGATTCTTGACGAAAACACCTCGAATTCTGTTACACAGATGGAAAGTGTTTTGTTTCGCAACTTTAAATCCTTTGGCATTAAAGCGTCAAAAAGTAAAATTATTAAATCGTCCATCATGATAATGATTCGGATGAATGAAAAACCTTTACTTTGTAGATGTGTCCCAGAAGGGCGCGACATGGTAATTCAGAGAGAAATTTCTCTTACTACAGATGCGCAGCCTGCCGAAATCGCACAACGCATATGTGATTTGCTTGAGCTAACATGAATAGACCACCTGTTTGCTGAGTTGCAGCAGCTGCCGGGGAAATCGGTACTTTTCCGATTTCCCCGGCATTTCAGCTATTTGTAATCTGGTCTCCAAGACCGACGCGGACGGTTATGTGACGCAGTATTCCTACACCGCCCTTGATTTGGCGGAGAAAATCAATTACAATGGGGCAAAGGGGAGCGTAAGACCCGACTACTATAAGGTGGGGCATAGTGTAGATATAAAGAATTATAACCTCGAAAGTAGTAGTGGAAGAAGGAATTTGGTTAGAAATATTGTAAAACAATACGAACAACGGTTGATACATTTGCCGGAGGGATCAAAACAGTCTGTGCAGATTGATCTTAGAGGACAAAATGTCTCTGATGAAGTGCTGACTAAGCTGTATACTGAAATTACACAAAAAACAAATGGAGGAGTAAGCATTTCCTTCAAAGTGAAATAAGCGGTGTTGTAGATTATACGGGGCTGTTGAAGAAGTATAGTCCTATGTAGGTTGAGGTCAGCGGCGGGGAACTCAACAACATGATTGAGTTCCCCGTTGCCCCATATATATGATTTTGGAGGAATGCGGTATGGTTGGGTTTAAGGTGAAATTTTACTGGTATCAAATTGGAAGCGGTGACTTCTTACACGCGTTCTTTTCGACCGTAGCATATAATTTGGAAAATATGAAATGGGGAAGTCGCTTCCCCGTGATTATGAAAGAGCTGTATCAAGGCCACCTACCAAAAGAGCATGTAGATGCTGCGATAGGTGAACTTGCTGTCATAAGCGCAGAACTTAGAGACTTATCTCCTGATCATGTCATATGGGATATAGAAGATTTATCCAAGCAGCCACCGTGGGGAAATGATATAAGTGAAGATATCACGGACCTATCAAATTATTTTGTGACAAGCGACGGAGAAGATTTCCTCACCATTTTATTGCATGCGCTCGAGAAGGCTAAAGATGTAAATGAAGATGTAAACATCGAGTCTATGTAACTGGGCAACCTGCTGAAGCAGAGCGGTCCCACCAAGGGTGAAGAGGATACCTACCAGTACAACGACCTCAACCAGATGGTGAGCAAGCATGTGTGCGGCTATGAGCAGAAGCTCACCCGCATCTATGACTACGGCTATACCTACGATAAGCGCGGCAATCTGGTGAAGGAAGAAGAGATTTGTTCGCCCACGACCACCGGGCCTAGGAACATCACCATTGCGACCTATCTCTATGACGAGACGAACCGCATGGTGCGGGGTACCAACAAGGCCGGCGAGGTCAGCGCGTACACCTTCAACGGTCTCGGTGTCCGCGTCGGCACGGAGCTGATCCTGAAGGATAATACCCACGGCTATACGGACTTCCACTGCCAGACGCCCAGCGTGGAGACCGGCATCGAAAAGCCGGAAGTGGTCAAGACGGATTATGTCATTGACTATACCAGACTGGACATCGACCAGCGGGTGCTGATGAAGTCCGAGCAGGACGGCTATGACTTCTTCTACACCTACGGTTTGGACAAGCTGCAGGTCATGACGATTGGCGAAGGCAGCAACTGGTGGGGGCAGAGCATCAAGAAATGCGTCAATATGGCCTACGTCCACACCGACCGCCTTGGCAGCGTGGTGAATCTCTCCGATCAGTATGGCCGTGTGACCGCACGGGCAGACTACACCGATTGGGGCGAGGTGCGCCGGTACACGGACATCACCGTGGACGGCGGCTTCCGCAGACTGCTGCCGGAGATTACCTATGCAACGCATGAGTATGACGATGTGCTGAACCAGTTCTACGCAAAGGCCAGAATGTATGATGCGGTGAATAAGCGGTTTGACGCGGTAGATTTAATTGCGGGAACAGTTGCGGACCCAATTAGTTTGGTACAGTATCTGTATGCTGTGGACAATCCCATAAAGTGGATTGACCCGCTTGGTGAGATGCCCAAAGAATGGCTCAACCTTGTTAATGTGGCGTACCTTGGCGGTGCAATTGATAAGGATCAAGTATTTGCAGCGGTTTCACTACTTAATGTTTTAGATATTGCAACAAGCGGCGTTCGTGATTTGCTGGGTAATATAAGTGCTTCTGGAGTGGGCAAGCTTAATGGTGTAATAGATTCCTTGTATCGTGATACCGAAGAGGATTTGTTCGAATCTGATGGCATAACTGACCAGAGTATATACCTTTCTTTCCATGAGACGGCACAAGTGCTTGCAAGCAAACAAATTCACTTGGCAAGTTCCAAAAAAGGATGGCCAATTTTGGAGGCGCGGCACCTGGCAAAAGAAATTGATATTAAGTTGGGGCATAGTGTATGGGAAGTTAAGCCTGGGTATTCTGGATTATATCGATTTGATAGTTCTTTGAAAAAGTATATTGACCCCAATCAGTATACGCGGTATAAGCGCGCAGAGAATTATAAGTTCAAATGGTATGATGTAAATAAAAATGTTCCAGGATTCGCATTTACATCTTCGACAGCTTCGATGTTAGAAATTAATGGAATAAAGTATAGTATGTTAGTATCTTATCTCGGACCGGGCAAAGTTGGATACTTCTTTAAAATCCAGTGTGGCGATTCTGAACCCAGCTTCGAGCATGCGACTGCAGTGCTCCCTGCAGTTGAAGACATATACGAAACAGCGCGTGAGGTTAACGCTATGTCAACTAAGGCTGTTATTGCAGTTGGAGTTTTTGTGGGTACATTATTGTCTCCAGTACTGGGAGATGAAGTTGCTGGCGCTGGAGCGCTGTCTAATGCGTGGGCAGCAGTCAAGAGTATAGGGTTGTCCCAATCTGCACTTGCGGTTTTCCAAGGATTAACTATGCAGTTTGGATATGTACTTCCGTGATATTTCTTGGCAAATCTATAAGGTTGGAGGATGTGGTGGGGCAGATATTATTTCTGCCCCAACGCATCTTCATATCCAAAAAGATAGGGGGGCGTTATGATAATATTGCAGGGTGCAATTCACATTTTCACAGAACAGCCTGATTCAGTTGCAAAGTCCATATATAATGGATTGCGTCGACAGATGACTCACTTGCTTGAATATGAAACCATAAAAACATCAACAATTATTCAGTATCCTCATGCGGTGTCCTATTTTTGCGAACTCAATTTATCATATGACTATATTGCTATGACATACTCGAAGAAAAAAGGGGTACCTGTACTTGTAAGCATTGTTGGAAAAAAAGTGAACCAAGGATTAGAAGTAGAGGAAGCGCTTAGATTATATTGGGGGAATAGAGGAAAATGTATTTCGAAAATAGAAGCGTTCAGCACAGGAAATACGATTTCGGCACATATCGAAGGAATTGAAACATTAAGAAATGAATTCAAAGAGATATTTCCTAATTGTGATGGGCTTGTTGCAACATTAGGAAACGAATTACCCCTTTGCTTTGCGGAAAAGTTGTCCAATGAACTTGGCGTTTTTCTTGGCGGAGACGCATTGGAAGAATATGTAGGAAGATTAAGCGTAAAGCAAGAAATGCCCGCATGTTCGCTATATCAGAGCAACAGATATATGTCAATGACATAAGTTGAGCAGTTTCTAATTGAATTGGTGAACGATGATGAGTTTTTTTCGGTATATCAAGGAGCATAGTACACTTTTTTTGCTATTATCAATTGCGTACATATGTTTCGGTATAATACTGTCAACTACATATAGCTGGACATTAAAAAATGAAGCATTATATGTGTTCCCGCTTAATTTTATTTCATGGCCCGTTGCTTGCTCAATTTGGAAAATCAGACAGAAACCGATTTTAGTTTGGCGCGCATCTATATTGATTGTTGCAGCATCAACAGTTATTCCATTGCTGGCAGTTTTTTGGGGACAATAAAACTGGGCAGTTTGGTGAAGATAGATTTGTTCGCCTACCACCACTGGACCCAAGAACATCACCGTTGCGACCTATCTCTATGACGAGACGAACCGCATGGTGCGGGGTACCAACAAGGCCGGCGAGGTCAGCGCGTACACCTTCAACGGTCTCGGTGTCCGCGTCGGCACGGAGCTGATCCTGAAGGATAATACCCACGGCTATACGGACTTCCACTGCCAGACGCCCAGCGTGGAGACCGGCATCGAAAAGCCGGAAGTGGTCAAGACGGATTATGTCATTGACTATACCAGACTGGACATCGACCAGCGGGTGCTGATGAAGTCCGAGCAGGACGGCTATGACTTCTTCTACACCTACGGTTTGGACAAGCTGCAGGTCATGACGATTGGCGAAGGCAGCAACTGGTGGGGGCAGAGCATCAAGAAATGCGTCAATATGGCCTACGTCCACACCGACCGCCTTGGCAGCGTGGTGAATCTCTCCGATCAGTATGGCCGTGTGACCGCACGGGCAGACTACACCGATTGGGGCGAGGTGCGCCGGTACACGGACATCACCGTGGACGGCGGCTTCCGCAGACTGCTGCCGGAGATCACCTACGCCACCCACGAGTATGACGATGTCCTGAACCAGTTCTACGCAAAGGCCAGAATGTACGATGCGGTGAACAAGCGGTTTGATGCGGTGGATCCGGTGAAGGGGCTTGTGACTCAGCCGGTCAGTCTGGTGCAGTATGTCTATGTATTCGATAATCCTGTCAGCTATATCGACCCTGACGGTGAATTTGGCTTGCTGGCAGGTACGATCATCGCTACCGCAGCTTCGGCTGTTATTTCCGGTGCTACCGCAGCCTATCAGTCCTATAAAACGGAAGGCAATGTAAACTGGAGACAGGTCGGAAAGGCTGCTGTCGGCGGCGCAGCAGCCGCAGTCAGCGTAGGTATTGCCGTTGCAACCGGCGGTACAGCGTTGGGCGTTGGCGTAATGGCGGCTGGTGCAATTGCCGGAACCAGAACGGCGCTGCACGGCGGGAATGCGGCTGATATAGCGTTCTCTATGGGCAAAGCCAGCGCAGGAGCGGCAGTTGGCGGCAAGGCCCTCTCTGCGGCATCTGCAACGGTGAAGTTTGTGGCGGGCGTTGCCGGAATTGCTGCGGGTACTGCTGCAACTGTAAAGACAACGCAGACTGCTGCAAAGACGATTCGGGATAAGAACGCCACCACGCAGGAAAAGGCTGCTGCTGTTTTTGATGCTGCTTTGAGCGCAGCTGGCACGATTGGATCTGCGGCACTTGCGGTTAAGAATGCTCCGGTAAGTGTCAAACAACATATCAGCTATTATTTGGAGAAGTTCCAGTGCAAAAATAATACTGCATCTCAGACTGCTGAAACTACAAATATCCAGCGCAACATAATTCAGGGAGACCTTTATGAACAAGCTCAGTTCAGCAAGTTTAAGGCGAAATACAGCAACGCTGAAAAGCAGATTACTATCAAAATTGGGGATACGAAGAGTCGGCTTGACGCAATTGCGATGGATCAAGATGGAGCAATTGTCATTGAGGAATACAAGTCCTCTCCTTCGGCACGCTTGACGCATAACCAGGCAGTAATCTTTAGAGAGTTGCAAACGCAAGATGCAGTGGTTGTTGGAAAAGGAAAGGGAATCTTTAAAAACGGATTTGTGATACCGGCAGGTACACGGGTAAACATTATTCGCCCGTCGAATTGATTTCGTAAACCACTTTGCTGACATCTCCGTACAGCGTCAGAAGGGTGGGGGGATAGCCTCCCACCCTCTCACATACGGCAAGCTACTACAGGGGGGATACAACAATGTCTGTCTTGAATAGTGATGTATTGGATGGTGTTGCTCACAATAATGGTGAACTTGTAATGCTTATTTCTGATCACCTTGACTGGAGTAATGAAGGAGAACATCTCCTTGCGTTGCAAGATAAGATAAATGCATATATTGCTTTTTGGGAAACTATGCAATACAAAAAAATTTATCATGGCTGCTCGTTTGCGTCAGCAAAAATTGAGCTGCATGAGAAATATGATCCTAGCCCCAATTTTTATAAATTCCTCAAAACCGCACGAAACTACATGAAAAAACTGAATATGAAAATTGAGGTACTAAGCAATATAGAAGCAAAGGATGTTCTTGATGAGTAACACAAAAGAAATTAAAAATTTTTTAGAAAAAATGTTTAAGAATAGTGCAAAAAGCTATGGCTACAAGGTGATCAGCGGAATTCCATATAAGGAGATAAATGGAGCTCTTTTTGACATTATACTACAAACATCTACCAGTAAAGATGGGGTTCAAATGCGTTGTTCCCTTCATTATAAACCGCTCTATTGTGATTATGCATTATGGGCAGTAATGGGGGTAGATGATGAAATGAGCAGACAACCATTTTCGATTCATAGTAACGGAGCCTTTGTTGCTCCGTCAGTAAGTGTTTTCGAAAAAATAGAATTTATAGTATCCACGGAGAATGTAGAGAAAATTATAGGTCAGATATATAAATACATCGAATCTGTGATTGCGGAAACTTCTTTTCAGGTATTTGATGATATATATATTAAAGATAAGAATAAATCATATGGCCTGATTAGAAATATTCTATACAACATAGGAAAGCATGACTTCTCTTCAGCCTTATCTATAATTGAAAATAGTATTCAAAATGGGCAAACAGGATATTATGTGATTGCTGATCGAGAATTTATGAAAAGTGCGAAAGAGTTTTGCATGAGACAAATGAAAAAATGAACTTCTAACTAGGGAAGGGAGTTCCAGCGGGACAGCGACGCTACGGAAAATCTCAAGAGCCGCACAGCCTTTACCTATGATGCATTAAACCGGCTCACCGGCAGCACCCGCAGGCTGGAGGTCTATCCCTACGATACCCTCGCCTATAGCTACACCTACGATACGCTGGGCAACCTGCTGAAGCAGAGCGGTCCCACCAAGGGTGAAGAGGATACCTACCAGTACAACGACCTCAACCAGATGGTGAGCAAGCATGTGTGCGGCTATGAGCAGAAGCTCACCCGCATCTATGACTACGGCTATACCTACGATAAGCGCGGCAATCTGGTGAAGGAAGAAGAGATTTGTTCGCCCACGACCACCGGGCCTAGGAACATCACCATTGCGACCTATCTCTATGACGAGACGAACCGCATGGTGCGGGGTACCAACAAGGCCGGCGAGGTCAGCGCGTACACCTTCAACGGTCTCGGTGTCCGCGTCGGCACGGAGCTGATCCTGAAGGATAATACCCACGGCTATACGGACTTCCACTGCCAGACGCCCAGCGTGGAGACCGGCATCGAAAAGCCGGAAGTGGTCAAGACGGATTATGTCATTGACTATACCAGACTGGACATCGACCAGCGGGTGCTGATGAAGTCCGAGCAGGACGGCTATGACTTCTTCTACACCTACGGTTTGGACAAGCTGCAGGTCATGACGATTGGCGAAGGCAGCAACTGGTGGGGGCAGAGCATCAAGAAACAGGCTTACTTCAAAACATCTCAAGGGCGCAGATTTGTGGATCAGCTTGCTGGGAGAACTGCTCATGAATCTAAGGTCGGTTATGTTGCAGCAACTGATTTTATTAAGAAACAGGCCGCAAAAGATGCAGAGTTGCTTGCAACCAAACAGGTCGATGAGGTTGTATGGCATTTCTTTAGAAGCGCAGATACTCAGAAAATTGGTCCATCCGCGCCACTCAAAAAGCTGCTGGAGGATTACGGGATTAAAGTTGTGATCTATGAATAAGAACCGAGGTAGAAAATGTGATTTACAAAATGCAGATACCACCATTCCCAGTAAAATCTTTTGATTTGCTAACGACAAGACAAGCTAAGGAAATATTTAAATGGTATACAGATGATATTCCTGCACGTTTAGATCAATTGCAGAAATGCATTGATGCGGATGTTAACGGAACAGTACAGCTTACAAGAGGGAAAGATTCACTGCGTCCTTTGTGGAGTTGGTTGGTTGCTAACATCCAATTACAAGAGCTAACAGAAAGCGACTTAAAAGAATCGCTTGATGCAGTTCCTAAATGGCTGCATGAATACATCGTTGCTGGCAAATATAAGCTAACAACAGAGAGCTTATCGATAGGAATGGATGTAGCAATTTATCTGGGCGAAGTATTCGTTCACGAGTTTCCTCAGATATATTGGGGATTTTTTACTAAACCCAAAAGCAGAGTCTCGGTGAATGAGCCGGTGCTTTTAGGATTTGAAAATGGTCTTGACATGAATCCTCGACGTATAGTTGATACCTTGATGTGGCAATGTGCCAATGGAAAAAGTTCAGAAGGATTATATGAAGTGTTTGAAATATGGAGTAAGTTTGTCCCAGCGCAACCGTCGAAAACGAATTAACCCATTTTCAATGACAACGGAGTTTAGACAGCTATCTCAATCAGTACAGGTGATATGTTCCTTGTTCAACCCATTGATGGGTTATTCTATGTCGGTCAGGTAATAAAAAGTAATTTGGGCGAAGACGCTATTGATCCGTTTATTGGTGGATGTCATTTGATAGTGATATTTGACCAGCCTTTTTCGTCAATAGATGTTGACACTCAGACAGTTCCTGTTGACTATTATCGCCTTTTGATTAAACCGTGCATTGTTGATGCTGTATATTGGAAAAGGGGATACTTTTTTGCAAAAGGAAATCGGAGTGTTCCCTTGGTCGATGAGCTTGATTATGGTTTTTGGAGTTTTAGAAGGCAATCTTTTCAGAACCTGAATGGAGAGCCTATGGAATCAAATCCAATAGTCATGGGCATTTATGGTGTAACAACAATAACTGGCGTTGCATCGGAGATGAAGAGAGCCCTCATTGCGAAGGGAATTCTATAACTGTTCACTTAGCAGTAGGGAGGCAGTTCGCATTGAATTGCCTCCCTACAGAGTATATTACTTCAAAAACTTTGCTGATAAAGGTGTAGAAATTTGTGTCAAAATCTTTTATCCAGCAAGTGGAGGAGCTGCAAAAATCTCAGATGCATGGCCTAAAAGATAAGAATAATCCATTTGTAATATTAAGGTGGTATCATTATGCAAGTCACAGACTTAAAGGCAATATTAGATTATGAACACAATGAACAATGGCTTGCTGCCCTAAATTGCTATAAAGGGATTTGGGATCACAATCCGACTGATGATGTTGCCATTCGGTATTGCTTCTTTTGTTGGTATTTAATTTGGCAATGGGAGCAAATTGATTTTCCCGGAGAGGATATATCGTTTGAAGCCAAAATTACTGTTGATAACAGAATGGGAATATCAAAAGCGGAACTTGAGCATACATTATCAAGTATTGCATGTGGATATTACAATAATTTTCAAATTGAGTATAAATGTATTTTAGTACATCTCAAACGCTTGATTCCTTATGCTTTTTCTTTTTCAAGCAAAAGCACAGAGACATTACTATCAGAATTACAAAAAGCGGCTAAGGGAAACGCCGTTGCACAGGCCATTTTAAGATACCAACAAGATAATAGTTTTAAGTGTAAAAGCGACTCAGATCAAATTTCCATTCAAAAGTTTTTCCCAACCTGCGGCCTTATGGATGAATATTTCCGTTGGTTACTTCTTTAAGTCAAGCGGACAAGGCATTTTCTGAGTAAGGTTCCTATTTAATTCAGCTAAGATGTGCCAAAACAGTCATATTTACATCGCTTGACAAGGGCACACAGCCCTTTGTCGTGTGCGATGGATAAGTAAAAGTCAAATTTTCCACTCAATCGAAACGTGTTCGTCGGTTGCGCGGATCTGTGAGATCAGGCCGTCGGCAACCTGTCGCCTGTCCTCGAAGTCAATTTCTTCCCATTGGTTGAGGTAGACCGACAACCGCTCGATCTGCTCCGGGGACATGGTTTCCGCTGACAGCGCCGCGATCTCTTTTGTCAGGGCTTGGCGGCGTGTGTCCAGCTCCTCGATTTTGCTGTTGGCGTAGGACAGCAGCACCGCATTAGCCCCGGTCAGAGTATTCAGCAGCTTTTCAATCTCGTCCTCCACGCGGGCAAGCTCCATGTTCAGCGCGGTCAATTTGGGATTGACCGTTTCCCGCTTTGCCGTCAGCGTCTGGAACTCGGACAGCTTCTTGACCATCTCGCCGTACAGGAACCTTTCAAATTCCCGTGTACGGAGCGTCCCGCAGCCGTCACAGCTTTTACTGTCGGCCCGCTTGGAGCAGCGGAGATACTGAACGCCTGTGGGATTGCCGACGCTCATAAGCGCGTACCCACAGCGGCCACACTTGACCTTTCCGGCAAGCCATGTGTTCTTTGCCTTGCGCCCGCCTTGGAACGTCTTGTTCGCCATGAGCTTCTTCCGGCAGCGCAGCCATGTATCAGACGATACCAGCCCCTCGCTGGGAGCCAGAACAAGTATCTGATCTTTCAGGTGCTTGTTTTTTCTTTCCTGCACATCCCGGCCCTGATAGAGATAGCAGCCGTTTGTCCCGGCAAAATCTGTCGCTTCATTGACTACCACCGTACCCTGGCTTTTGAAGAACTCGTACATATCGAGGTCGGCCTGCGCGTAAATGGGATTTCTCAAAAGCTGGGAGATAAAGACTACCACGAATAAGGACAATATCTAAAACCGTTCAGAACATACGGTGCGGCTGCCAGAAAACTGGCAGCCGCACCGTTGTTCGTATTACGCGAGGAAAGTTTTATACTGAAAACTTTTGAGAACTGTAGCACATTGTGACCTTGTTCCCGCAGAATTATTTGGCCTTTAGCTAAACAGGTCAGCAGTATCCAGCGTTTCAGATGCCTCCATCAAATCCTCACTAAAGAAATCAGAATACTTGACAGCCAGATCATCACTAATAAACTCAACATCTTTTACAGCCCGCACTCCATTAAGAGCAAAGACATAAGGGGTATTTCCTGTGATGGATCGTGTTTCAGATTCTCCGTCCGCAAACACGATACGAGCTTCCGTAAATGTAACATCAATTCGCTTGTCATTGATGAAATCGAAAATACTGTCAAAGGTATCTCCGAACACAACAGTCAAACTGTCAGTTGCGAGAACATGAACAGAAAATCCAGCAGCCAGACCTCGCTCGGCACCCTTCCAGGCACTAACCTCAAAAGAGTTATCTGTTCTGTCCACAATGAACACCTGCAATAATTGGTATTCATCTGTGTCAGGGTTCTTTGTGCCAGTTAAGAAAATGGCACTATCATTGACAGCTTCAGCAGAAAGGATTTCATATTTAGAAGTCTGACTTTCAAACCAGTTGGTTGCCTCCTGTAAAAGAGAGGCCGACCCATCGGTGGAATTCTGTGTGGGTTCCGTTGAGGCGCACCCTATAAGTCCACAAAACAATAACGCACACAAAAGAACCGCAATATATTTCTTTTTCATGGAAATTCTCCGTTCTTATTGAAATAGTGTTGACTACATAAATCGGTAGCCGCTTTCCATTAGGGACTGTAAGAATGACATAAAGAAAACTCGATTGGAAAAATTCAGTTGCTTATAACCATCCTCGTAATGAAATGATGCAATTTGCACGTCGGAATTTAACCATACGACCGAAGCATCCTCTGCTTTTTGCATACGATGTACCTCCCAAATTTCAGTTCAGGAAAATGTGTAGATAAAGAGACTGTCGGAATCTCCAACGGCGGATATACACACCTGATTTTCATTGAGCCAGCCTAATCGCCACTCCTTGTTTTTATCAAATCCACTGCGGTCAAAAACGGAGAACTGCGCTTTTTCAAAATTCATTACGCCCAGAGTTTTAACTGCGAGAGTATCTTGATCCTGTGTAGGAATATAGTAGCAAATACTTGTGCCAGAGATATTGGGGAGCATTATCGCTCTTCCATCAAAAGAGAAACCAGCAATAGCAGAGGATTGATACCCGGTTTTCAGATCGAGTACCGCAACACTTTGATCTGCGTTCACCCAAAGCGCATAGCGAGTACCTACATCTACGAGCCCAGCTGTTTTGCCATCTTGTGTTCTGATGGAAAGGTTATTTGCAGTCTCCGTTACACTCCCGGTTTTGACATCGCAACTCCAAGCAGAAAAGCAGTTTTCTTTTTGCATCGTTAGAATTACGGTATCATCGTCCACCAAATGTGCAGCAAAGTCACGGCTATTGGCATTTGCCATCGGAATCAATGGGAACATCTCGCCAGACTGCAAATTGCATACATACGGTTGGCTCTGCTGGCTGTCGGCTGTTTGTCCCCAAATCAACGCATAGTTCAGATTCGATGTGAGCTGGATTTCTTGAACATGGTAGAGCGTTGGAATGTTCAATCTGTGCAGTGTCCCGGTTGGCAGGTCTAAAAGGAAAACGGAAAAGTCAAATTTCCTTAAGATGCCGCCATAAACTGAAAACAAAGCCTTATCCGGCTGTCCCGCAATCGTCGAAACATTCCACGACCTTTGACCGTCGAGCATCTGCCCATTTCCTATCGCCATGGCACCATTTTCAGATTTGCACCAGAAAATGCGTCCATTTCCGGCAAGTTCGTCATCTTTCAGTTCAAATTGCACGCTACTCGTTTTCAAAGCGGATAGTCCGTCTTTTCCGATCTCATAAAACAAAACATTTTCCAAATTTCCGTTGGCATCGCATTCGCGTTGATACAAAATCCCGTTGCCTGCAAATTCCATGTCCTCCGCAAAGTCCAAGTATCTTGCGGAAACACGCTCGCCAATCACTGTGTCCAGTCCGCTCGTAGCAAGGTCACCTCCGTTCGGGACATTTTCAGAGGTTGAAATATGAAAGAATTCAAAGACCTTTTCCCTAAAATCTTCATTGACAGCCATAGCAGTCACGAGCAAAGACATCACAGCCGCAATGGTAGCCGCAAGGATAAGGAGTTTTTGGGGTACGGTTCTCTGATGAGCTTTGCTGTTTGTGATTTTAAGAACATCATTGGTAAGGTACTTCTGCGCGCCCATAACGTACTCATCACTAATATCACCCAGCGCATCAAGAAGCATTTTGCTGTTCAAAGGAACCCCTCCTTTTCTAAGTGATTTTTTAGCTTTTGTCGTGTACGGAATAGTGTAGACTTTACTTTGCTGAGACTACACTCAAATTGGGTACTGATCTCTTTAATGGGTGTTAAAAACCAATATCGACAAACAAACATATCGCGCTCCGCAACTGGTAAAGTAGATAAGAATTGATTGATTGATGCCGAAAGCTCTTGGATGGCAATTTTTTCACTAATGGAATCACTTGCGGTCACCGCATCAGATAGCTCTTCTAACGCCAGCGGCATCTCGCCATTTCCGCGTTTCTGTGCGTGCTGCTCATTCCACCTGTTAATCGAAACGCGCCGTGTAATTTTCCCAAGGAAAGTAGAAAGAATGGCCGGGCGATTGGGCGGCATACTGTTCCATGCCCCCATATATGTATCATTGAGCATTTCCGCAGCATCTTCCGAATCATTGAGAATGTTAAAAGCAATCGCATAGCAGTATTTTCCATACTTGATGGATGTTTCATGGATTGCGTTTTCTGATCGTGCCCAGTACAGGTCTACGATACTTTTGTCGTCCACTCATACACCTCCTTGCACATTAAAAGGGCCCTTCACTTATCTACTCAGGAAAAATTGAAAAAGGTTGCATATTTGGCACAATTCAATCATGAACCTCGTTCAAATTTGCGGGTTTAACTTGAAACATAATAAGCCATAAGACGGCGCTTCGCAACCTATAATAAAGTAGCGAGATAACAAGCGCTGCCTTCGTTTTTCGCGGGGGCCCGGGGGAGTGCGTTAGCGGCAAGCACGGCAACTGCTTTCCAATAAATCGGTTGTTTATTAACCCGAGCAGACGCAGATGTTGGGGTAGAACAAGGATTACTGTTCATAGAAACTCAGTAGCGTAAATAAGAGGGCCCCAGCACCACATAGCCCCTGCCGCCATAGGCGGCGCAGTTGCAAGCATAGCGTTTGTATGACAAACGCGCTTGCTGGGGTAAACCCCAGTCCCCCATGCCGCCTGCGGGCGGATACTTCTCGGCAACGTTGCCAGAAGGTGAGGACGCAAAATCGGGTTCGGCCATATTGCCAAACCCGATCACAGCGGACTGCCCTAAGGCGCTTCAGACAACATTGTCAAAAGCGGTAGACGCTGAAAACCGGGTTTGACAATGTTGTCAAACCCATTCTTAAAAAACTATACCGCTCATTCTAAGGCATTTCTCCACGTGCAAACCTTACTTACCAGATCATCTCCCGCACTGCTCGAATCAGCGTCACCACCCAGGAAAGCACCGCAAGCCCCACCAGCACAAGGAAAATGCCGTCCGCCAGAGCGGTATGGGCCAGATACCACGGGCGGAATACCGTGATTACCAGTGCACCGTACAGCAGCGGCGCAGACAACCGTAGCACCTGTGCCAGACGGACGATCCCGCCCAGCAGCGCCAGCCCCAATGATAAAACAGCATACATCATGTTCCGAGCCTCCTTCTTCGATTTGCGGTATGTTACCATCGGCAGACAGACTTTACAAGAGCCTGTCTGCCGATTCTTTTCGCTTTGGGTGTCAATAAGACACCCTTGATTAGACGGCGAGGGTGTCTATTGCACACCCTTGACCTTATATCTTTTACAGGAGCTTTTGATTCCGGGGTATGGAGAACAGGCGGCCCCCGGCACCTTGGAGCCTCTGGCCACCGTGACCAGAAGCAGGGGCATATAAAAACGCCCGCATAGCATGACGCTATACGGACGCACGAAACAACATTTTCACTTACAGACTGACAGATTTCGCATCCACAGTCGTATAGCTCCGACGGTGGAAGTGCGCTTTTTTTAGCCAGTATAGATCAAAGGCACTATCAATAAAGAAAACGGACACGGCGATACCTCCTTGGATACCGCCGTATCCTTAAAAAAGGGCAACTTTAATACACCCCCCGTATTCTTATTTTCAAAGAAAACGGCGGCTTTGATTTAATTGATCAAAACCGCCGTTTACAGTTGTATGACAGCGGCTAAACTTCAGTTACACGCAATCATTTTCTATGTTTATAAATAAAGATAGCCAGAGCATACCCTATCAGAAAGCAGACACCAATTATACACCACACAAGAGCAGCAATAACATTACCACCAAGGAAAAAACCTGAATCCGATGTTAGGGCAATGATAGCAAAGGCAAGTGTTATAACAAAACAATAGATCGGAATATATCGTAAAATTTTGTGTTGTGTTCTACATCCAACAAGGAATTGAATAAGAAAGGCGATGAGAGCAGGCCCTCCAAAATAAAGTAGAATATCCATACTAACCTCGCTCCTCACTTTATTCGGCAGGTATTGCTTCTTCCCGGGTTTTGTACTGAGAAAGTGCGCTATCGTATTTTTCGCCAACTCGACGATAGTACCGTTCAAGGAGATAAAGAGCGAGTATCAAAACTGCACTGGAAAGAATGACAGCAATTAGCCAAATAGAAATTCCCGTACCACGATCTGCAATTCCAAGAAGATCAAGAATTAGAGATGGTAGCCCATAATTAACTGACAGAACGCTGCAAATGAGCACACAAGGGATGCCGCAAATTATAAGGCGGGATTTTATGGCATACAAACTTTCCTGGCCATCTACGCAGATCATAGAGTATAAAGCGGACAAAATAATAGCGGAAACCATGCAAAGTAAGGTTTGAGGTGTATTCAATCCACTTGCACGAAATTGAGGAAAGATGGCCCGTGCAAAGAACAAAGTTTGGAGCAGGCCAAAGATAAAAAAGAACACCGTAAAAAAGCGCCAAATAATTGAGCGATAGTTATTCACCTACATAACCCCCAATGCTGTCTTTATATTGCTTGAATATTGCCGTGATACAATAACTTTTTCTCCGTTATCCATAGTAAGCAAGAGCCTGGCACCAATTTCTGGCCGAATGGATTTTGTCCGTTTCAAATTGATAATAACTGCCTTCGATGCTCGGAAAAAAGATCTGTTTTTCAAATGGTTTTCTAACTCATACAGTCGCTTATCCGTTTCGTATATCTGTTGCTCGGTATAAATGAATGTCTTGCGATCCACCGACTCGATATACAAAATATCATTCAAAGCAATTTGAAAAAGTTCTCCTTGCCGCCGACAGCACAATTTTGTGTTGAGAGAATCCAATGCAGATACAATTCTTTGAACATTTTCATCTTCGGCCATACAATTTATGATGACTTCAATTTCTTGAATATCAGCCTGTATGTTAATTGCTACTTTCAATTTTCACCCCTCCCCCTATGTGTATTTTATAAAAGGCAAATCAGTTTTTCAAGACAGAGCGACTCAAGATGCACCAAACAGCGACAGAGTTGCAACCAAACCCTATTTGCGCCAGTTTTGGGGCAGCGCACTAACGGCAAGCAAGGCAAGTGTATTGACACTTGCAATTTCCGCGCTGCGGAAATGCTTGTTGGGGTGCCCCCAAACCCGCTGGACTTCTGGCCACCGTGACCAGAAGAAATATTGTCTGCGTCGCCGTCCCTAACGGGCCTGCTCCTTATTGCGCTGGCTGTCCGTCAGCCCGCGCAGATGATCCACGCTGCCCTTGACTGCCACCAGCTCCCGCATATCCTGCTGGGCCTTGCGGTATTCCAAATAAAGAGCTTTTTTCCGCGCTGCCAGTTGGCGGCGTTTTTCTTTTAGTACGTCCATTTTGGGGAGCTTCTCGCCGCCCAGCAGCTCGGCCATTGTCGCCTTGGCTGCCCGGTAGTTGGCCAGCTCCGCCTCATGCTCGGCAAGGTATTTCCGGTTGTACTTGGCGGCCTTGTACCCATCGAAGGCAGGGCGGGTCTTTGCGTACTGCACCACGGCAGCCATCAGATCGGACACACGGGAAAGCTCGGCCTCGGTCTGCTGAATGTCCCCGGCCAGCGTGTGAAAACGCTCTGTGGCGGCGTCGGTCTTTGCGGCCAAATCGTCATATTCAAAGAGCTGGTGCTCTTTCAGATATTGCAGCGCAGCCGCCATCTGTTTACTCATCCTCTGTGGCCGTGGCCATAAAGGAGGAAATCATATAGAGCATGTCCTCCAGTTCCCCGATCTCCTTGTTGTATCTCCACTGCATCATTCCGAAGCAGCCCGCAAACGTGATGTCCATGATGAGCAGGGCATTGAGCATCAGGCCGGTATCAAGCCACGAAAAGGCATCCCGCAGATAGCGCCGCACCTTCCTTGTCCATTTCACCTTATTGTCATCCATGCGTTATATCCTCCAGTTTTTATTTCTCTCCCAAATTGATGACAGGGACGCCGTTCTTCCGTGCGTAGTCCACGGTGTAGGCGGTTCCTCCCCTGCTCTCGGTCAGGTACGCTACACAGACACCACTGTGATCCACCAAATGTCGGTTCCGCTTGTGCATACATCCCCGCGTATATTCCACGGAAGTATATCTCACCTTATCGGCCGCCTTTTTGATCTCCTCATAGATCCGGACATCCTCTTCCGGCCAGCCCCGCGTCTGTGTTTCACAGGGTAGTACCAGGATCAGCTTGACCTGCGAATACTGCGCGCGCAGCTTCAGTATTGTCTGCGCAGCCAAGGTATCGAAGCCCAGGGCGCCGCCAGCCCCGAAATAACGCACACCGGCACGGATCAGCTCTTCTACCGTCGCTTCCAACCTACGGGCAAGCTGTTCCCGCTCTTCTTCCGGGATCTTGCGATGCCCCGTAAAACAACAGGTCTCTTCCCTCGTTTTGCTCGCCTCCTTCATAATGAATAGTATAAAAACCAATCTTCTTTATAATTTAATAATTATAATACCAATTTCAGCATTTGAATAGGCAAAATTGAAAATCACACCGCTGATACCTTCTGATAATTCAGGCTACAATAGTAATGATGCAGAGGGAGGTGTACTGATATGGACGAGATTCTGCAATATGAAAAGTTCGTGCGTGACCGCATTACAGAGCTGCGTGAGAAGCGCGGTATCTCCGAACATCGCTTGAGTCTGGAGCTCGGGAAAAGCGGATCATACATCCGGTCTATCACCAGCGGTGCAACCATGCCCTCTGTAAAGGAGCTGTTCAATATCATCCTCTATTTTGAGATGAGCCCAGCAGATTTCTTTGTAGGCACAGAAGGGAAAGATACCCTAAGAACAATCGTGACCAAGCAGCTGCACGAACTCAGTGATGACGAGTTGGAGAAAGTATCCCAATTCATTGGCTGGATCCAGAAATAACAAACGCTTCACGGCAAGGAGTAGTTTCAGGTGAAATACTTCTTGCCGCTTTGCTATATCTAATCAAAACGGATACATAATCAAATTTTATCCTGCTAATTTAGATATGTCAACGCAGATGACTAAACCAACCGGACAGAATAAACCTCGCTGTATAGTAAAATCATACAAAGCGAGGTGATGATTGGTTATGGAAAAGGCCGACTTTATTAAGCGGTTAGTCGCTCTGCGTGTAAGCAAAGGTGCTTCTGCTCGGGATATGAGCTTGTCGCTTGGTCAGAGCGCTGGCTATATCAACAATATCGAAAATGGTGTCAACTATCCCTCCATGACGGTTTTCTTCTACATCTGTGATTACCTCGGGATCTCGCCAAAAGAATTCTTTGACACGGAAACCCTTAATCCATCAAAGGCGAATGAGCTTTTATCTGAGGCGAAGGGGTTAAGCAGCGAGCAGCTGGATCATTTAATCGCAATCGCAAAGGGGTTAAAGAAGTAGTTTTTGGTGATCTGATAACCTGCCTCTTGCTTTTCTTCCCCATCCTTTGTATAATTAAGATTACAGTATCAGTGAATTGCCTGCACAGGCAATCAAAGTATCCGTGTATCAAAGTGCCCGAAGGTCTTATGGCCTTTGGGCACTTTTTTGCTTTGGGCCAAATTGTTGCCCGAGCCAAATTAAACATAGGCCTATTTGGCAACAACACGCATGGTTGGCTCATTCGCCGTCCATGCGTGATTCTATATATACCACATGGCCAATGCGCCAAATAACACAGACAGGAGGAATCAAAATTGAGATCAGAAACCACAAACACCACGCGCTCACCGCAGGATCTGGGACAACACATTCAGGTGCTCACCCATGCACTGCAGGGGATCGCCGGCTCTATCGGCATGGCCCCGGCCTTTGTCGATGCGCCGCAGTTCTTCTACAACTATATGTATGGTGACTGGCATCCCTACATGGAGGCCAGCGAGCCGGCGACAGCGGATCTGAAGGCCCGGAATCAGAACGTCCTGCATTTGGTCAACTATCTGGAGAGCCTGCTGCCAAAGGAAGCGCACCGCAAGGTGGAAGAGTACATTGACGCCGTCAACAACCGCTATACTGCAGAATTGGACTACGCCTACATGGTCGGCTTTCAGACTGCGTTCCGCATGATGCTTTTGGGTATTACGGATCCGGAACTGATTATGTCCAAAATTCAGCCCACTGCAGATAGTTGAGGTAAGCCAATATGCAGAAGCTTATTGATAGCATCAGTGGCATTGACCTCACCGCCGTACAGCCGGAGCAGCTGTGCCGGAAACACGGGACGTTTCGCTGCAACTCTACCGGCTCCGGCCGGGACAAAAAGTATTCCTACCGCCACGGCGCCAGTACACCCATTGGTGACATTGAAGACTCGGTATGGAAAACTGCCGCAGAAGCAGTGGTGAAACGTGATGGGCTGGAGCAGGAGGTCGCACAGATCCTCCCCTACGTTTCCTTCGCATCCGATACCAGTGCCGAAAACCGCATCAGTGCCATAAACGCCGTCTTCTCCGGGCTGTATAAGGACACGCTCTGGGTCAGTTTCGTGGAGTATAACCGGAACTACCATCCGGAACTGCTGACCGATGCTGAGCTGGTGGAGGTCATTCCCCTGTGCTGTAATCGGCCCGGTCAAATCACCGCGGATCGGCTCTATTATGACCGGTACAGCCAGACGATCCCCTGCCCGTACTGTGGCCGGTTCTCCCCATTCCGCTGGCCAGAGGATATCGGCGAGAAAGGAGGTAACGATGAGCAAGACGAGCAAAACGCCTGAGCAGGCCGCTGACACCTGTCCCGTATGCGGGCACAAGGACCTCATATACGGAGACTCTGAGCTGCAGGACGAGAGCTATATCTATGACTGGACCTGCCCCAACTGCGGGCAGACCGGGAAGGAATGCCATGCTCTGGTCTTCTCAGAGCACATTCTGACCTAACATCACTCTATCAGCCGCCATGACGGCACAACGAATGATCCGAAGCAGGAACTGTCCCTGTTTTGGGTCTTTTTTCATTTTCGGGAGGTTATTCCATGACAACAAAAGATCTGATCGACCTTTCAAAGCTGACCAATGGCAGAATCTCTGACCGCACGGTATTCATAGACTTTGTAGCACTGTGCGCCATGGCCATCAGCTGCGCTGTGGACTGTGTCCATGCAGATGCGCGCAGAAAGGGCATTGCAGAAATCCTCACCCGCTATCAGCTAAAAGAGCGCTCGCAACTCTTTACCGGGCTTCGTGACCTGACAGATGCAGTCAAGACGGATATCGAGCAGCAACGGTGGGAAGACCGGTTAGGCAATGCCTTCCAGAAGCTTGGCATGAGCGGAAAGGACGGCATTGATTTCACCCCACCGGATCTGACCCGCCTGATGGCACGTATAACCATGGGTGCTACGCCCACCCTTCCCCCAGAGGGCTACTTTACTGTGACTGACCCCACCTGCGGCAGCGGCATCACGTTGCTGGCCGCTGCGGAACAACTTGCTGATGCCGGTTATAACCCGTGTCAGCATCTGGTAATGCAGGCAGCTGATCTGAACCGCACCTGCGCACACATGGCCTATGTCAACCTCTCCCTCTACGGGATCCCGGCCGTGGTCATACACGGGAACACCCTCACCATGGAGGAGTACAGTCGCTGGTACACGCCCGCCTATGTGCTGGGCAACTGGATCTGGCGCTGCCCCCTCCCCTACGGCTCTTCCCGAAACCGCAGTGATGAGCTGCTGAAGATGGCCACTGACCCCCTGTATGCTGCCATCCGCAGGCTCCAGGCTCCGGAACTGGGCAGTGCGTCGTAAGGAGGGAGATGACAATACCATGACGGGACAAGCAAAGTACAAGCAATTCATCAAGATTGCAGAAAAGCGCACGCAGCGTGTGCTGGAGGATCTGGAGGCACTTGGAAACTGCTCCAACCCCGCTACCTATCTTTACAGCGACCACCACCTGCGTCAGATCTTCAACGCCATCGACGAAAAGCTCGCCAATGTCAAAAAGCGGCTTCAGGCGCGCAGTCCTTACAGCCATATCCCGTTCCGACTGAAGGATACGGCCACGGATGACAGCTGTGCCAACACGCATCTCAGCTACATGGGCAAAATGATCCCCCGGACCGATCTGTTCACGCAGGAGTATGTCATCCACGTGCTGGAAACCGGCTCTGCCTGTTTCACTGATCTGGAGCAGATCCGCGCCACCTATATGGATAAGCTCGGCCTCGATCCGTGCTGGACATATCCCCTTGGCATCGGTGCGCATCATGGGCTCGTTATCCTGCCGGTGTGGGAAGGCTTCCTCAGCCTGCCCTTTACTGACACGGATGAGGTGACTTATGAGCAGTTCGATCTGGAGGCAGCAGAACTTTTGGATACTGCGGCCGTAGAGACTCTGCTGCGTGAGGTACGTGCCTACACGGATGGTCTGTGCGCCGCACTGGAAGACATGAGATCCGCGCTGCAGGAAGCAGCAGAATAAATCTATCAGTAAAGGAGCTGAACAATTATGACAAGAGTAATCCCTCAAATCGTGAACACAAAAACTGCCCTGCGCGCAGCAGTGCAGGCCCTTCCCGACACCGTAAAGGTACAGGCTCTGCTGGGTCTGGATGGTGACTGTGACTTCTCCCTCCGGTCATCGGAATCCTATCCCTTCCGCTGTACGAAGGAAGATCTGCTGTCCCTGATCGACCGGCAGGCACAGGAAGCGATCCCGCTTATGGCTCACAACAGTGATTATCTGGTTCTGAATCGGCGCTATGCCGTGTACCTGCCGGAACTGCTGGGCGATGCCACTACTTGTCACTGCGAGCTGGCAGTATAACCGCATCTGCTCTGGCTGTAAGGTCTGTCCATGACCTTACAGCCAGAGACAAACATAGCGAAGCACCATCCGCACGCAAGAAAATAAGCAAGATAGTACGCAAGATGTTGTAAAGGATGGTTCTTTGTGCTATACTATGGTCATACACCCCATGAAAGGAGGGCTCTATCGTGGCTGGCTACCAACCGCCTTTCACCATTACCAATGAGATGGTATCCCTTGTTTCCAGCATCTCTGAGAAGCTGGGGCAGCTCAGTAACTATAAAAGTTTTGAAAGCAAGCCGCATCTGCGGAAGAATAACCGTATCCGCTCCATCCATTCCTCCCTTGCCATCGAAGCCAACTCCCTGTCGCTGGATCAGGTAAAGAGTGTTATCGACGGCAGGCTGGTGATTGGACCTCAGAAGGAGATCCAGGAGGTTAAAAACGCATATAAGGCTTATGATGAGATTGGCACCTTTGACCCCTTTTCACTGGACGAGCTAAAGCGTCTACACGGGGTCATGACCTATCTCACTGTTGATGAGTCCGGCACCTTCCGCCGCGGCGAAGAGGGTGTTTTTGATGGCGACCGGTGCATCTTTATGGCGCCGCCCGCGCATTTGGTACATGGACAGATGGCGGAGCTGTTCCACTGGATGCAGGAAGCGCGCAGCACCGTCCATCCACTGATTCTATCCTCTGTCTTCCACTACGAGTTTGTATTCATACATCCCTTCGTGGACGGCAATGGCCGTATGGCTCGGCTTTGGCAAACCGCACTGCTGACACAGTGGAATCCCGTGTTCCAGTATCTACCCATCGAGAGCCGTATCCATGAATTTCAGGATGGGTATTATGCGGCCATCGCTCGCTGCCATACAGAGGGTAGTTCCAACACACTCATTGCCTTCATGCTGGAAAAAATCAACGAGACGCTTTCTGCTGTCATGCAGCAGGCGGCAAACAGTGACACGCACCTCTCAGAGCAGGTACGCAAGCTGCTTTCCGTGATGGATTATGATGTGCCTTATACTGCCCATATGCTGCTGGCGTTGCTGGGACTTAAATCCAAGGAAGCTCTGCGCAAGAACTATTTAGGGCCTGCGCTGGAGTTTGGGCTGGTCATTATGAGCAATCCGGATAAGCCAACCAGCCGGAATCAGACCTATATCAAGAAGTAATAGCCATCCATAAACGCGCCATACATTAGGGGATTGCGTTTTAGGAAAAAGTCAGTTATAATGGTCATACAGTATCAGTGCATTGCTTAGGCAAGGCAAAGTATCCGTGTTTCAAAGTGCCCGAAGGTTCACCATGACCTTTGGGCACTTTTTATTTTATATAGGCCGGTCACGGCCACAACGATGAGGACGCAGCCATTATGGCACAGCGGCCTCTTTTTTCATGTCTGAGAGGAGGTGAACAATATGGAAAATCCCCAGCACTTTGAGTGCGACACACCCGATTGCTGCTACTGGAGCGAGGACGGCTGTACCAAAGGCACGGCCATCACCATCCAGGAGCACCACTGCGTTGACTACGAAGAGCAGCCAAAACCCGGATCTCTGACCGTTACCATTGAGGTACAGGGAGGACTTGTGGCCAATGTCTATGCCAGCCCGGATCTCCCCGAGATCCGCATTGAGCTACTGGACATGGACAACGCGGCCGCCGCGTCCCCCGCCAATCTCAGGTGGGCGGAACGGATGCTTGCAGCCACCGCAGCGGCACACAACCACATCTACTGATTGGAGGACAATTACATCATGTTGCAGCGAATGAAAACGCTCATCGCAAAACTCACTGAGGCGGATATCGCCTACTATAAGAACGACGCACCCATCATGACCGACCGGGATTATGACCTGCTCTATGACGAGCTGGCACAGCTGGAGTCCAGTACCGGTGTCATCCTTGCCGGGTCCCCTACCCAGAAGGTGTCGGGCGAGATCCTGGAGGAGCTGACGGAGGTACGGCATACCAGGCCCATGCTCTCGGCAGGGAAGGTCAAGACGGATGAAGAGATCCTTCAGTTCATGGATGGCCGCCCAGTGGTCATGAGCTGGAAGCTGGACGGGCTCACCCTCGTGCTCCGCTATGAAAACGGCACACTGCAGCAGGCCATCACCCGCGGCCGGGAAGGTATCGTCGGCGAAGATGTGACCCATACCGTGCGCGTCATGTCCAATGTGCCGCTGCAGATCCCCTGCCAGGAACCTTTGGAGGTGCGCGGCGAAGGCGTGGTCAGCTGGGCCAGCTTCAACCGGCTCAACGAAACGCTGGACGAGCCCTATGCACATCCCCGTGGCCTTGCGGCCGGCAGTGTCCGGAAGTTGAATGCGGAGGAAAGCCGGGAGCGCGGTGTGGATTTCTACGCCTTCGACCTGATCAGCAACGCTGAGATGGAAGCGAAGAAGAGCAGCCAACTGGCTTTTCTGGCCGAGCAGGGCTTTGATGTGGTTCCATACACTCTGTTGGATCCCACCCTTTCCGCAGAGCAGATCCTGGCGCAGAAGAATGGGATGGATCCCAAGCAGTATGCCTATCCCGTGGACGGACTGATCTTTGAGCAGGAGGACATGGAATACGGCGCCTCTCTGGGCGCCACCGGCCATCACGAGCACAGGCTGATCGCCTTCAAGTGGGAGAACGAACTCTTTGAAACCACCTTCCGTGGTCTGGAGCTTGCAGTCACGCGCACGGGCATGGTAAGTCTGACCGGCGTCTTTGACGATGTGGTCATTGACGGTACCACGGTCAATCACGCCTACCTGCACAATGTAGACATCTTTCAGAAGCTGGCTCTGTGTCCCGGTGACCGGATCAAGGTCTACAAGGCAAATCAAATCATTCCGCAGATCGCAGAAAACTGTGTGCCGGGCGGCGTCAGCCGTCTGCCCAGCCTCTGCCCCTGCTGTGGCTCGCCGCTTGTCATCCGTGAAAGCAGCGGCGGTACCCGACAGCTCTACTGCGACAACAAAGGATGTCCTGCCAAGCTGGTGCGGAAGTTCAAGCACTTTTGCAGCAAGACCCGTATGGGTATCGAGGGCCTTTCCGAGCTGACTCTGGAGAAGTTCATCCGCCATGGCTGGATCCGCAACTACGGCGACCTGTTCCAACTGGAGCAGCATCGAGAAGCGATCATCGTCACGCCTGGCTTTGGTGAGAAGTCCTTTGCCCGGCTGCAGAAGGCCATTGATAAGCGCAGGACCTGTCATCTCAATGAGTTTGTCGCGGCGCTGGGCATTCCGGAGGTCGGTCGACACGCCGGTCGGATCCTGAACTCCCACTTCCACGGGTCCTGGACAAAGTTCGAGCAGGCCATCAAGGACAACTTCGACTTCACGCAGCTGACCGACTTCGGCCAGATCATGCACGACAACATCTACACCTGGTACGCAGACGTGGAGAACGCCAAGCTCTGGCGCTCTGCGCTCGACCACATCACATTCATGGAGGAAGAAACTATGTCTACTACGACTGAAACCCGCCACAACCCTTTCTACGGTAAGACCGTCGTTGCCACCGGCAAGCTCATCAACTATACCCGCGATGAGATCCAGAACAAGCTGCTGATCCTCGGCGCAAAGCCCACCAGCTCCGTCACCAAAAAGACGGATTACCTCATTGTGGGTGAGAATGCCGGCAGCAAGCTCTCCAAGGCCATCAGCCTCGGCGTCTGCACCATCAGCGAGGATGAGTTTGAGCGGATGCTGTGCGAATAATCTATTTCTGACCAATACGGTACAACTTTACGGGCGGCGTCTTCATGATAAGACGCCGCCCCACTTTACATTCAGGGAGGTATCCGCATGGATATTCACAAGTATTTACGGGAAGGTGGCAATCCGGATGAGCTGGAACAACACCTGATGGATCTGGACTCCACATTCCGCTTCAAATGTCGTCGCTGCGGTAAATGCTGTAAGAATCAGGACACCATCATCTTCACGCCGCGCGATATCTATAACATCGCCCATAAATTTGGTAAGACCATGGAGCAGGTCATTGAGGAGACCTCGGAAGTCTATCCCGGGCGTGACAGTCGGATGCCCATTGTCCATATGGTCCCCCGCGGCCCGAAGAACGCCTGTCCCCTGCTGGTCGATGGGCGCTGCAGTGTGCATGATTGCAAGCCCACCGTCTGCGCCCTGTTCCCGCTGGGCCGCGTCGTCTGGTTCGACCGCACCCTGCCTTTGGAGCAGCAGCTGGACAATATTCAGGTGCGCTATATCGTAAATGATATCGACTGTGGGTCCGCTAAGCGCGTCAATACGGTGCGCGAGTGGCTGGCCCGGTTCGGGATCGCTGAGGACGATGAGTTCTTCATCCGCTGGAACCGGCTCTTTATCCGCACCAGCTCTGTGATGCGGAAGCTGGAGGAGGCACACTGTCCCCCGGCCCTGCTGGTCGTATTCTGGCGCACGGTCTACAAGGACTTCTACCTCAACTACGATACCAGCAAAGAGTTCATGCCCCAGTTCCTGTCCATGGCCGATCAGGTGGAACCTCTGATCCGTGAGCTTGACGCCGCACCCATTCAGCGTGTGATCCAAACACTGGAGGAACGATATGCAAAAACAGGAACCGATCAGTAATCAGACACAGATCTTCCGCCATGACGCGCGGGGCTGTTTCGTAGAGGCGAAGTGTGACCGGTTCCATCTGGACCGCGTGCATCTGCAGTTTGTGGCATACGATAAGAACCGGCCGCAGGGCCAGCGCTATACCAACAACGTGAACATCTATATCCCCATACCGGAATTTCTGGTGCTCTACCAGGAGGCGGCCTCCGGCGTACTCCATGGCCGGATGCAGCAGTATAAGACCACCGGGCAGCAGGAGTCACTCTACGAGCACATGGGCGGCACACCCGCCAGCACCCTCGCCCGATTGGGCAAGGCGCGGCCGGACGGTAAAAGTGTTTCACGTGTTACGAAGCTGGTGGCCGGCAGCCGCTCCGACTATCTGTTTGTGGCAGACAGCGGACCGGGCGATCAGAACGAGCAGGGGCTTATCGTCCCACGCTTCGGAAAGAACCCGGAACAGCATGTCGCTGTCAGCTTCAGTTGGAAAAAGCTCAATGAGTTTCTGTTCACCATCCACGCCCACTACATGGCCTGGCTCTCCGCCAGATACCATGCAGAGTGGGCCCAGCTCATGCGTCTGAGCAAGGACAAAGAGCAAAACAGCCGCCCCAACGCGGCACAGGCCGGTACCGGCACAGCACAAAACCGAACATCGGGAGCCACAGGTCTCAGGCAGCCTACACCTCCGCCGCAGCCTGCACCGCCACCCCAACAGCCCACCGGGCTTGGCAGTATGTATGGCAGTATAAATGGCAGGAACAGTGCCGATGACATGCGTATCTTCTGATGTTATACTCATATTGTCCCAGAATGCGTACAGGGCACCGGCCATTAAGCCGGTATTCTGATACAAGGAGTGGAACGATATGAAACGCTGTCCCTATTGCGGCGCTTCCCTTCCGGGGAGCGCCGTTTCCTTTTGCCCGAACTGCGGGAAGCCGCAGCGGAAAAGGAAGAAGCCACCACAGTCGCAGCCAAAGAAAAAGCAGGCAAAGCGCCCGCCAACGAAGAAGCCGCCCGGACCCAAGCAGGTCCCAACCACGCAGCAGTCAGTACCAGTGAGCAAGGCGCCGGACGATGGTTACGATGGGTATTATAACGATGTGCTGCCCATCGACAGCAGTGAGCTGCCAGAGCAGATGGATCCGGCGCTGATGAAACAGATTATTATACTGCTCGCCGGTGCCGCTGCCATCATCGTTCTTGCAATTATTTTGATGACGCTGTTGTAAATCAGGCAGTTCCCCTGTGTAATTGAGGCAAATAACAAATTGCAAGGAGGAACTGATTATGATGTATCTGTCCAAAGGCGTCCGTGTCCCTTCCAACGACGCTGGTCTTTTCTGTGTGTCCCACCGCGGCACCACCTTCCCCATGGGTATGCAAATGTCTGCTCTCTGGCGCAACGCCCGCAATCGGCCCCGCCCAGTCCCCGTAGGTAAGGAGGGGGCTGTGCTGCGGCTGGTGGAAAAGGGGCTGGCTGCCATCACTGATGAGGAGGGTGACATAGGACTTGGGTGCGTATCGACTGCTTATTGATTGCATTCCCTGCCCGGCAGATGACGCCCATCCTGCTCTCTTCATGACCCGACACGACCATCGCATCTGGACATGGCTCACAAAAGCCGGTCTGAGACTGACCACCAGCGAGTTGATCCGGCTGGAGGAGCAGCAGACACTGCCGGAACCTGAGCTGCTTGGTAAGGCAGGGCGTCAGGAACTGACCAACTTGATCTATAGCGCCGACACCATTTGTGACCGACTGCTGGATACTCTGATGGAAAGCTCTTCTGCAAGGGACAGCACGGTGGCCACGCTGCTGCGCCTGCTGCAGAAACATTGCCTGATCCTGGTATGAGGTAGCTGGCCATGAAAAACAAATTACGCTTGTTGCCGGTTCCCCTTCAGAATCTGCTGATTTATCGTGTGGCACTCGCTATACTGGCACTGGGCGCATCCCTTGCCCTTGCGGTTTTCCTGCACGATGTTCATTTTGCACTGCCGGGTCTGATCCTCTGCGTGACTATGCTGGTTTCTGCCTCCCTGCTGTATCAGCTCTTAATACAAGGCCGATACCTGGCGCTGCGCGGAACCGTTTTGAACGCAGAGCAGACCATGATACGAAAACACACTAAGGTCATTATTCTGGAAGCTGAGGGCAAGGCGCTGCGCATCCAGCTGCGAAACCGGCACATGAAGGTGGCCCAGGGAGATATAGTAGCGCTGTATCTGGCAGATACCACCAAGCTGTACCCATGGCGTGGGATGTATCAGCTCAGTAGCTACCTGGCGATTTCTACGCATAGCACCAGTATATGAATGATTCAAAGCCCGTCTACCCAAAAGAGTACCATGCAAAGCACGAACTTTTCAATTACTGTCTCCATACAAATGTGTAATCTTTCTATGAACGCCGCACTTTTTCGCCGCTTCGCTTGCCGCCCTGCGGCGTTCCTCGCCTTATGGGGCAGGCAGTGAAAAAGCGCAACCGCTTTTCGTCGATTGCGCTTTGCAGATCACTTAAAATGGAACACAGTTAGTTCTTACTTAAAGGACAGTCATAAAGAATATAGACATTAAATCCTCTATGCTGCGTTTCACTATTTTCCCCAACAGGCGCTGTAAACCAGCTCGTTTCCATCAGAATCACATCAGGTGTTCCGGAGGTGTAATAAACTTTTGCCGCCCCTGTGTTGCTGGAGAGTATGCCGGTTGGAATGGTATCATATCCGCTGAACTTCGCTGTTCCTGCAAGTGTAAATTCATCAGGAACAGTACCTTCTATGCGAACTCCATATGTGGATTTCATCTCATCATAGTATTCCATTGTTACATCTGGGGTTTCGCCAAGGGGATCTGCGCTCCATATAGATATGTACTTTTTGTCATTGTAAGAAATCAAATCTTTCCCGCGTAAGCGTTCGTCAACATAACGGACATAAGCGGAATGAGGCTCTGTACGTGTAAGAGTTCCTGTCGAATCATATGTTCCATCGGTTCTGACCTCATGATAGACATATACCCATTCAGGAATGGCTGGGTTTAGGAAATACGGACAGTTTTCAAAACCTCCAACATTTGCCTTACCTGCTTCCTTAAATCCGTCGGGTAGTTTATCACTGGCAGAAAGATAAGGGGATATATAAAACGTCCTATTTTCAACTATGATATGTGAAGGCCTAGCCGCTGTGTCGTTCTCAAGGTCACGCCCTGTTTTGGGCGTTTCTGGCTTATTCAGGAAAATAGGAATCGTAGCAACAAGCAGACACAGGCAGGCTGCAACAGCTCCCCATTTGACCCACTTGCGCGTCGGCTTCGCATTGGCGCGGACTTTGTTGGTTTCCTCGATAATATCATCGTTCAGCATATTCAAAGCGTCGCTGATGTGTTCTTTCTTCATAGCTCATAGCCCTCCTTTTCCAAATATTTTTTTAGTCCCTGCCTTGTTCGGTAGAGCATACTCTTGACTTTCGGCTCGCTTACGCCGTAGTAGCCTGCAACTTCTCGGATAGAATCCGCAAAGTAGTATCTGCCGACAAATGTATTTCGTGCTTCTGCTGGGAGCGTGTAGAGATAGGTATTGATTGCTTCCGCAAGCAGTTTCAATTCTACGCTCTGCTCCGTGGTTTCGCTGCCGGAAATACAATCCTCCAGCTCGGAAAGAGAGACTGCATATTCCGAGTGCTTCCGTTTATCCCTGTTGCGTGTGCGGAACGCATCAATGGATAGTTGCCGTGTGATTTTACCTAAATAGGTGGAGAGAGCACCGGGCTTGTGCGTCGGTATGGAGTTCCACGCCTTTAAGTAGGTGTCGTTGACGGTTTCCTTGCTGTCCTCCCAGTCGGAGAGGATATTGTAGGCGATCTTTGAAAGATACCGCCCGTATTTCCGCTCCGTTTCGCTGATGGCTTTCTCGTCTCTTTTCCAGTATAAGGCAACAATCATCTCGTCCTGCATAGGCGAACCTCCTTTCTCATCTGCTGTCAGATGCTTTCACCATATAACCCGACAAAAATCGGATTTGGTTTCACGATTTTCAAAATTTCCTCAAAAAAATTATAGCAGATTTTTGTGAACGCTTCTACCCATGCCGTTTGCGCTGTTTTTCTTCGCCGCCTCGCTTGCCACCCTGCGGCGTTCTGCGCTGTATGGGGCGGTCAGCCGAAAGGAGAACCGCCCCTTGCGGATTTCAAATTCCATGCAGCCCGTGTCCGGGTCTGCGTCGGTCTGGCGGCACTCGCCGGGGTGAGCTGCGGCATAGGCGGTCAGCCTGTTCTTGAGGTCGGTGTTGTGTGTGCGGATATAGATCAGCGGCTCTTTCTCGTCAAACCATATTGCAGTTGCCTCGCTTTTCGGTTTAACCGACTCTGTATTTGCTCCAATAGACTATCTGCTTACTCCGATATTTGTAGTCACAAGAATACTTGTCCTGTTCGCAATACACCTGATAATTGAGTTCCTCCAAAAGCGGAGAAGTAAGCAATCTGAACCGCAAGTTAGCGAATAACGGATGAGTATGAGCGCAGCTTCCGGGAGCTGCGCTGTCTTTTACAACTTGCAATACGACCAGACAGCAACTGACACCGCATCTTCTCTATTGACGCTCCCGCGCGACCATGATATAATCTTAAATACAGTATCAGTGTTCTGACCCGACCGGGCCGAACAAAGTATCCGTGTATCATAGTGTCAAATGGCGTATTATGCGCCGTTTGGCACTTTTTTTGTTTTCTGCCCGGTCACACGGGTTGAAATATAATTTTGATGCAGGGCCAATACCTGCAGAAAGGAGTCAAACAGTATGCTCAAATTCTTTGCGACCGATGTCAGCGTCAGTAAGGGGTACGATGGCAGTCCTGCCTTGCGCTTCTCCGAGTCGGATGGTGTATCGAGGGTCCGCTTCCGTGTCGGCAAGCGCGTCTATGACAGCCGCTGCGAGAACAACCATCGCTACATCAACCTGCGCGTCAAGGCGTCCGGCGACCTGTGTGAGCGGATCCGAAAGATGAAGCTGAAGGAAGGATCTTTCATCAACATCTCCGGCCGCTACGACGAGGAAACCATCAAGGACGACGAGACCGGCAAGGAGAAGACCTACCCCATCATCATTCTGGATGACATCAAGTTCTGCTTCACAGGCAGCAAGAAGAACGGCCAGTCCGAAAACGAAGCGCCCGGCGACGGCTATGGCGCTCCCCCCGCTCCCCAGTATGGCGGTCAGTGCGGCACACCTCCCGCTCCTCAGCAGGGTGGTTACGGTGCGCCTCCCATGGGTGCTCCGTATGGCGGCGGTATGCCCCAGAACAGTACGCCGCCTGCCGCTCCTCCCATGCAGGGACAGCCCCAGGGCGCAATGCCTCAGAGCTTCACCGGGTTCGAGAATTTCGGTGGGATGAGTAATCCCTTCTATCCCGGCTGAGGCAATCGCCATGACAATCCAATCAAAGCGCACAAAGCGCACATGTAGCTTGGGTCCCACACCCATTTCCTACGTGTGCGCTTTTTTGCGTGTATGAAGGAGGTATGGAATTGGAAAACAAGCGATTTATCCGGCGTCAGGCGCGCGCGAACCAGCGGAAGCTGGACATCACACTGCGCCAGCTCACAAATGGTCTGCTGACCGCTGAGCAGCGGTACGCGATCATCCATCGGCTGAACATCAAGAAGCAGTACCGGCTTAGGCTGTGTGTGAAACCCATTCGGATCTCCGACCTGGCTGCGGTCATCGACCGGTCAGGCACACTGCAGATCCTGTTAGGCGACCCACTTGCGGCCTGCGTCCATGAGGCTACTGCATTCCTGGTGAAGTGCAGCACAACAACCGACGGCGTTGATACCCTATATATCTGCCTGCCGGGACTGGAGGAGGAAACGGATGTCTCCTGAGAAGAAAAAACAGCGCAGATGCGATCTGCTCACAACCATTGCCCTGTTCCTTGGCTTGGTCTTCACCTGCCGACTCTGGCCGCTCCTGCTTTTGATGATGCTGGGTGTGTTCACCTACGCCATCTGGGCGTTGGTGGAGAATGAGCGACAGCGTGCTGTACCCTCGCCCCCTCCCCTATTGGCTCTACCGGCGCCGATATCGGAACAGGAACTGATCGGCAATGCCTTTGGCCTGCTGCAGCGCAGGATCACCGAAGAACTGACCCGTGATTTCCCCCGTGCCAAGTGGGTTTGGGGACAGACGGGCGCCCGCCTCTGTTTCGCCGCCGGTGATGACCTCGTCATCCTGCTGGCCGACGCCGAGGGGCGACGCAGCGCTACGGTGCGCACAAACGAGCTGCAATTCAGTCAGCTGCTCTACCATCCATACCAGCCTCAGCCTACTGATCCGGAACCTGACACTCACACAGAGGATCCCGCTCCGGAGGAAGGGGATGACGACGATTCCGGCTCCGTTGACTTCGGCCTGCTCGCCTTTGAGTGGGTAGACGCCAATCTGCAGCAGCTTAACGGGATCGCAAATGAAGCGGTAGCAAAAGGGCAGTATGAATTTCTGCTCCAGGCCGATGAGCTGCCCCACGGGGACAGCTGGGCAATCATCTGTAAAGAACTGGTACGAAACGGGTTCCGCACCGCCGAAGCCATAGCGGAAGGGATCCGGGTACAAATTAAATCTTGATAGAAGGAGCGTGATTGATTATGGCTTCCAAACTCTTCGCCTTCTCCCGTCCGCTGCCCGCACCCTTCAGCGGTACACGCAGTAAGAAGGTCGCTGTCTCCTCCAAGTATGGGGATGGGACAGAGGCTACCCTGACTGCCACCGTACTGAAAGGCGTACTCGCCTACTGTGGCTGTAAGACGGGCGCAGAGGAGGGTGCCGTTGGCCAGCTCGGTCAAAAAGGTGTGGCGGAGTACAAGTCCAAAGCAGGACCGGACGCCTTTCATCTGGCGGTCTATGATCCCAGCAGCGGCAGTGTGCTGGCCAGTGTCTATGACAAAAACACGGAAATGATGGAGACCTACGCCTGCAACACCAGCGGGAAGGACGGCGCAGCCATTGTGCTGGCCATGCTCCCGACCTTGATGGAGGACGATGAGTTCCACGATACTCTGGACGCCTTTGAGAAGGAGTATATTGCCGGGTTCCCGGACAAGGACGAGGCAAGAAAGCTGGGCGGCATCCTCTGTGACAATGCGTATCGGCGTGTGGAGGATAGCAAGTGCCCTGCCCACCTCAAGGTATCCATTGATAATTCCGGTAATGTCATGCGTGTGTCCCAGACCCATCTGGACTCCGGCAGCTTCACGCCGGATCGTGTCACCGCCGGTGAGTTCACCATCTTCGCACAGGCGGGCCCGGCGCAGATCCTGCAGCCCGGCGCCGCCATGGATCACAGCGACTTCGTCGCAAAATTCGTGCTGGATCCCACCCGTGAGCTGAGCATGGCGGAACGTGCCATGGTCCCCACTCTGGAACCGTGGTATGTGATCCCGGAACAGGTGGTCAATGTGTGTAAGCACGCCAGACTCTCCACCGGGAAGGCGCGGCCCATGCGCAACTTCCTGCTGCGCGGACCGGCCGGCACCGGCAAAACGGAAGGCGCCAAAGCCATCGCTGCGGGTTTGAACCTGCCCTATCTGAAGTACACCTGCTCAGCCAACACCGAGGTCTACGACTTCATCGGTCAGGTCTTCCCTGAAACGGACGGCCCCTCCACCGGTGATCCGGACCTGGATCGTGAGCGGCAGGAGCTGAAGGCAATGGGCGGTATCAACTACGAGAACGTCAAAAAGCTGATGGGACTCCCCGATCTCGACGACATGGACTATGACCCGGAAGGTGTCTATCTGAAGCTGACCGGCATAGCGCGCCCCGGCACCACGTCCCAGGACTGTATGGGAAAGGTGATGGAGCTGGTCACGGACAAGCTGCAGAAGCTGTGTAAGGTGAAGCCGGAAACGGTGGCTGCGGGCCAGACCTATACCTATGTGGAGACGGATTTCATCCGGGCACTGAAGCATGGGTATGTGCTGGAGCTGCAGGAGCCTACGGTCATCATGCAACCTGGCGTGCTGGTCGGCCTGAACTCCCTTCTGGAGCAGGATGGATCTATTACACTGCCCACCGGCGAGGTCATCCAGCGGCATCCGGACACGACCATCATTGTCACAACGAACATCACCTACGAGGGCTGCCGCGGCATCAACCAGTCGGTCCTCGACCGCATGAATCTGACCCAGGACGTGGAGCTTCCCTCCCCTGAGATCATGGCCCAGCGTGCCATGAGCGTGACGGGCTGTGAGGATGACTACATGGTCAGCCAGATGGTGCGCGTGGTGAACGACATGTCCGACTTCTGTCGGAAAAACAGCATCTCAGACGGCAGCTGCGGTATGCGCAGCCTCATCGACTGGATCATGAGCACGGAGGTCACGGGCGACCCCTATGAGTCCGCCCTATACACCATCATCAGCCGTGCTACTGCCAACGAGGAGGATCAGGCGCTCCTGAAGTCGTCCGTCCTGGAACCTGTCTTTGCGCCGAAACGGAAAACGGCGTAAGAAGAACAAATCCCAACATGGGAAGGAGGGTTACATTACTCTTTATGGCAAGAGTGGATCATAAGAAGATCAGGCAACTGATCGCACAAAAACAGAAGACGGTCACCGACCGCCAGTTCTTTTCATCGCGGGCCTTCGCCGCCTACTTCGCCGATATGGCGTTGGCGCAGACCCGCCGCTACGGATACCACCGGCGCGTGAAGGTACGCACGGTATGGGAACCGAAGAACGGGAACACGGCCATGACCAACAATGAGCTGATTTGGCTCAACGCAGGGCACCCCAGCATCACACAGCATAAGTCCCGCGCAGAACGCTATGCGCAGCTGTGCGGCCTGTTCGCTCACGAGCTGGGCCACGTGCTCTACACCGATTTCATCACCAGTCAGACCCATCTGACGCGGCTGGACTCCGGGTTCTGGTACCCGGAGCCGCCCCCTCTGCGCACCAGCAGAGAGCAGCACGCCGAAGAGGAATTGTGGGACTATTCCGGTGACAGCAGGAAGCATCAGAGCATGGTGCGCTTCATCATGCACGATATCATGAACATCCTGGAAGACGGCTATATCGAGCAGCGCATGATCGCTGAGTATCCCGGCGTGCTCGGTCAGAACCTGCAGGCGCGTCGGGCAAGTACCTTTGCTGATATGCCTACGCTCTCGCAGGTCATCGAGAATGAGCCGGAGCAGGGACATGTCTGGCTGACCATCCAGCAGGCGCTCTTATCCTACATGAAGTGGGGCGAGCTGAAATACGGCGACACCCCGCTGACGGATGAGCGCGTGCAGGTGGTGTTCGGCCTGTTGCCGGAACTGGACAAGGCCCTGCTCAGCCGCGATCTGCGCGACCGCTGCCGTGCTGCCAATCTGATCATGGTGCGCTGCTGGCACTACATCAAGGACTTCCTCGACCACTGTGAGGAGATGGCGGAACAGGCTACGCCCGGCGGTGACGACTCTGTCGCTGTCGGCATCCTGCAGCAGCTGGTATCGGCTTTGGCCGGTGCCTCCGCTGCTGCGGAGGGCAGTTCTGCTCCCGCTACCGGTGCACCAGGCAAAGCAGCGCCGCCTACATCCGGATCTACTGCCGCCAATCGCGCCAAAACAGCAATGCTGGCTGCACAGGCCGCAGAGGAGTCGGAAGAGGAGACAGAAAACACGGCTGGCTCCGCCACCGGGGCTGAAGAGCAGGAAGGCGACGATGGGACCGAGTCCCCGACGCCGCTGGGCACATCCGAGGATGACGAAGAGAACGGCTCAAATGGCTCCGGCGGTCTTGGTGACGAGCTGTCGGCCGGCAGCAGTGATAACCAGCAGCCGAGCAACTGTCAGACTGTGTCTGATACCGAGCAGGGGCGGCTGCCCCAGCGGCAGACGGACACCCTGTCTGTGCCGGAGGGCGGTACTACAGAGCATGACGATACCTACCGTGGTACCGGCTATGCCAATGCCGCATCTGACATTGCCCGGATCCTGGAAGCAGTTGCTGAGGATGCTGTCCACACCAGTCTGGAAAAAGAGCGAAAGCGTGAGCTGAACGAACTTGCCCAAAGCATCTCCTACGGGAACATCCACAACGGTGTCAATATGACGGTACACCGCATCTGCGAGGTGGAGCCGGAGCTGCGCGACGAGTATGACGAGGTCGCCGATGATCTGCTGCACATCTCCCGCCAGCTTCAAAAGTCTGTGACACAGAAGCTGGAGGACAGCAGGCGTGGCGGTAAGCAGACTTCCCTGCTCATGGGGCGTCGGCTGGACGCACACGCCATTGCGCGGTTGGATGGGCGCGTGTTCTGTAAGAACGCACTGCCCAACGAAGCACCGGCACTGTCTGTTGGTCTTCTGTTGGACGAGTCGGGCAGTATGTGCAGCTGTGATCGTGCCACCTACGCAAGAGCTACTGCCATCATCCTCTACGATTTCTGCCGCGCACTGGATATCCCCATCATGGTCTATGGCCATTCCACCAGCAGCGGCTGCGTCGATCTCTACTCCTACGCAGAGTTCGACGCCATCGACCGGGATGATCGCTACCGGCTCATGGACATCTCCTCCCGCGGCTCCAACCGTGACGGCGCAGCTCTTCGCTATGTCGCCGAGCAGCTGGCGAAGCGGACGGAGGATGTGAAGATCCTGATGCTGGTATCCGATGGGCAGCCCGCTGACTCCGGCTACTACGGCACCGCCGCAGAGGAAGACCTGCGTGGCGTCAAGCAGGAGTATCAGCGTAAGGGCATCCTGTTCGTGGCAGCGGCCATCGGCGCCGACAAGGACAACATCGAGCGGATCTATGGTGATTCCTTTCTGGACATCACCGATCTGAACAAGCTGCCGGTCAAACTGGCCGGTATCATCAAGCGGTATATCCGCTGACAAATGAGCGCAGAGGAGTGTTTGGGACAGGGCAACGCCGCCATGCCCCTACGCTCCCCTGCCCCACTACCTATATTGGAGGGATCAAAACCATGGATGTAATCATTCGAAACGACCTGTTCACTTCTTATACCGGACTCATTGAGCGTGTAATGCGCACCAATCACCGTATGCTCTGCACGCTGTCTATGGAGATGGAGGACATCTATCAGGAGCTCTCCCTGGCAGTCCTCCGGGCACTGGACAGTTATGAAGAGCAGCGCGCCACCACCATGGATGCCCATGTCTGGATGACGCTGCAGTGTGCGCTGGCTGACCTGAAGAGCGACAATGCGCGTAACAGCGCCCACTCCAACATGGTCCGGCAGCCGCGCACCAACAACCCCAATCTCATGGAAGTGCTCAGCAATGACCGGCTCTGGCAGGCACTGTCCCGGCTGGACCCCCGTGAGCGAGAGTCTGTGCTGGAATATCTGGAGGGGCAGCCTATCGGCGCCCATGCAGAGTCCAGACGCTGCCTCGCCACAGCAAAGGAAAAGCTGCGTGACTTCTACCTGTCCATCCATGTGGTAAGTCTGTGAGAACGGAGGTGCAGATCGGTATGACAACGGAAAGCAGAGCGTTATTGCAGGACTATATCATCGACGTGGAGGCCGCGAAACCCAAGGTGTCCGGCTACGACGTGGTGCTGCAGAACAACTCAGATTTCATCATTCGCCGCAAAACAGCAAAGTTGGAACAGGACCTGGTGGTACTGGTCAGCAAGGACCTCTACTATCTCAAAAATGTGAAGACCGGCGCTGTGGAGTCTTTGTCTGAAAGCAACCTGCGCACCTTCCTGCGCAACCTGCAGGATGGTATGATCCCGCTGGATCAGGTGCTCTGGATGCCCCATCTGTTCAAGGAATCCACGGACCGGATCTACCGCGTGGTCACTGACGCCAAATTCGCCGAGATGTGCCGGCACAATGTCATGGGGAACGTCCGTGAGCCGTCCTGGTACTATCGCTATTGGGACCAGAACAGCAAGCTCCTCATCCGATTGAATACCCTATTCCCCACCATCAGCGATGGGAAGAATGGGAAGTATCAAAACAGCATCCCGCTGATCTATGAATTGGAGCGCCGTTACGGAGCCAACGAGGCCATCTACTTCGCAGAGCAGCTGGTACGCTCTGGCATACAGTCTTTTGAATGCGGTGCCAAGCACAACTACCTTGACAGCGCAACTCATGATACCGATGGATTTACAAGGCTGTTGGATAAGGATTTCAACCTGAACCTCCGGCGTCTCATCGATTACGTGCTGTTCGACCTCTATCGGCAGGGCTATGCCAAAATCAACTTCGCGTTCTGGACGGAATACTATGACTATCTCAGAATGCAGAAGGAGTTTCACGGAAAGATCCGCGAGAAGTATCCGGAAAGCCTCAAAACGGCACATGATGTCATCGCGCTCAAGGTCAATCTGGCCAGGCAGGCTGCTGTCTGCAAGGATTTCAGTGACCGGGTCGGCGAGGTGGAGCATCTTGCCTATGAGGGCAGCCGCTACTGTATCGTGGTGCCCTCCCAACCCAAGGAGCTGGCAGACGAGGGCATTAACCTCAGCCACTGTGTTGGAGATTACATCTCCCGCGTGGCGTCCGGTGATTGCCATATCCTGTTCCTGCGCCGTAAGCACGCACCGGATCAGTCTCTGGTCACGCTGCAGCTATCCGGGCAGAGCATCTGCCAGGCACAGGGTCTGAACCGCCGCTCAATCACAAGCGACGAGCGGAAGTTCCTCTGCAACTGGGCACGGGAGAACAACATCCAAATCGCTGTGTAATGCAGCACCGGACAGGCGTGGGGCACATTCCGCTCCACGCCTGTCACAATCAATACAGGAGGATTTTATACTATGTCTTTCAAAGAACGGTATCTGCGCGGCGACTGCAGCATCGACATGATCAACGACTATGTGGAAATGTGGCACGGTGAGGGCGAGATCAAGAAGACCCTGTCGGAGTTTCTGGGACTGTCCCAGGAAGAGTATGTGTGCTGGATGATCTCCAGCGATGAGGAGCTGGCACGTATGCTCAGCCGCAGCCTTCCCCATCGGGATCTCCCCTACTGCGCCCGGCACATCGGTTGGAAGGAGCTGAAGGAACAGCTGGAGCAGGCAGTACAGACACTGCTCTCCCCTGACTATCATATCGCGGTGCAGCCGACCAACGGCTCCCACTGGCAGCTGCAACTGACACTGCCTGCCGATATGGAGTATCAGCAGAGCGAGCAGATCTGCAAGGCGCTGGAGCTGCGCAGGCTGGATGAAGAGCATTTCCTGACCTTTGAAACGGTCACAAACGACTATCTGAACCACCTGCTGGGTAGGATGACCGGTCACAGCGTCATCTCCAACCATGCCGACGAGTCCGGTGTCTGGCTGCTGTGCGAGTCCAACCGTGCGCTGCATGAGCCGCAGGTCATAGCCATGCTGGATGCGTTTGAGAAGCGCCTGCGCATGGAGATCCGCAGTAAGCACTCCTCAATGGTCAATGCGGACACGGCCTGCCACCAGCTGTATGGCTTCAAGGTCGCTTTGGAGCAGCTGGGACTTCTCCCTGAGTCCAAATGCTTTGTCTATCCCGACCACTTTAAGGAGAAGGAGGCAGACAATCATGGCTAAGCAGAAGGAAATCAAGTTCCGCCGTGATGGCAAGCTGTTCTATGGCCAGCAAAACGGGGTCAAATACAGCATCCATGAAGCGCGTCGCCTGCACGAAGATGAGTCGGAACAATACTATGTGTCCGTCAACTATCCCAACGAGCGGCACCGCAGCTTCACTACCAATGGGTATCGCACCTTCGATCTGGACGGTGCCAAGGCCTTCTGCCAGCAGGTCGCTGCCGGTGAGTTTGATCCGGCGCCCATCCACGCGGCGCAGGCCGCAGCAAAGGCTGAACGGGAAAAGGCCGCTCTGGAACACGCCGCGAAGCAGGCGGCAGCGTTTCAGGGGAAGCTGGACGCACACAGGCTCGACTTCAGCACCCTACTGGAGCTCATCCACTGTTATGAGCTGCATGTTGGCGATCAGGCCAGACTGCTACTCACAGAATGGGAACAGCAAAAAGCGGAGCTTAACACCGATAAAGACACCCTATTCCGCAAACTCACTCAGGGCATCGACACCGGTTTGTACGGTGACAAGGAGCACGCGCACAGCGGCCCCTTCCAGCAGGACATGGTGGCTTATATCATGGCTAAGGGCAGCTTAACTACTGCGCAGGCCAGCCAGCTCTTCATGCGTACCTTCACCAGCCGCAACACACTCTACGGTGTGCTGCGCGAGGCGGACGATCTTCTGGATCTGCTGTTGGATCTGAAGCCCGGTAATGAAAAGGAGGCTGCTGTATGAGAGAGGAAAGCTGTAAGAACTGCGCTCATTACCCCGGCTGCCTCACTCACAGTGCGGCCATATTCTTCTATTTCGTAGCAACCGGCCGTGACCGGGAGCTGCCGGCAGACAAGTCCGACTTCAATGCCCGTGGCTTTTGCGGACCGCTGTTCAAAGAAAAAGATGTGAACGGAGGTGCCCAATGAACATCCGTCATGATCGCAGCTATATCTCGGAAAACAGCCGGGATCTGATCGGCCGCGGCTACGCTGCAGAGGTTCTGGACACCCTGCGCTTTCGCTTCACCTACACGCAGGTGGAGCGAGATGCAAACAGAAGCCGTGCCCAAACACAGCCGTATGCGGACGGGATCGCTGAGCGTGCTAAGGCCGCTATGCTACGCAGCGCAGAGATGGAGCAGATCATGGCCACCATTGCGGAACAATTCGTATGTTATCAGTACGATGACAGAAAGTACCCCTTTTGTGACGGTGGTTGGGACCTGTTCTTCTGGTGTAACTGCTTTTTCAACACCATGCCCGGCCATGGGCTTGATGGCAGAGATTATTCCTACTTCACGCTCAGCTTCAATGAGCAGCACACAGCAGAAAAGAGGAAAAAGATCTGCGATTCCGTCCTGGCTCTGATCAATGAGAAGTTCCCTGCCAATCCCCACCTCGACATTGCGCTGCAATACAGTGCGCTTCTGGACTATACCCGCATCAAAGCAGAGACTGCTGCTGTTACCCCGAAGCTGATTGGGAAAACCTGCAGCTTCCGGGGGAAAGATGGGCGCATCCAACAGGTTGAGGACAAGATTTTCTTCTTCCCCAAAAGGTGCCGCCGCTATGGCTACCCACTGGATGATATGGACCTTCTTATCTTGGCATGGAGCCTTGGCATCGCAACGGAGGTATCTGCATGACAAACGCCGAGCGCAAGTTACGGTTGAACGTCGCCACCGAGATCATTGAACGGGTGCATTCCGATCTGTGCAATGACCATACCGGGCAGATCAGTCGGGATACCACCTATGAGCCGGCCGACATCATCCGCCAACTGCTCTACTTCACAGCATCACTCTCTGGCGCGTCGTGCGAGACCGGTGATACGGAGGAATAGCTATGTATGCCTATGACCCACAGCTGTCGATCCAACTGGCTAAAAACCATCCAGAGCTTTTTGAGATGCGTGCCTGTTACAATAATGTCTATAACATGGTCATGCAGCATCTGGAGGAATTGACACCATGGGAAAAGCTGCGTATCCTGTTCTGCTATCGCAAAGGAAACGGGGACGAGTATTATCGCCATGTCTTCTGCCTCTTCGACGGAAAACTGGTGGAGCCGCTTTTGTATCTGGATATGAGCGACTATAACCGGCGCAGCATCGTGCCGATCCGTGAGATGTCTGTGTCGGAGTATCTGGACCTGCTCTGTCTGGAGCGAGAGACACCACTGCGTACTGTCCTGCAGGAAGAGGAACGCGCCGCCATCGAGGCACATGGACTGACCCTCAATTCGTTTGACCAGTCTCAGCTCAGCAGCTTATAGCCCCAACAACGCTCTTTTCAGTGATTGACGGAAGCCTCTGGTAATGATATAATAATAAATACAGTATCAGAGCCGCTTCCAAACAAGCGAGCACAGTATCCGTGTATCAAAGTGCCATTTGCAGCAATGCAGATGGCACTTTTTTATTTTCAGGCCTGATTTCATATTTTGGGCATAACAGCGTCATCCCGACATACCGGGGCGGCGCTGTTTTTGCATATCAAGGCGGTAATCCCCCGCCAAAAAAATCTGAGAGGAGCAATGAACTATGTCAAAACCCTGCCAGGACAGCTACTCCATCAACTTCACCAGCTTCCCCCTCATGCTCGCGTATCATGAGAAGATGCGTCAGGAAAGTCGATGGGAGCGCACGGAGGTCAACCACCTGACGGTGGCGCCTCTGGACAAGAACTCGCCCCTGTTTGGCGACCGCACCAGCTTCGCACCCGCTGTCAGCGAGGATGCGATTCGTGACACCGCGGATAACCTGGGGCTGGCCATCAAGCTGGGCGACCACTACTATCCCCTGCGCGATACCGCGTACAAGAGCCTGTTGGATCGGGCGAAGATCAATGGCACTGCTTTACCGAAGTTGAGCCGTGAGAAGTTATCGGAAGTGCTCAACTCCTGCCTTGCTCTGCACAACAAGTCCGGCGCCCTTCTGCTGATCCGCGATGAGAAGGTCGCCGCCGCACACTCCGGTGACAGCCGCGACTACTCCATCCTGGAGATCGATCAGTTGCTGGAGGGCCTGCGTGACAAGATGGACGCCCGGTTCCCGGACAATCGGTTCCTGGGCGGCTATTCCGACCACGCTATCACCAGCGCATCCTGGTCGCTGCCCATGCAGAAGGAAGATCTGCTGGGTGCGTATGAGAAGATGCTGGAGTCCATGGGCAAAAAGGCTACGGCCAGTCGCCTGACGCCCGGTATCCGCTTCTCCACCTCCGATACCGGCATGGCATCTGCAAAGGTGGCCGCTCTGCTGGTCGGTCTGGAGCATCCCATCCACATCGGCAGCATCGTGGCCGTGGAGCATCGGCGCCAGTCCAAGATCCCCGACTTCATCGAGAGCTTGGACCAGCTGTTCGCCCAGTACGGCGACTCCATCGCCCGACTCACCAATCTGCTGACGGTGCAGCTGGAGCATCCGGTCAACGCCATGACGGCCATCTGCAAAAAACTCTCCTTGCCCAAGAAGGCAGCTTTGGAGTCCATCGCCATGTTTGAGGCGGCAATCGGTAACGGGCCTGCGACGGCACATGATGTCTTCATGGCCATGCAGGAGATCCCGTTCATCATGAAGACCAGCGGCGTGCCTGAGAGTAAGCTGCTCACTGTGCAGGAAACCATGGCCCGCGCTCTGACCCTGCGTTGGAGCGACTATGACTATGCAAAGCAGGTGAGTTACTGATGGCAGCACCGATTCTTCTTTGTGATTGCGAAGGTATGCCCCGCGACCGCTGGCTGGAATGCCGTGATCATGGGCCGAAAGGCGACATCGAGTACACCGTTGGTGGCAGTGACGTTTCTACCATCTTTGGCGTCAATCCGTGGGTAACTCCTCTGGAGCTGTGGATGCAGAAAAAGGGGCGCATGAAGCGCAGTGATCCCAAAAACCAGAACCAGTTGGATATGGGACACATGATGGAGCCCATCGCAGCCCATTTCTATGGGATCGTCACAGGCAACAAGGTCGTTCCGGATACCAACATGTATCAGCACGCGGACTTCCCCTACGCACTGGCCGACTTCGACTATCGGTTCGAGGATAAGGACAGCGGCGAGCCGGGGATCCTGGAATGCAAGAACCCCACATTCTATAAGCGTGACGACTGGGCAGATGGACGGTATCCCCTCTACTATGAGCTGCAGCTGCGCTACTACATGGCAGTGGCCGACGTACAGATCGGTGACTTTGCTGCTATCTGGGGCAATAATCCCGACAACGATTTGGCGACACCTCGCCTGCTGCGTGATCGTGCGAAAGAGGATATGATCTTTGAGCGGCTGGACCAGTGGATCTGGAGCCTGAAGCGCGATAAGCCGCCCACCATGACCGATGTGGCACCCACCCTGGCTATGGAGTCTTTAAGCCGTATCTACGGCGCCAGCCAGGCCGGACTGCCTACCATCGAGTTCCCTGCCAAGTACGAGCGCAGCCTGCGGCAGATCGCTGAGCTGCAGGGCATCAATTCAAAACTGAGATCTCAAATCACTACAAATGAGGAGGCGATTACTGCACATAGCGTGCGAATCGCTGAGCTGATGAAGAACCACGAGCACGGCGTACTGGCCACCACCACGGATAAACTTTTGGTGGATTTTGTGACCAGAACGACCCGGCGCGTCAACTCTGACCGGCTGAAGAAAGAGCATCCGTCCATCTATGCGGATGTGCTTAATGTCAGCGAGAGCCGGAAGGTGAAGGTTTCTATCCAGCCAGCATGAGAACAACACTGAGCCGGGAGAGCGTGTACCACCACGCTCTCCCGCTTTCTTGGAAGGAGATGAAGTCTATGACGACGGATTCCAGACCACAAATCATCCATGATCGGCGAGGGGGGGTGTATGCCTCCATATGAAATGCAGCTTCTATAAGCTCCTCTACCCTCACTCTCTGGAAGAGGCGAAAGAGGGCAGCTACATGATCGCCATATTCACACCGCGGGAAAAGGTGCTGGACGGCCACGGTGAAAAGCTCACGTCTATCAAAGTGGTTGGCCACTACCTACCCACTATGGAAGGCATGAAGGTGGATATGCAGGGACACTGGCGTAAGGACCCCCGCTACGGACTACAGTTTGAAATGGAGTCCTATGAAGAGGTCATCGCACCGGGTAAGAACGGCATCGTCGCCTATCTGTCCTCCGGCCTGATCGAAGGTATCGGCAAGAAGCTGGCAGCCCAGATCTACGATAAGTTTGGGGAGGATACTCTGAACATACTGGATCGTGAGCCGGACCGGATTTCTGAGGTGCCTGGCATTGGCCAAAAGCGCAGTGAGCTGATCCGAAACTCCTATATGGAAACGCGCTGTGCCCGGAAGATCATAACCTTGCTGGCGCCATTGGATGTCAGTGCCACACAGGCCGTACACCTGCAAAAGCAGCTCGGCTACGAAGCTGAGTTCCTACTGCGCAACAAGCCCTATTCCATCTATGAACGCGGGCTCATCGAGTTCAGTTTGGCGGAGAAGCTGGCGGCACGCTCAGGCATTCCGAAGACGGATCCCGACCGGATCGCCGCAGCTCTGCTCTACACACTGGAGAGACAAGAGCACAATGGGCATCTGTGCCAGCACAAGGAGTTCTTCATCCGTGACGCGATCCATGTCCTGGACACACCGGAACTGCGCCGCATGGAGGTGGCGCAGCACGCCTTCTCCATGCTCAAGGCAGGGCGACTCATCCTCTACCACGACCATGTCTACCGCCCGGTCTACGCTCAGGCGGAACAGGATGTGGCACAGCGGATCCGCGAGATGCTGACCATGAACCGGCTGCCCTATGTGGCCGATCTTGACGATGAGATCGACAAAGAGCAGGCTGCACTTGGCATCACACTGGCACCGGAACAGCGGCAGGCAGTGAAGACAGCGCTGTCATACCCACTGTGTATCATCTCCGGCGGCCCGGGTACCGGCAAAACCATGCTGCAGAGGATCCTCCTCAATATCTATGCCAGATGGTTCCCCGATAACCAGATCATCTGCTGTGCGCCTACCGGCCGCGCCGCGCGACGTATGGAGTTCAGTACCGGCTTCCCCGCCACCACGGCGCATAAGGCCCTGAACCTGACGGGCGGCGGCCTGCGTAGGCTGGAGATGCCGGAGCCGTTGGACGCCGACCTGCTCTTATGTGATGAGGCCAGTATGATGGATATGCTGCTGACCTGGAACCTGTTTCATGCGCTGCCGCTCAACTGCCGGCTCATACTGGTCGGCGACGTGGATCAGCTGCCCTCCGTTGGGCCCGGTGCCGTGTTGCGCGAGTTGATTGCCAGCCGGGCACTGCCTGTGATCAAGCTGGACAAGGTCTTCCGCCAATCGGAAGGCAGTCTTGTGGCTGAAAATGCACGCAGGATCCGTTTGGGTGACACCAACCTGGAGCTGAACAACCGTGACTTCCAGTTCATCCCCGCGCCTGACTTTGACCGTGCTGCAGATCTGCTGGTCATGCGGTATCTGGAAGAGGTGCGTAAGTATGGTGTGGATAATGTGGCACTGCTCACCCCATACCGTGAGAAAACGGCTACCGGCGCCCGCACCATCAATAAGCGGCTGCGTGACATCGTTAATCCAGCCAGTCCGGATAAGCCGGAGCTGGTCATTGGTCAGCGGCTGTTCCGTCTGGGCGACAAGGTCATGCAGAACAAGAATACTGAGGAAGTCAGTAACGGCGATATCGGCTATATCACCGGGGTCGAGTCGATGGACGACTCTTTCACCGTGGAGGTGGATTTCGGGGACAGCAGGCTGGTGCTCTATCAGACGGTAGAGGCTCTGGGCCATCTGGAGCTTGCATACGCCACCACGATCCATAAATCACAGGGCGGAGAGCACATGTCCGTGCTTATCAGCATTCAGGGCGGCAGGATGCTTCAGCGGTCGCTGATCTATACTGCCATCACCCGTGCAAAGCTGGCCGCCACCATTGTCGGCAGTTGGAGCGCCGTCGCTTACGCCATTGAAAATAACAATGAGCAGGAGCGCTGCACGCACCTGGCTGCACGCCTGAATGAACTTCAAAACTGTACGTAAAGGAGGCACATCTACATGGCAACAGTCCTTGAAAAGTATTGGAATCTTCGCTGTCAGGTCGAACAGATGATGGCCCAGAACCCTTCCCACGCAGGATTGCTCTGGTCCTACGGCGAGGTCATCTATCGCATCAGCGTTCTGGAGACCTGCCAGTCCTTCTGTAAGTCCGCCCCGCAGACCACTGACCCCAACTGTCTGCGTGGCCATTATCAGATGGTGGATGCGTTCATCCAGTGCATGACGCAGGAGCGACGCTACGGCCCCGACCGTGGACCCAACACCGCCAACGAGCGTAACAGCGCCCAAAACAATCTTGCCCTCGTCGTGACTGATTACCGCAGCCGGTTCAGCAGCTTCAACGCATCGGCGCCTGATCAGTATGCCAGTGCTATTAGCAGAGCGATCTCCGCTGTGCTGGCCGTGTGGCTCCAATTCAGGAACACCTTTGTTCCCATCCCGGATCCGAAGGAGGAAATGCAGAAATGAGCAATGATCTGAACAAGCAGGCGACCATAGCCGCTATCGAGCGCATCAATGCCGTGGAGGGGTTCGATCCCTCCGTACTCGCTGTGGATTACAGTGATCTGAGCAGTAATGAGACCCGACGCCGTCTGCCGGTCATGTCCCAAATGGCCTGGTTCCGCCTGAAATACCCGGAAGGGCGCATTGCCGTGACTGTAACTGCGGCAAAAGACTGCTTCGTGGCTTCCGCGCGCATCTATGCGCACTACAACCTGCCGCCCGATCAGTATTTGGCTGAGGCGACGGCATCCAGAGGATACTTACCTGATAAGCCTACTGTGTCCCCCCGCGAGTGGGCACAGACCGCAGCAGTCGGTATCGCTCTTCGCAACGCAGGCTTTGGCCTGCAGTTCAGTGCGGCCGGTGACTCCTTTGATACACCGGCCGTGGATGAGCTGGGCGCCATCACGTGGAGTACCGCCCCAGCAGGGGAAGCTCCCACCGTTGGCCCGACCGCACCTGTACCTGCGCCAGCAACCACGGCTCCGGCGCCGACCGCTCCGGAACTGTCGCCGTTGGAGAAGGCCATGCGTACCCCCTGCCCTATCACGCGATATAAGGATAAGACGCTGGGCGATATGGTCGCGGCTGACCCCAACGCACTGGTTTGGATCGCTACCAAATTCACCGGTGATGCAGAGGTCATTGCAGCTGCGAAACTCATCTGCGATCAGGCGCTGGCAAGCGCATAAACAAACGCTGTGGAGGGGCGGCACAAAGGTGTCGTCCCTCCACCGAGAGGAGCCACTATGGACTATCACATGACGGATATTATCCCTCTGCTGCCTATTCCGCAGCCACCCTATGGGAAGGTATCCTATAATATCCCCTGTCCCAAATGTCAAAGTGGCAGTCAACACCGCAAAGGGCGGCTGAACATCAACTTAAAGAAGGATGTGTTTCGCTGCCCCAAGTGTGGTCAGTTTGAAGGCGGTGTCTTTGATCTATACGCCTATTACATGGGGATCTCCCGCGATGATGTGCGTAAGGAGCTGGAGAAACGCTTCGGTCGTAACGGATCGTCTGGTTCCGGTAAGAAGAGCAAACGAACACATAGGCAACTTCCACCACCGCCTGATATACCGCAGGCTCAGCTGGCAGACATTGAGACGCGCCATCGCGTCTACTCTGCACTGCTCAATCACCTGACATTGGCGTCCGATCATAAGCAAAACCTGCTGGATCGCGGTCTGACGGAAGAGGCTATTTTCAAATTCCAGTATCGCACAACACCGCTGGTTGGTCATGAGACCATTGCCAAAACGCTGGTTCTGGAGGGATTGGAGCTTTACGGTGTGCCCGGCTTCTACCGCGGCGAGAATGGGCGTTGGACGATGCACTTCCCTCTGCGCGGAATCATGATCCCATGCAGAGATAGAGAAGGCCGCATCCAAAGCCTCCATATCCGTCTGGATAAGAAAATGAAGCGTGGCGGCAAATTCCTCACCTTCTCTACACCGGAGCAACTTGACGGCGCCGCTGCCGAAAACTGGTGTCATGTGGTAGGCCCTGTACGTGAGTCCATCCTGTTGATCGAGGGGTATATGAAAGCCGACATCGTCCATCACTTTACCGGGCAGACAGTCATTGCCATACCAGGCGTCACGTCCATCCGGCATCTGAAACTGGTGCTGGATGAGCTGATCGGCCTTGGCGTAAGGCACGTGATGACCTGCTTCGATATGGACTACCTTAAAAACTGGCATGTGGACGAGGCGAGCCGAAATCTGACCCTGATGCTCGGTTGCCTGCCCATCACCTTTGGCACCTACCTTTGGGTGCCGGACTACAACGGTCTTGACGACTATATCTGGGAGTTTTGTCTGGAACGCAGACAACCACAATCTTAATCCGAAAACGGCGGACGCTCCACCCCTGGAGCCCCGCCGTTTTTTCTGTGCATTTCAAAATAATATGCGTATTCCCGTTGTAAATACGCACGTTCATCTGTGTAATTGAGTATCAATACAATTTAGGAGGTTATCCCTTATGCTGTTTGCCATTGACCACGGTAACTCTGCCGTGAAGACTACCAATTTCGTATTCACATCCGGCCTTGCCGAGTACCCTGTGAAACCGCCGCTCCAGACGGATGTATTGGAATGGGGCGGGAAGTTCTGGGCTCTTTCCGGTCAGCGCATCTCCTTCATGCGCGATAAGACCCGTGATGACCGGTTCTTCATCCTCACCCTCTTTGCCATCGCCATGGAGCTGCGGAAGATGGGACAACTGCAGCCTATGCTCAGCGTGGAGCTGGCGGTCGGTCTGCCGCCCGAACACTATGGCACCCTGCGCGATAAGTTTGCCAACTACTTCAAGCGCGGCTCCATCCAGTTCGTCTTCAATGACACGCCTATCTGCCTGATGGTGCAGCAGGTATTTGTCTATCCGCAGGCCTACGCAGCCGTGGTGCCCCAGGCCGAGAAGCTGCGCGAGACACCTCGTACCTTCGTGGTGGATATTGGCGGCTATACGACTGACGTGCTGCTGCTCCGTACCACCCGACCCGATATGCAGTTCTGCCGGAGCCTGGAGCTTGGCGTCATTGATATGAACAACGCGATCATCGGCAAAGTGAGCGCCCTGCACGATATTCAGATCGAGGACGACCATATCGCTGACATCATTATGGGCCGCCCCAGCATTCTCCCGCAGGAGGTGCAGGATACCATCTTCTCTGAAACCCGTAGCTATTCCAGCCAGATCCTCGATAAGCTGCGTGAGCTGAAGGTAGATCTGCGTGCTACCCCGGCCATCTTCATTGGTGGCGGCGCCGCTCTGTTCCGCAACTTTATCGAAAGCTCTCCCATGGTGGCTCATGCGGACTTCATTCCCGATCAGCGTGCCAATGCCATCGGCTACGGTATGCTGGCCAATGCTCAGCTGAGCCGGATGCAGACCTATAACGGAGGAGGGGATGGTATTGTTCGCGGATAATAAGTACAGATACTCTCTCCAGTGGGACGCCTTCTCCGAAGAGCAAATCCGCGCCGGGCAGCTGATGGAACGACTCGGCAACCATAAAAGCAAAGTGGTTGTGCCTGCTCTGATCGAGTACATGGAGCGACACCCGGAGGTCATGCTACCGGATGGAAAAATCAACATTGTCGTACAGCAGACCCAAAGCAGAGAACAGATGGAAACTATGGTCAAGAGCATGGCTCGTGCTGCCGTGGAGGAGTTGATGGCCGGAATGAAGTTGGTGCCTGAGACTTCTGATCCCGGGCAGGCCCCGGCCCCCACGGTCAATCTGGATGACATGCTCAACAATCTGGACATTTTCAAAGGGCTTTAGTCCCTCAGAACACCCTGCACCGATGATTTGCGTCGATGCAGGGTGTTCTATCATATTTAGGATATAGGGATTACAGTCTCACCAATGCTAACGGATTCCACGTCGTCAAGACTCACGGGAATTGACCAATGGTAGGAACCATTACGCCTACAAGGTGAATTTCAAAATGGCAGTCATGCTCTGCAAGGAGTATTTGCGAACGCCGAACACGGACGGCGAAACGCTGTCAAAAGAAATCGCGCGGTACACTATCCCCATTCGCCCGAACAGGCAGGACGAGCGCAACTTGCGCGCCAAGGGATTTTACGGTTTTGTCTATCGCGTAGCCGCTTGACAAAAAAGAGGGGGCGAGGGTATCTACCGCCGCCCCCTCAATGCGGGTATTTTTTCAAAGGCCGTTTTTGACCGTCAAAACGGGGATTTTGAGAAAAATAAATGCCACACCTAACTTAACAAGCGGCGGAAACGGCAATGACAGCGAACGGTATCGGGCATTTCCCAACAAGCTCGGTCAAAACAGCAGAAATTAGGCCGTTCCGTCCAAAATTTCAAGAGGGAACGCCTTGCGCGGGGATACAACAAGTCCCGTCCATGTATCAAAAGTCAGCGGACGGTGTTTTGATGGGGTAGGCATTTTTTGAGAAAAGCACGCCCAAAACAGCCGTTAAGTTAAGAAATCGTCAGCATTTCAACAAGTCTGTAAAGCGTTCCCAAAATCAGCCGAAATTCGCAGAAAGTGCGATAGTCCCTAAAATCTCAACATTCGCGCGGAATGCATCAGAAATCAGCCGATTTTCACAAAAAGCGAAATAGTGTTATTTTTGACCGCGCTTAACTTAACAGCTTGTTGCAGAAAGGCTTGTGAGCAACGCATAGGGGAATATCGGAAGGAAAACTGCCCAAGCATATAACAAGTCCGCGGAAAGATAGAAAAGTCAGCGGAAACCGCCGCGAATTGTAAGAGCGAAATTATTAGGAAAAATCTCAACAAGCCCTGCCAATGCTCTGAAAATTCCATTACGGATTTTCTGCGGCCCGTCTTTTTGTTGCCTTGCAAGGGAAAGCGTGGTATGATGGGTTTGACAGCGGTGAAGGGAACGGGCAAATTGCGGATTTGATAAGGAGGTTTTTTATGAAACGAACTGTGACTATGCTCTTTTGCGTTGCTCTCCTTCTTCTTTTATTTACATATCGCGGGAAGAGTATACGGGTAATTATTTGTGATTTAAATGAAGCGGGAGATATGGTCGTTATGTCGGAGGATAGGCAAAATACATATGTTGTCAATGACTGCGCGAGATATCTTCAAACTGGGGAGGAGTTGCATATAGGCGATATTGTAAAAATTTTTTATCGGGGAAACATTCAGGAAACCTCTCCTGCAACCATTAAAGGAATACGTCAAATTTCTGTGATTGATAGAATATCGCTTCAATAAGTACAATTTTAGCTTGCCGAAACAACATAGTCAAGGCGGGCGATACGCTGGGCGCTATCGCCAAGGCCACTTACGGCGACTTAATGAAGCACAAGGCCATCTTCGAGCGCAACGCCGACCGCCTTGTGAACGCTAACACTATTTACGAGGGACAGGTCATCGTCCTGCCCGCGAAGTAAGCGTTATTTGTCAAAGCAAAAAATACCCACCTCGATTTTTCGGGGTGGGTATTTTTTGTGCGCGCCGTTTTTGCTTAACTTAATGACATTGAACTAATGGCAAAAGGAAAGTAAAAAAAGTCATTACTATGAGCTAAGCCGAAAATAATTCGGTATTTACCAACAGATAGTTGGTCATAGTCCGTCAGAAAAAAATCTACACTCATTGTCTCTCCTGATGGGATGTAAAGAAGATTATCTGTATCTCTTATATGAGGGGATTTTTTTACAATAACCCATGTTTCATTAATATTTTGTTCGAGATATGGCAGATAGAGTTCCGGGCTATTATCGCTATGATTTGTTATGCAAAGAGATATCTGCTTAGTATCAATAGTGTATTGTGCTTGCACAGCCTGAATAGAGAATCCGCTTACCGGGGTCAAATTTTGATAAGGGGATTTGGGGGATTGAGAGGTTTTAATTAAATAGAACAAAAGAATACACAAGATGACTGTTGGGACAATGGCAAAGACTCTTTTTTTCATGGTATACTCCTTCCTTTTCCTCTGTCCATCGCCGTTTACTTCTTCCCTTTTAGAATATTCCAAACTGTTGATATTGTTAGTTACATCTATATAGACGCTAAATTTTTTAAAATGTTCCCATTTTTATCATCATAGTGTAAAATATAAACAAAGGCAAGGACAAGAATTGCCCCTGCCTTTGCTTACTATAGAATATTTTCAATAGTAATGATAAATCCGAACACGTTACCAACTTGGATAATGTAGTTCGGATTATCATTACTTGGTCCGGCATTTTGCTGTTGAACTTGAAGACATTGGCGGCCTCTGGGAAATCATTGCACAGAGCGTAGAAATTGATTCCCAAAACATAAATGAGGAAGTATCATGGTTCGATTTTACAAAAGAATTCAAGATCAATGGTTCTATAAAGAATGCTGGCAGGACGGAGATCGGGTTATCTTCCACCATGGCGTTGTTGGAAATGAGGGCAAGGTAGACAGCGAGCCGTGTTTGGACTTCTCCGCATACTACAACAGTTTCAAGCGCAAATACGAAAAGCAAGGATATTCCGAATTTAGTCCGGACCATGCGGAAACCATTGTATTGAAATATGCCCTCAAGTCATCAGAAGAAGCTGAGTCAATTACTAAAAGCGTAATTCCTCTCCTGAATGAAAGATTAGGGTGGCTTGGTCTGGGTTATGTGGATGGATATGATGTAGATGTGAAACGGAGCATTTTTCGAAAGCCGAAATTGCAGGTGTTCTGTATTGTGATCGACGGCAATCTGGCGGCGAAGATAATCCCATCTGCGTTGGAAAATACGCCTTTTCGATATGTGATGTATCTGTAACAAAAAAGGAGCATTGATAGCATGAAATCAATGGGAGATCTATTGAAAAGAGCAATCGGGCAAAGTGAAAAACTACCCCCGAAATACTGGACAGAGGGCTGGAATAAGTTTAGTTTTTTTATGACACCAGAACAGGTAAAAGAAGTTTTTGAAGCCTACCATCTGATCATAATAAACTCGTCTGTTCCAATCGACTACGTTGAATCCGAATTGAGCGAGTACTTGTCTGCTTATTCTGAAACGTATAAGCAACTGTGTAGTGGTGAAAAAGTAACTACATGCAGTTTAGACCTATGGCGCGGCATTACATCGAATCTGGCAAGATGCCGATATGGTGAAATACGTTTGCGAGATGGGAAACAGTATAAAAGGGCTACATTTGACGAACCTGTTGTAGCAGTTGTTCCCGGCCGTCTGGGTCTCGGCAGGTATGATGACGGGAAACTGTTTTGCTCAACCGCTTATACCATGGTAACAGAGGATTTCATGGGCATTCAGTTCCACTATCCGAAAAAGGTACAGTATGAGAAAAATGGTGTTTGCGGACCGTGGTTTTCCACCAAAGATCTGAACTCGTATCAGGATTTCGAGAATTTAAAGACAACAATCCGGGGAATGACGCGTCCCTTAACCTTAAAGTCTGGGGACGAGCAACGGCGCTTGGACATTCGCATCACCGATGAAGCAAGGGAACAAATCAGGGGATGCTATCTTTTCAGAGAGTACGGTGTAACCGTAAAATAGTAATAATCGCGCAGCAAAGCGGACGGTTTGTACCGTCCGCTTTGCTGTTGTGTAGGTCAATATGGAAATCAAATTTTCAAAGTGCGTTCCACTGATCCACAACTTTTTCTCAAAATTTCATCTTTTGCTGGGCAATTCATGTTCTGCATATCGGGATAGGGAGTGAAAGACGAAAATGCGTCTTCGGGAAGGTATCATCTGTACCTTGAAAAACAGGCTTCCACTGCCTTATATCGCCGGCAGGCACGTTAAGCATATGGCCCGGAAGGGGCAGCCGTGCGTAATGACTACGCCACGACCCTATACATTTATATTATATAGGCGAGCGAGATAGCGGACAAGCAAGCTATAGCAACTTGCGGCCATGATCCATATGCCCGATGATGATACACCTTCTTCAATGCAGTCTCAGTGGAGCCATGTAGCGAGCTGCGAAGGAGCCAGAGGAGCCTGGGGGTGTTCACCCGTGGAGCAGTTTAGCCAACTGCCGCCTGCTGTACTTAGAATTACCACCTTATCTAAAATCGCTTGGCTATCTGCATATGGTGTGCTACAATGAACTTACTTGCTATTTTGGCGAAGGGAGGGTGTAGACACAATCAAACAGGTTGCCAAGCTGCAAAGGAGTTCACTATGGAAAACACGATTTGCAGCAATGATTCTCAGCGAACTTATACCGCTGAGCAAGTGGCCCGGATCCTTGGTGTGAGCGTTCGCACTGCATATTATCTCTGCGAGCGCACAACTGAATTTAAGGTAATTCGGCTGGGCAAACGCTGCCTGCGCGTCCATAAAGAGTCGTTTGACAGATGGCTCGATGGGCAGACGAGCGTTTCCTAATCGCGCCAACGAAAGGACGATCATTACATGGCAACATATCAGGTCCGTGGATCCTCCCATAACATTATTTACCTCTATCGCACCGATGACGGTAAGAGCAAACAGCATTGGGAGACCTACGAAACCGAGCTGGAAGCTATACAGCGGAAGGCCTATATTGAACTATTGCAAAAAGAGAAGCGGTATGACGATATCCGACTGGCGGTACTGGACTATAAGCGCAGAAGAGCTATTGAAAAGACGCAGCGTGAGCTTGCTCAGGCAAACGCAGGTCTTCCAAATGTCCCAATGCCGTCAACGAAGGAAGACAACACGCATCAGACCTTCAAGCACTTTATGGAACGCTTCCTCCCCTTCTATGCACGGAAAAAGCGTTTCTCCCCAAACACATATGACAGCTACGTCAGCAACTTGAACAATCATATCTATCCCTATTTCGGCAACTGGGTAATGAGCACTATCACCGCTGAGGACATTGACCTGTTTCTGGATTACCTCAGTCAGAAGCCCTGCTCAGGAAGCAAAGGATACAAAAAGAAGCCGTCGGAAGTACCGCGGCTCTCTTCCCCAACCATTAAAAAGGTTTTCAATGTCCTCATGGTTGGCTTCCCTACTGCTAAGCAATGGCGCTATGTGACCGAGATCCCAGATGTCGCCCCACCTTCAGAGAAATATCGGAAGCGCAACTACTGGCAGCCAGAGCAGATCCATGATTTCCTCAAATTGATCGAAGATGATCCCATGCTTCACTTGGCCGTGCATATTGGTTTCGTATGCTCTTTGCGCGCCGGTGAAGTGGCCGGCATCGACACCAGCCTCATAGATCTAAAGGACAAAAGCCTTTGGATCAAGCGCATACTGCAAAGAGTTTCCGATGAGTCACTGGCAACGCTGCCGAGGGAAGAAATTATCCATGTGTTTCCTAAAAAGAAGAAAACCTCAAAGAGCAGCCTCATCCTGAAGGCTCCGAAGACAGAAGAAAGCTACCGAAAGCTCTACCTGACAACACCGCTGGTCGAGGAGATCCAACGGCGCCTGGATGAGATTGCAGATAATAAGGCTGTCTTCGGTAGTGAGTACCAGGACCAGGGATTGTTGCTCTGCTTTGCTGATGGATCACCTATTGAACCCAAATCAATCGGTGACGCCTTTAAGGATGCACAGCGACGGCTCAAGATAGAGGATATGTTGGAGTTTCAGGGGCTGCGCAAATCAGGTCAGATGCACAAGGTACGCTTGTCGAATAATAACTACCAACTGGTCGCGGAGGCTGCCGGCCAGTCCCCGGAAGTTTTGATGAGCAACTACAATGAAGCGCAGGACTGCGAAAAGCGTGCTCTATCCGAAAAGGTAGAGGAAAGCTTCTATTCGCCCACAACCACTGCTCAAACAGCGGGGCATGCAAAAAAAGAAGTTGAGGCCCAAGATCTTCTCGCAAAAGTACAGGAAGATCCGGACCTCTCTCAGCAGTTATTGCGCTTATTGCTATCCTCTGCAATTAGCAAACTTTGATGCAGAAAGAAAAAGTTTAGCTGACTTTTTAGCAAATTTCCGCGTTTTTGATGCTTTGTCAGAAATGCACAAAACCCCGTAACCATTGCGGTTACAGGGTTTTGTTGGAGCTGCTGGGCAGATTCGAACTGCCGACCTCATCCTTACCAAGGATGCGCTCTACCTACTGAGCTACAGCAGCAAATGGCGACCAGGAAGGGGTTCGAACCCTCGACCTCCGGCGTGACAGGCCGGCGTTCTAACCAGCTGAACTACCTGGCCATTTACTAAGGCGTTCTAATCAAAGAACAAATTTATTATAACATTTACAAGCGGACTTGTAAAGTATTTTTTATGGCAGGGGCAGAAAGACTCGAACTCTCGACACGCGGTTTTGGAGACCGCTGCTCTACCAACTGAGCTATACCCCTATGTGGTGGGCCTTCGGGGACTCGAACCCAGGACCGACCGGTTATGAGCCGGCTGCTCTAACCAACTGAGCTAAAGGCCCGTGGTTTTAAGAGTTGGATTGCCGCCACCTTGTGGCGGCAATCCTCTGGCTCCCCCTGTAGGACTCGAACCTACGACAGCGCGGTTAACAGCCGCGTGCTCTACCAACTGAGCTAAGGAGGAATATGCAGGCCCCAGCTCTATTGAACCAGAACCTGTGTTGGCGCTATCTATCTTCCCAGGCCGTTGCCAGCCAAGTATTGTGGACAGAAATGAGCTTAACTACCGTGTTCGGAATGGGAACGGGTGGACCCTCATCCTAATCAGCACCAACTCTATGTCATCAAGCATCGCTTGAAAACAATCTCTATTATATTGTCTTTCGCGCCTCTTGTCAAGGCTTTTCGTGGTGACCCGTACCGGATTCGAACCGATGTTAACGGCGTGAGAGGCCGCTGTCTTAACCACTTGACCAACGGGCCATGGTGCGCCTTCACGGACTCGAACCGGGGACCCACTGATTAAGAGTCAGTTGCTCTACCAACTGAGCTAAAGGCGCATACTGAGACTACCTTCATGTACCCTCAAAACCGAACAATGCAACTTCTCGTTTTTCAGGCCTTGCCTGCTTCATTCGTAGGTCAAGCCCTCGGGCTATTAGTACAAGTCAGCTACACACATTACTGCGCTTCCACCTCTTGCCTATCAACCAGGTAGTCTTCCTGGGCCCTTACTCCATGAAGGATGAGAGATCTCATCTTAGGGGGAGTTTCACGCTTAGATGCTTTCAGCGTTTATCTCGTCCGTACATAGCTACCCAGCTATGCCCTTGGCAGGACAACTGGTGCACCAGAGGTACGTCCATCCCGGTCCTCTCGTACTAAGGACAGCTCCCTTCAAATCTCTTTCGCCCGCAACAGATAGGGACCGAACTGTCTCACGACGTTCTGAACCCAGCTCGCGTGCCACTTTAATCGGCGAACAGCCGAACCCTTGGGACCGAATACAGCCCCAGGATGT
>OBHX01000199.1_pt1 | contig 59966 bp, 57 predicted proteins | sample 1519331 | NCBI WGS metagenome assembly OBHX01 (sample SAMEA2602897, study PRJEB22501) | metagenome
TGGTGTAGGGAATTGTGAAAATCAAGGGGCAAACGAAGTGTCAAAGACCCGGGAAATAATAGTAAGGTGGAATATCCAGCGGCTTTTGAACAGGTAATTGCAGTGGGAAGTGTTGATAAAAATGCAGAATTAACGAAGGAAAGTGCAACAGGAACGGAAATCGAGTTAGTGGCACCAGGAAGTCAAATATTGACAGATGGAGCATTTGGTGGTACACTAGTCGCAGGAGGAACAAGTTTATCTGTGGCGCATGTAACAGGAGCTGCGGCAATTATATGGCAACAAGATTTAAATAAGAAAAGTCAGTTTATTCGTACTGTGTTGGCAGAGTCTTCAAGAAGTCTTGGTGAAGATAATAAGTTTGGAAATGGATTGATTGATGTAAAATATGCATTGGAACATTACAAGCAATATGAAGAGAATTATAGAGAAAATGCGGTTGAAACAATGAGTACAGAGATTGTTAATGACTTGGAAAATCGAGAGGCTGTAAAAGTTTTTGATGAAGTAGCATTAGTAGAGGGACAATGGAGTAGTGAGGGCCATCAAAAATTAATTGATGATGCCAATGGGTTACCAGGACTTGAGGTTGGTTTTACTTCTGATGAAATGGTTATTATAAAGGATGCTTGCGCAAAAGTGGATGGGATTATTGACCATGGAACAAATGAAGAAGCTTCATTATATTACTTTAGAGAAGCTACAGATAATATTCTTCATGGAAGATATAATTATATATCTACTATGAGATATTTATATCGGGTATGCAGAGGAGTCTATACATCATCAGATGTAACAAGTTGTTGTAATAGCCTACCATACTCTCCATATACGGATTATCCAGATTTAAATCAAAAATATTCTAAGAATTTAAAAAAAGCAATAGTATACATGACGTCAAGCAGCACGCCTATTGCAACTAGAGCGAATATTCCAGAATATCAACAAAAAGGTCTTCGCATATTAGGAATGCTTATGCATTTAGTGGGAGATACTTATGCGCATAAAACGCAAGTCCCAAAGGATTGTATTACAAAAGGAGAAATAACTAAAGAACAAATGATAAACAAGGCATATTGGAATGAGTTTAGCCAAAAAATCCAACAAGGCATGATGTTCAATAAAATTAAAAAATATTTGGGAAGTGGTTATGAAGATAATGCTCAATTTTATTCTGAAAGATATAATGCTGCAAAGGAGGTTTCAAATAATATACTGAGACATTTTGCTGCACAAATGACGGATGTTGCATTTCCAGAAGCAATGTATGCTGCGAGAAAATACGATGAAAAAAGTATATTTTGTGAGGAGACAAGATTGGCATATTTTTCAAAACATGTACGCTGGGAGTATAACGATTTGGATAGAGCTTGTAGGTTAGGAGTTATTAGCTTTACTCCCGGAGAGGGCGAATATATTAATGTAAAATAATGGTATACAAGGAGGTCATTATCTATGAAGAAATTATTTATTAAAGCAGCAGTAGTTACACTTTTGTTTGGAACAATTTCAGGGTGTAAAGGAGCTATGCCGGCTCAGGCTGCACAAACAGAGGCAAAGTATATGGAGGATGTGTTGATAGATGAGGCGCATTTTCCGGATGAGAATTTCAGAAAAAATGTAGAAAATTTTCTTGATGTCAACAAAGATGGGATTTTGAGCAAAGCAGAACGTGAGGATGTCTATTATGCAGAAATTGGAGGTGTGGGATATAAAGATACTTGGTGGTATACGGACATGAAATTTTCAGAACATTGGTACGGATATGCACCTGGGATATCTGTTACGCCAGATGAGGGACGAGTTAAAAGCGCAAGTAAAAAAACATTTTCTGTTTCACTAACGGATTTTTCTACAGGGCGTCCGGCAGAGGTTATGGATATTACAGGAATAGAATATCTGTTTAATCTGGAAGAAATTTTGATAAGAGATTACAGTATACAAAAGGGCTCATTGAAAAATAACGCAAATTTGAAAAAAGTTTGGGTAAAAAGTTCACGTTATGGAGCAGTTTCTTATGAAAAAATTCAGCAGGAAATTCCACTTGCACAGTTGAGTTATTTTCATATGATAAATATTAAGATTCCATCTAAAGGTTTAAATGTGTCAGATATGCCAAACTTAGAAGTGCTTCGTATTATTTTGCCGGAGGGAACAAATCAGACAATGAAAGCCTTGGATTTGTCAAAGCATAAAGCTTTGAAAGACATTGAATTGGCTAATATAACTCCGGCTTCACTGGATTTAAGAAAGAATACAAAACTTACTTCTGTCAAGGTGTATACAGGAAAACTAAAGTGCGAAAAGAAGTCAAGATATTACTATTATCAACCAAAGAAAAAAGTTAGTTGTAAGATACGGTTTCCGAAGAAAAATAACATTGCTACACTTTACTATTTTGTTGATAATACCAGTTTAGATGTCCGGAATCTTACAAAATTAGAAGATTTGCATACCTTAAAAACAACTCGCATCAAAGCAAAATCAAGCTGGGTTCGAAAAACATTTAATAAAAAGAATTGGGCTTGTGTATTTGTGAAAAACGGTATTATTCAAAAGAAGGTAAAGGCATCAAAGAAAAAAGTGACAATATTGTAATGAATTCGGTTGTTTAAGGAGACCGATATAACAAAAAGAACTAGTTCAGTTATGCTGCTTGGGAATATTCTCAAGCAGCATAATTAATAGAAATATTTTTGTCGTCTATCCTTAAACTGTTGTTGTCTGTCAAAAAATGGTGCTTTTCCCCAAAAAGTATGGTATACTGGAAAACAAAAACAAGGGGGAATTTTTATGGATTTTGGTGATATTATTCTCGGTATCGTAGATGTGGGGATTTTGGTAGGGATTTTTGTTAGTTTCTATCAAATGATCTGCACAAAGAAAAGGATAAAAACAAATGGCTGCAAGGCGGCTCTAAAGAAACTGCTTTTGTGCGAAGGATATCTGTTGGCAATTGGGATAATTCAATTGTGGGTTGTGCTTTATCCGCCATTTGTTATTTACACATGGAATAAAGTTCTTTCCGGATGGATGGAAAAATTTGTTTGGCTTGAAAGAGGAGTCTGCTTGCTTGAAACGGTAATTGTGTTACCGATTTTTATTGTAATCGTGAGCATAGTAACGATAAAGGAAAGTCAAAGAAAAAGGGGAAGTAAGGTATAAAAAATAAGACGTTACCACCTGAAAAGTGTTTTGAAAATCGAATTTACCACCTGAAAAGTGCTTTGAAAATCGAATTTACCACCTTAAAAATGTTGTAAAGGCAAAATTTACCACCTGAAAAATGTTGATATTTTGACGAAAAGCAGATATAATAAGAACAAACAGGGTATAGTTCATTTGATGGAAAGGTGGTATTCTGTATGGAAAGAAATTTGTTTGGTAAGTTAGAAGGGTGGAAAAATAAGAAAAAAAGAAAACCTCTCATTATTCAGGGGGCCAGACAGGTTGGGAAAACTTGGATTATGAAAGAGTTTGGTAAACGGTATTTTAAGGATACTATTTATATAAATTTTGACAATAATGAGGTTATGAAAAATGTATTTGAGATTGATTTTGATATTTCCCGCATTATATCAGCTATAAAAATTGAATATGGAAAAAATTTTGAGGTGGCAAATACACTCATTATATTTGATGAAATACAAGAGGCACCGAAAGCATTAGCTTCGCTAAAATATTTCTATGAAAATGCTCCACAATATGCAATTATTGCAGCTGGGTCATTACTTGGTGTTGCACTTCATCAAGGAACATCTTTTCCGGTAGGGAAAGTGGATTTTATGCATTTATATCCGTTGAATTTTTCTGAATTTTTGCGTGCAAACGGAGAGGAAAATTTAGCAGAGTTATTACAGTCACAGGATTATCAAATGATAAATGCGTACTCGGTAAAATATACAGAATTATTGAAGAAGTATTATTATATTGGTGGGATGCCGGAAGTGGTTCAAACTTATTTGGATACAGAGGATTTTAATGAGGTACGGAAAATACAAAGGGATTTGTTGAAATATTATGAGGAAGATTTCAGTAAGCATGCTCCAAAGGATGTTATTCCTAGAATCCGAATGGTATGGAATTCAATTCCAGCACAACTTGCAAAGGAAAATCGTAAGTTTATTTATGGTTCTGTTAGAGAGGGTGCCCGGGCAAAAGATTTTGAATTGGCCATTCAATGGCTGGAAGATGCGGGATTGATTATAAAAAATTATAGGGTTAGTAAACCGGGGATTCCGTTGATTGCATATATGGAATTAAATAATTTTAAAATGTTTATGCTGGATGTTGGATTGCTAGGGGCAAGGGCGGATATAACGGCAAAAGTTTTGCTTGATGGCAGTCGGATATTTGAAGAGTTTAAAGGAGCGTTGACAGAACAGTTTGTGGCACAGCAGTTGAAAGCAGCAGATCGAGAATTATATTATTTTTCTACAAAAAATTCTACTGGTGAAATTGATTTTTTGATACAGCAAGATATGCAATGTATTCCTATTGAAGTCAAAGCGGAAGAAAATCTGCGTGCAAAAAGCCTTAAGGCTTTTTGTGAAAAATATAGACCTCAAACGGCGATACGTTCGTCTATGTCGAATTATAGACAACAAGAATGGATGATAAATGTTCCATTGTATATGCTAGATGAATTTTTGTGCAAAATGCCCTTTGAAATTCTCTGAAAAATTGTGTTACAATTATTGGAGAAAGGAATCTGTAAAGTGGAGGATATTCTGCACCTGGAAAAGCACGGCAGTAGACGAGCGGTATTTTGCACTTGCCGAAGATACACTGTATTCGGAACTGGAAGTTGCCTTAGAAAAAGATCATGCGGAGATTTATCAGATGATCTGTGAACGATGTGAGAAAGACTGAGATTTCTCATACATAAACCCTGCACCCCCTGCATACAATGAAACAACGAGTATACAGGGGGTAGTTTTTTGAAAACATATATCGAAGAGCGGGCTGTCGAGATTGCCAATTATATCGTGGAAAATGGGGCGACAGTGCGGCAGACAGCAAAGAAATTCGGGGTTTCTAAGAGTACGGTACATAAGGATGTGACCGAGCGGATGGAAGAAATCAATCCGCGGCTGGCGGCAAAAGCCCGGAAGATTTTAGACATCAACAAGTCAGAACGGCATATCCGGGGTGGAATGGCGACAAAAGAAAAGTATCATCATTTACATGAGACAGTGTAAGAGTTTAGGGCGGTCATTTTTTATAAAATGTTCGCCCTTTTTAAAATTGTGAGTTGCATTCCAAAAGCAAAATTGATATCATAACTTTAAGGATATATATTTTAGAAGGAGGAAGGGATATGACGCAGGCAATGAAACATTTAATGGATCAGTATATTATTGAAGTTCAGAAAATATATGGAACACATTTAAAAAGAGTGATCTTATATGGGTCTTATGCCAGAGGAGATGCGCGGGAAGATTCCGATGTCGATATTATGATACTGCTGGATATACCGGATATTGCGTTAAAGCAGTACAGCAAGCAGCTTTCCTATATGACTTATGATTTTAATATGGACAATGATCTGGACATTAAAACAATTGCAAAGAATGAAGAACATTTTAATAAGTGGGTTGTGAATTATCCCTTTTATGCTAATGTAAGACGGGAAGGAGTAGTGTTGTATGGAGAATCATGAGAATATAGGGACGGTGAAGGATTTGGTCTTGTATCGGGTTCAAACGGCAAAGGATGATTTGAGCTCGGCAAGAATTTTGTTGCGGGCAGGCGAATATAAAGGGGCTAATAATAGAGCATATTATGCAATATTTCATGCAATAAATGCGGTTCACGCGGTAAATGGGGATGCTTTTAAACGACATAAAGATGCAATAGCTAATTTTAACAAGAGTTATGTTAAGACGGAGATTTTTCCACGTGAAATTGGCAGAAAGATAAGCGAAGCTGAAGAAATAAGGCATGCAAGTGATTATGATGACTTTTATATCGCGAGCAGGGAAGAGACAGAGCGGCAAATTGATGTTGCGGATGAATTTCTACAGTTAGTTGAAGAATATTGCAATAATCAAATTGCAGACATTTGAACCAAATGGATGTTTGGTTTAGGGCGGTCATTTTTTATAAAATGTTCGCCCTTTTTTCACATCTCAAAATCTTGTTTTTTGTAAAAAAAAGTGGTATGATGTAAGTTACTAGATAAAAAATCTCAATAAAACGCAGTGCTTCTAAATAAGAAAGCACGCCAAAGGAGGGAATTACCTTGGGAAATTCAACCTTTAGAGGAGGAGCACATCCGTACGAGGGAAAAGAACTCAGCATGGATGAGCCGATTCGTGTGATGGAACCGAAAACCGAGATGGTTTTTCCGATGTCCCAGCATATCGGTGCTCCGGCAACTCCTACGGTAGCAGTAGGTGATACAGTCAAGATGGGACAGATCATTGGCGAAGCGAGTGGATTTATCTCTGCCAACATCGTTAGTTCTGTTTCGGGAACTGTGAAAAAGATCGAACCGCGTCTGACGGGGTCCGGTGCCAAGGCAACTTGTGTTGTGATTGAAAACGATGGAGAAGATACTCCGGTAGAAGGATTAGGAGAAGACAGGGATTATACGACACTGTCCAAAGAGGAAATCCGTCAGATCATCAAGGATGCCGGTATTGTCGGAATGGGCGGAGCCGGTTTCCCGACAAATGTGAAAGTAACACCAAAGAATGAAGAGGAAATTGAGTATGTAATTATCAATGGAGCAGAATGTGAACCGTATCTGACTTCGGATTACCGCTTAATGCTTGAGCGTCCGGAAGACCTCGTTATGGGCTTGAAAGTGTTGCTTCAGTTGTTTGACAATGCAGAAGGTATTATCGCGATCGAGGATAATAAGCCGGAAGCAATCGCCAAATTGCAGTATCTGACACAGGAAGAGCCGAAAATTACGGTGAAACCATTGAAAACAAAATATCCGCAGGGAGCAGAGCGTCAGGTGATCTATGTGACGACAGGCCGCAAGATCTATTCGAAAATGCTGCCGGCAGATGCGGGATGCGTTGTGGACAATGTGCAGACAGTATTGGCAGTATATGATGCAGTGTGCAAATGTACACCATCGATGACTCGTGTTATGACATTGACCGGAGATGCGATGGCACAGCCGCAGAATTATAAAGTTCGTTTTGGTATGAGTCATGCGGAACTTCTGGAAGAAGCAGGCGGACTTGTGGAAGAGGGCGCAGAGAAGATTATTTCCGGTGGCCCGATGATGGGTATGGCGATGTTTGATCTCAATGTACCGATCACCAAGACCAGTTCTTCCATCCTTGCGATGACGAAGGACGAAGTCGCAGCCAATGAACCGACAAATTGTATCCGTTGTGGACGCTGTGCAAGCGTTTGTCCAAGCCACCTCGTTCCTCAGAAGATGGCAGAGGCAGCAGACCGCCAGGATCTGGATCTGTTCCAGAAATTAAATGGTATGGAATGCTACGAATGTGGTACTTGTACCTATGTTTGCCCGGCGAAGAGACGTTTGACACAATCCTTTAAGCAGGCACGCCGTGCCGTGATGGATCAGAGCCGCAAAAAATAATTTGCGCAGATAAATGGAGGTTATTTGAGATGGAGAAATTATTAAATGTATCATCATCTCCTCATGTACGAGACAAGTCATCTACCAAATCCATCATGAGAGATGTATGTATTGCACTGATTCCTGCGACATTGGTAGGAATTGGAAACTTTGGCGTACGTGCGCTGCTTGTCATTCTGACGACATGCGTCAGCACCGTGCTGGCAGAGTATGTATGGCAGAGATTAATGAAACAAAAAGTTACAACCTACGATTTTAGTGCACTTCTGACAGGACTTTTGCTGGCACTCAACCTGCCTGCAACATTGCCGCTTTGGATGTGCGTGATCGGCGGTGTATTTGCAATTATCATTGTAAAACAGTTGTTTGGTGGACTGGGTCAGAACTTCATGAACCCGGCGCTCGGCGCAAGATGCTTTTTGATGCTGTCATTCAGCAGCGCTATGACAAACAGTTTTGCAATTCCGAAAGGAAATAAGATCTGGGGCGGTTATCAGGCAACACTGGATGCGGTTTCCAGTGCGACCCCATTGATGCAGGTAAAAGAGGCTACCTGTCAGGCAGACCTCGCAACGACGCTGAAAGACATGTTCCTCGGTACGACTTGGGGAACGATCGGTGAGACATCCGCACTTGCTCTTTTGATCGGTGGAATTTACCTGATCGCGAAAAAGATCATCGACTGGAAAATTCCGGTAATTTACATAGCGACATTTACTGTATTTACTTTAATCTACAGCTACGCAACAGGCGCATACGTTCCTGTATTTATGGAATGGTGCGGCGGCGGTTTGATGCTTGGTGCCTTTTTCATGGCGACAGATTATGTAACAAGCCCGATTACATCCAAGGGAAAAGTATTGTATGCGATTCTTCTTGGTCTTCTGACCGGATTGTTCCGTTTCTTCGGAGAATCCGCAGAGGGTGTTTCCTTTGCGATCATCATTGGAAACCTGTTCGTGCCATTGATTGAACGAGTTACCATTCCAAAGGCATTTGGAAAGGAGGGCAAAGTCAATGAGTAGTGAGAAAAAAGAACGCTCTTTTGTGATCGATGCGATTATTCTTTGCGTCATCACGTTGGTTCTGGGAGGTATCCTGGCTGGCGTTTATACCATGACCAAAGGAACCATTGCCCAGAGACAGGCAGATACAGACAGTAAGGCCTGCGAGAAAGTCATTGCTTCCGTAGACGGTGCGACCGTTGCCGATGCCGGCGACGATGCCGTAGCACAGGCAAATGATTTCCTTACCAAACACATTTTGAATTCCTCAAAAGAAGTAGAAGAGGAACAATCCGAATCGTATTCCAAATATGTCAATGTGACAACGGTGAAGAAACTTCAGGTAAATGGTTCGGATGCCGGATATGTGTACATTGCAGATGCGAAAAAAGGTTACGGCGGAAGCATTTCCTTTGTACTTGGTGTGTACAACGGTACGGTGACCGGTATCGAGATTACGAGCCAGTCAGAGACAGCCGGACTTGGTGCAAACTGTGAAAGCGATAGTTTTAAAGATAAATTTGCATTGGACAAAGAGCTTCAATATCCTTCCAGTGACGAAATTCCGATGTTCTACAAAGCCGGAACGACGCCAAAAGATGAGAAGGGACAGATTGAGGCAATGTCTGGAGCGACCGTTACTTCCCGTGCGATTGCCAATGCAGTTAAAGGTATCCTTTACTATGATAAAGAGTTAAGGGGGGCTGAATGATGAATAAATATACAGAACGTCTTCATAACGGTATTATCAAAGAAAATCCGACATTTGTCATGATGCTCGGTATGTGTCCGACGCTGGCGGTTACGTCAAGTGCCATCAATGCGATCGGCATGGGACTTTCTACAGCGGTAGTATTGACATTGTCCAATATGATGATTTCGGCACTGCGCAATATTATACCGGATCGTGTACGTATTCCGGGATTTATCGTCGTTGTTGCGTCTTTCGTAACGATTGTGCAGCTGCTTTTAAAGGCATATCTGCCGGCACTTGACAGCGCGCTGGGTGTATATATCCCGTTGATCGTTGTAAACTGTATTATTCTTGGTCGTGCCGAAGCGTATGCTTCCAAGAATCCGGTTATCCTATCGGCACTGGATGGTATCGGTATGGGACTTGGATTTACGGTCGGTCTTACCTTGATCGGTATTTTCCGTGAAATTCTCGGAAGCGGATCTATCTTTGGATTCCATCTGATTCCGGATCAGTTCCATATTGCTATGTTTGTCATGGCACCGGGTGCGTTTTTCGTACTTGCCGGACTGACTGCGATCCAGAACAAATTGAAAATGCCTTGCGCAACCAATACACCGGAAGCAGAAGAAGCAGGATGTACCGGAAATTGTGCAGCATGTGCAAGTCATATTGAAACCTGTGGCAACACACCGGAAGAGAGAAAGGGGGAGGATGACAAATGACAATCTTTACAATTCTCTTTACGGCTGCTCTTGTAAACAACTTCGTACTGAGCCAGTTTATGGGTATCTGTCCATTCCTTGGTGTAAGTAAAAAAGTGGAAACAGCGGCAGGTATGGGAGGTGCGGTTGTATTCGTTATCACGATCGCCTCTCTTTGTACCAGTATTTTATATAATTATTTGCTTGTTCCGGCTCAGCTGGAATATTTGAACACGATTGTATTTATCCTTGTGATCGCTGCCCTTGTGCAGTTTGTAGAGATGGTTCTCAAGAAAATGATGCCGGCTCTTTACAAATCACTTGGTGTTTATCTGCCATTGATCACGACGAACTGTGCTGTACTTGGTGTGGCACTCCTTAGTGTGCAGAATGAATACGGCGTGCTTGAGAGCGTTGTAAATGGTATCGGCGCTTCTCTTGGATTCTTGCTTGCAATTGTTCTGATGGCAGGAATTCGTGAAAAATTGGAAAACAGTAACATTCCGGAAGCTTTCAAAGGTACACCGATCGTGCTGATCACAGCCGGTCTTATGGCGATTGCGTTTTGTGGCTTCGGCGGCGTGGGATTCTAAAGAAAGGGGCGAATTCATATGAATACGATACTTATTTCGATGGTGCTCCTTGGAGTTCTTGGAATCGCTATCGGTCTTTTGCTTGGTGTAGCAGGTAAGTTTTTTGCAGTTGAAGTGGATGAACGTGTAGAACAGGTCAGAGAGTGTCTGCCGGGCAATAACTGCGGTGGTTGTGGTTATGCCGGATGTGACGCACTGGCAGAAGCTATCGTAGCCGGAAAAGCAGAAGTAAATGGCTGTCCGGTCGGTGGAGCAGCTGTCGCAGAGAAAATCGGCGCAATCCTCGGTGTAGAAGCCGGAGAAGCCGTAAAAATGGTTGCCAAAGTGCGTTGTGCCGGAACCTGCGAGCAGGCAAGTGTCAAATACAATTATGTAGGAGCGCAGGACTGCCGTCAGGCGGTAATGGTTCCCGGACGTGGAGACAAAGCTTGTTCTTACGGATGTCTCGGACTTGGTTCCTGTGTGGCTGCCTGCCAGTTTGGTGCCTTGTCGATCAAAGACGGCATCGCATCGGTTGACCCGGAAAAATGTGTCGCTTGCGGCAAATGTGTAGAAACTTGTCCAAACGGCGTAATCTCACTTCAGCCATATGACACCAAATATCAGGTTAACTGTAATTCCAAAGATAAAGGTAAAGATGTTATGAGTGTCTGCAAAGCCGGATGTATCGGCTGCGGTCTCTGCGTAAGACAGTGTGAATTTGGTGCTGTTACATTAGAAAACAACCTTGCGACAATCGATCCACTCAAATGCCAGGGCTGCGGAAAATGTGCAGAGAAATGTCCGAAGAAGGTTATCGCGTAGTATCTTTGGCATCTTCCCCTTGCAGAACGAATTTCTACAGAGGAGAATGCAGGACTTTCTTTCGAAGAAGGAAAAAGATGTTTCGTGCAGAAAACTTGAAAAGATATAAAGGAAAAAGTTCCGATTGCGGTACGCAATCGGGGCTTTTTCTGCTTTATCCCTTTTCTTCAGACAGTTCTGCACTCCGCATCACCTTCTTCTCGGGAAATTCCACGCATTCTCTGCTCCGCAGAAATAGTTCCGCAGGGAAAGATGCCCAAGATCCGTATGGCATAGGGGAGCACCCCGGAAGGCGGGGGGAGGAGATGTTTGCGTGGTGAGATGCGCAAAAAATAACTATAATTTCAAAGTTATAAAACATATAACAAAATCTAATTGGATTTAGTATAAAGAATGAGATATAATAAAAAGGGAAAATATGGTATGAAACATGGTCAAAGGAACTCGATTACAGCGGAAAAAATGCTATTGAATAAAATGCGTAAGATTCGAAGAAAAGATCGATATAAGAATATGTATTCTTATTCTGATTTCAGCGGAGACTGCGTAGGTAAAAAATATGCGGTAAGAGATGCGGTTTATATAAGGCATAGTAAGATAAACCAATGTACAAAAGGATGGTACAATGGGTTATATTTCCAAATTATTGGAGCTGTAGCTGCTTTGATATGTCCAGAACTTGGTTATATGTGGACTGCCATATCAATTGGAACAGAATGGGGCCAATACGACAGTATGAAAAAAGCAAAGGTTACTGGTAAAGAGGCCTTTAAGTTGGCAGCAGAATATATTCAAAAAAAGCTAAAAGAGTTTTTCTAAAAAAAATATTTAATGGAATAGGAAAATCACTCGATTTGTTGGATTTTATTCAAGCTGTAACGGATGATGATGTGAAAATTGGCGATGATCTGTATGAAATATGTGTTCAACGAGGTGTTAAAAAGCCTAAGACGGCATCAGAAGCTACACAAAGTTTAGCATCGTTTGTCATGCGTGGAATGCATGAACCATTATATTGTGAAATGGGGGCTGATTATGGTGATGATCCGTTGGTTTAAGGAGTAATGTTATGATGTGGTTAAAAAAGATAGAAGAAACAAAATGTCCATGGTGCGGAAATATTTTAAGTGATGAATGCTGCGAGAAGACTTGCAGCAACAGAATTATATATTATGTTTCTCTTGATGTTGGTGTATTTATTTTAATAGGAACTATTATACTTTTATTAATAGAAATAAAGACGTACAATGGTTCTCATTTACATATGCATGAAGGATATTTTGTGTGCGGGGCTTTTATTATAATAGTTTTACTAACCCAAAACTATTACCCCGTCTTTAAGAAAGGTGAGCACAAATGTGCCTCGGAACCACTATTAGGAAAAGCAACGGTGAAGTGGTATACACTTCGGAAGGGAGGAATAGGTCTTCCACGATTGCGTTTAGTAAACAACATGATTTTCCCAGTTTGCTTTGTAGACAAAGAAGGAAAACCGGTAAGCCAGACAATGCTCGTTCGAATCCGGAAAAAGTTTGGATTTTTTTGGACAGGAGCCAAAGTGCACCTTGCGGTCACGGATAAATTTTGGACAAAGGACAAAAAGGGGAAAAATCCGTGGGAACGGGCAGAGAAAATGGTGATATTTAACAATTGAGAGATTGTAGGCGAAGCAAAATTAAAGAAGGGAAATTGATTACAAAGTGTGGTATGAATTATTCTGCTATTAGAAAAAGAATCAAATTGAAGATGACAAGGGGAAATATATACATTATTTCTTTTTGGAATAGCCAGAATCTTCTTGATGGAATACATACAATTACGGTAAAGGTATTAAGTGGTAATAAAATGCAAACTTATAATGACGAATATGCAAGTGCTCCAATGATTGTTAGTGGAACATTCAAAGATTTATTAAAAGGTCGTCCATTTATTTGCGCATACAAAATGAAAGACTAACTATTAAAAGTCAAGTCTAAAAATAAAATTTTTTGAATGAATTGCAGAAATGCATTTCAGATATATTTGAACATTGAAAACTGCATGACAAACAGAGTGTCGTTTTCGACACTCAAAAAAGGAGATATTTGCAAAAAAGAATTAAGATGCTTTGTTGTACACCTGCCCTGACTTTTCCATTGCATAAATGACTCGAACCAGTTTTTTGACGGCATGAGATATAGCAACATTGTAATGCTTGCCTTCTGCTCGTTTCTTTGCAAGGTATTCAGCAAACGTTGGATCCCAATGGCAGACATATTTGGTCGCATTGTAAAGGGCATATCGAAGATAGCGAGAACCACGTTTTTCCATATGTGAATAACAGTTATCAAGTTGCCCCGATTGATAGGTGGATGGAGACATTCCAGCGTAAGCAAGTATCTTATCAGCTGAGTTAAAACGATTGAAATCACCGATTTCTGCAATTATCATAGCCCCCATTCTATAACTGATACCGGGAATAGTGAGGATTGGAGAATTGATTTCATCCATAATGGATTTGATTTCGATTTCAATTTCGTCAATTTCAGAAGTTAGTTCCCGAATGAGTTTAATGGTATGCTTTAATTCCAGAGATTTTGCAGGCATATTCGATCCGATTGAATTTCTGGCTGCTTCACGAAAGATGATTGCCATATCTTTACCATATCTACCTTTAGAACTTTCAGAAAGCAGATGTGTAAGTCTGGTAAGATGTGCTGATGCAACAGCATGAGCAGATGGAAATTCGGATAATAAAGCATAAACGGATGCTATGTGAAGCTGAGGAACGAGCTTTTCCAATTCAGGGAAAAGGATACACACAAGTCTGGAAACGGAAGATTTTAGTTTTGCCCGTTCTTTTACTTTGTCAAAACGATAACGAGTTAATGACTTTAGCTCTTCGTTGTGGTAAGATGTATCTGAGTAGGACTTTAAGTTTACATCAGACATGATCATAGAAGCGATGGTATGGGAATCCACTTTATCCGTTTTCGTCTTTCTAAGGCTTAGACTTTTTCTGTAAAGATTTGTATGTAACGGATTGATAACGAAGGTCGGCAAACCATTATCAAGAAGAAATCCCAGAAGATTGTAACTATAGTGTCCAGTGGCTTCCAGTCCTACTTTTACTTTGGTTAAATCATCTGATACAGACTGAATTCTTTGAAATAAGGTTTCAAAACCTTCGCGATTGTTAGCGATGGTAAAAGACTTAAATAATACTTCACCGTCTGAGTTAGTGATAAAGCAGTCGTGTTTGTCTTTGGCAACATCAATTCCAACGTATATCATAATAAAAACTCCTTTGAAATGTATTTGATACTGTTTAGAACCACTGGTACTCCTTGCGATTGTAACCTCGTTCTAAATAAACCGTCATGCGGTATCTAACTGATTAACAAATATACAAAGAGACTGTGGTTGTAGCCTTTCTTAAACCATCAAGTGGTAGGAGTGTGAAAACAATCCACAGTATCTCCAAAATTATAGCATACAGACCTTGGAGAGGGTCTATAAACACTACTACTTTATAATACGAGGAAGGCGAAAATGAAAAATAATCAACGCTTTGGGAAATTACATATTATTATACTGGTAATATTGATATTGGGTGTAATACTGATTTCTATTTTATTAGGTTCCAGACAAAAGAATGAAGGAGTATTTATATTTTACGATTATTCAAATATGCTTTCTGAAAATGAAAATAATATGGGAATAATAGATAGGAAGAATAATAAAGTAGTGATTTTTGATAATCTTGGTAATGAAGTATCCTATCTTGATACAAAAGAAGGATGTCCAAATCAAATAGCACTTGGTCAGGATTCTTATTTCTTGCTTTACCTATGGTATAATGAAAGGGATGAAGGTAAGATTGTTCAGTATGACTATCAATCTAATAAGATGAAAGAGTGCATAGTTCCTAATTTGGCAACGATTGCAAGTAGAGAAGGCTATCTGTTTGTAGGAAATTGGAAAAAACGGGAAAGGGAAGATGGCTTGTATCCGTACTTTTATCCGTACTTTTATCCTTTTTATAACGGATTTTATGCAAACAGTTATATTGCTGAGAATGAGTTTGGTAGTGAATTTGAGAAGTTATTTCCGAATAAGACAGAAATATGTATGGTTGGAGATGTTGAATTGTATTATCACATAGAAGGATACTTTTCTACGGAGCCTGCGTGGGGGGACTATCCGGGAACATCGATGGGAGATTTTACAGTAAAAGATAGAGTTTACGGATTTCAGACAGAAACAAAGCAGGAGGCGAAAAATCGTAGTTTAGTTTTAAAAGAATTTGCTGGAAATGAGAATATGAAGGATGCAATTTATTCAGTACATGAGTATCAGAATGGTAATAACATTTATGGTGTTTGCAACATTTTTGAAAAGAGGATTTATTCTCAGCCGATTAAAGGGCAGGATGTAATAAGTTCTTTCAGTTATAAGATTTCTGATAAAGAAGGCAAGGTTGTAATAATGCACCAAGAGAAATCGGGAATCGGGATAATGACATCGGAAAATGTTTATATTTATCAGAAAGATAATTGTATAATGCAACGAAATCTAAAATCAGGAAATACCAAAGTAATCTATAACTTTCAAAATCTAAGTGGGCAGGAGATATACGTACAAGGCGATTATCTGTTAGTTGTGGACGATGGAAAGACTGTGCCTGTTAAGTGGAATCTTAAAAATAATATAGATTCGTAAATACAAAAGGCTATTTTGAGTCAAAAGAATATTAATAATGGTCTCATAAAGGAAGATTATAGTGATATCAAAACTTATGTGATTCATAATGGGGCAGTCAGTCTCGGTGAAATTCCGGAAGGGGCAGTGTGCCGTACATATCCGGAAAAGCAGTTGGCAACTGGATGTATGTCGAGTACAAAGGCGTTCAGGGCTATGCCTATAATAACTATCTGCAGTCCGTAAGCCGTACCGTTTCAGATGGGAAAAAAGCAGAACATCCGCATATGAGCTACAATCTCCTTCCTCTTCTGATTCTGCCATGGCAGATAATGGTCATGTTGAGAAGGGAAATATCTATAAAATTTTATCGGGAAAAAGAGTGAAATTGGTAAAACATTACTCCAAGACAAGTGCTGTTGCTATTCCAAATTATGTAAAAATACAGGGCGTAAAATACAAGGTCGTTTCCATAGGTGCAAGAGCCTTTAAATATGACAAATCACTTCGAAAACTTACGATTGGAAAATATGTAAAATCCATAGGACGCGAGGCATTTAGCGGTTGTAAGAACTTGAAAAAAATCACTCTTAAGACAAAGAGTTTGACAAAGAAAAATGTGGGAGCAAGATACTTATGTAATTATATAGAATTAAAACTCAAAATAATAACAGCATGGAATGTGCAACTCTCTTGGTTAAAATAAAAGCGAGAGTTACCATTATATTTTTTAATAACACGTTCGATGCTTTTCATGCCATAGCCATGATTTTGTTTATCCTTTTTGGTTGATGTTAAACGGTGGCTTCGGGTAAAAGGATCTTTTTTACATGAGTTGACCATGGAAATAACGATACTGTCATGGTTGTGAGCGGAAATATTTAATTCAATAAATGAATTTGGTATGTTTTTGGCAGCATCAACAGCGTTATCTAACAGATTGCTGAACAATGCTGTCAAATCATATTCAGATAGAAAATCAACACATCCGGCCCGAACATCTGTAATCAATGAAATATGAAACTCCGTACATTGCTGCTTAACCTTAAAAATAATAGTGTTAAGCAAATCATTATCGGAGATACGGACCGAGGTCTGTAAGTCAGAAGATTTAATGATTTCATGGATGTAGGAGGCCACTTTTTGTGGCTCATTTTTTTCATTTAATTCTGCAATTGAAGATAGGTGTTTTCGAATATCGTGGATCAATATTTTTTGTTTCTCGTCTTGTTTATGCAGCGCATCGAAATAATTTACTGCAGCGGATTCTTTTTGCAGCAAAATCTGCATTTCTAAAAATTTTTGATTTTTTTCCTGTATTGCTGTATGAAACCAAACCAGAAAAACGTTGATGGCAAGAAGCAAAATGACACTAATTGTTATCATAATGTTCAGGTACAATGGTAAGTGAACATACATACAGACGGTAGCAAGAACAATAGCAATAAACCCGGATAATATCGGGATTATATTGAGGAAGAGGGTGTTTTTGTCAGAGGCAAGTTCTCTTGTCTTTTTTTTCTTAATATATTGGGAAATGTATTGAAGTAAAGCAAAATATAATAATTTACTTGGAATGGTCAATGCTATTACATTTTGAAAATAAGTTTTGTTATTATAAAAATCCGGAATAAAATAGGAAAGAATACTAAAAAATCCCAGTTCACTCAAAGTCATAATCATTGTAATGAGAAAAGAATGGAAAAAAGCAGTAAGAAATTCTGTCTCATACATAAAGAAAATGTATATAAAATTGAGAGTTAGAAATGCCAAAAGGTTAATTGCAAAATTTTGTGGTAAGGAAGCGATAAATAACAAAACATAGCAAAAAGACAAGACCGCTATTTGTCGCCGCCTTGTGTGGGAAGGGATAAATAGATTTTTACAATACTGCCAAAGAATACAGCCCTCAAGTATGTAAATTATAATATAGCAGATTTGTATTGGCATAATAAATATCACCTCGTACTTTCAAGATATAAAAAATAAGCTTCCTTAAAATCAGAATATTTTCTTCTTGTCAAATAAGCAGTATATTGATCGTTGTAAAGATGAATCAGTGAGTGATCAAAATTGGTCACATATTGCATATTTACAATAAAACTGCGATGAGATTGAAAAAAACAAGGGCTGTCAAGGGCGGTAACCCAATAGGACATTTTAGGAATTACGATATATTCTCGATGTGTTGTATATACGTGTATAGTCCGTTTCCGTCCTTCTATAAAAATAATATCAGAGGCGGAAACGGTATAAACTCCGTCTTTTGTCTCTAGCGGAATTTTTGTATTAGTTGAATTATATAATTCGAGGGCATCGTTCATATTTTGAAACAAGCGCTGTTTATCCAAGGGCTTCGATAAATAACGAAATACATGAAAACGCATTGCATCATCCAAATACTCTGTAAAAGAAGTTATTATAAATATGATTGTGTTTTTATTGCGTTGTTTTAATTCTTGACCGATTAAGATACCGTTAAGCCCGGGCATCTCGATATCAAGAAAAACAATATCTTTATCGCTTGAATCATGAAGAAGATCTTCTCCATTGTTGTAAGTAAAGATTTTGGGAACTTTAAGCTTTCTTTGTTTGAAATATTCAATAATATATTTTTGTAATTTATCTACAATAATATTGTCGTCGTCACAAATAAAAATCTGCAAACTTACATCCCCCTTTCTTCATATACTTCCATTATACATAAAATTAATGAAAAATCAAGTATATGAAGAATGGATGGGATAAAATATTAAAACTTATTTTTATTCCAATTATGTTGATTTCTTGCAACCATGAGTTCAACCATTTCTCCGGCTAATTTAATGTCTTCGGAACTGCATAATCTAAGATTATCACAAATATTTAAAGGGACATTATTTGGATGAATGCTGCCCAAAAGCAGAAAACTAGTGATTGTTATAATGATGTTTTATGTAATATTAATTATAGTTCGTTTGAGATATTATGCAAGTTGTGTAGCGATTAGTCTTTGCTTATCTGCATTATTACAATTACCATGTGTTTTGCGGTTAAAATGGCAAAAGGATTAATGCAAAGATTAAAAATGACCAAAAAGGTACGAAAAATGTCGTTTCGTGCAAGTGGTATTGATTTTTATGTATTGTAAGTATAATATGTATAAAAGATTTATGATTAATATGAGATATGAATATTTGAAAAGACCACTAAGAATCGAGGAATGTTTTGCTACAAAAAAGTTTTTAGATGCTTATAGGATTAAGAATTATAAGGGGAATATTTATTATCCGACAGATACTAAATTAAACGTGTATGTTAAAGGGTATTACTCTTCAAATGGATCTGTTCGTGCGGTCACAAATGAAAAAACAGTTACTAGTGCAAAAACTGCGACAGCTTATGCATATGTTCCAGATGGTTGTGCTGGAGTTTGTTCAAGCGGTAATAAATCATCTGCAAAAGGAACTGTAAAAAGCACAGAAGTTGCAACTGCGAAATATCCAAGCTAATGAAATGGTGTGACGTAATTAAAAGGTTGCTTTTTCTTTAGCTTATGGAGAAAGCAAACTTAGTTTGTAAAGGAGAATGGTAAAAATGAAAGGTAAGAAAGTATTATTATATTTGATTATGTGTATTGGACTTGTTAGTTGCAGTAAAAATGAGCAAGAAGGATATGGAGAAAATTATAATAGAAAATACGATTCGCAAAATTTTTCAGCCAATCGAGAACAGACGGTTACAGAAGATGGTTTTTATACCATTCAGGAAGAGTATATATTTTTTGTTGATAAAAAGTCAGGAAAAGCAATACCACTCTGTGGTAAAGTGAATTGTAAACATAATGATAGTACTTGCAATGCTTATTTTAATGCTCCACTTAATATTCAGGCATATGATGGGAAAATTTATGTGGTAGCACGAGGGTCTAAGGACAGAACGGAGTCGTTATATAGAATTAGTCTAGATGGAAGTAAAAAAGAAGAATTAAAAGTATTATACGCGAATGAAGATAATGATGTAAGCTGCGCTTTGGAGTTTATGATACATAGAGGGTATGGTTATATGGTGACAAATTGGGTACAAAAAGATAGAACAGAAAGAACACAAAGTATGTATCGTATTTCTCTGGATACATCTGAAAAAAAGGAAGAGATAGCAAGTATAACGGGATATGTACCATTGATATATATTAATGAGAGCCGGGGAAATAAAATTTATTTTAGTACAAATCGTTATATAGATCAGGATGGGAAAAAATTAGAAGTGATAAATTATGAATTGGATATTTTGAAAGATAGTATTAGAAAATTAGATTTTTTTAAGGATAAAACTCTAATTGTTGCCAAAGATGAACGATATTATTGTTATCAAAAAGGTGGGAAAGGGCTTTTGTCTTTTGATAAGGACGGGGGAGATGAAAAAAATATATTTGAATGGAAATATGATGAAACGATGATTTATCATGATGAAAAATATTTTTATTTTGATAATATGGTTTATTTGTATCTTCATGATCTGCCTGATACAAAACGGAGAATTGTGATTGTTGATTATGATGGCAATAAAGTTTGTGAGTGGAAAAAGTTTGGTACAAAAAATCTTGCTATTTTATGGTCAGACTCCGAACAATTGTTGTTGCGGAATAATGAAAAGGAAACTTACCAAATAGTAAAAATGGCGGATTTGTCAAAATTGGAGTAGAGGGAAAAAGTTATGAAAGAATTACAACGAATTGTTTTTCAAAAAAAATACCTGCTAAGTGTTATTATTTTGCTTTTAACTAATTTGTGTTTGTTTCAATATTTTCAAATGGATACGCTTGAAAGTATAAAAGATACAACAACAAGAAATGTTATCGAAAAAGAGTGGAAAGAAAATCAAAAAACAGCAAAAAAACAGTTTATAGATAAGGTTCAGATGATGACAGAACAATCCAAAGAATTGTCTGAAATAAGTATTTTTTCGAATAAAAATGATTTTTCAAATAAAAATATTTGGAAAACTAAAGAGGATTTTGAAAAAATAAAAGAAGTAATTATTGATGTAAAGTATTCGGATCATGCTGTGTTAGCTTTTCTAGAATATGATGAAATAGTTTATTTTTTGTTATTATTTGTTTTTATAACTGTTTTATGTTTTTTTGATGAAAGAAAATCTGGACTTTGGCAAATTACATATACTTGCAAAAGAGGAAGAACGATATTAGTATTGAAACGGTTTGGTATATTAGTGTTTCTCACGATTGTATTTAGTGGAATAATATTTGAGGAGACATTGTGTGTCGCTTTTTGGGATTATGGAGGAAGAGAAATAATTTTTTCGTCAGTGCAGTCTGTAACGATGCTTCAAAATTTTACTTTACCGTTTTCGGTTTTGCAGTTTTTCTTTTATGCTTGGGGAATTTATGTTTTAGCTTTGATTATGTTCGGGCTATTTATATGGGGAATTCTTTCTGTTGTACACAATCGCAATCTTGGAATGATAGTGTTAGTTCTGGTTTATGGAATTGAAATGGCTTTATATTATATTCTACCAGAACAGCATCCACTTTGTGTTTTGCGATATTTTAATCTTTGGTTTTTGATAAAACCAAACCAAATCTTTGTTGATTATAACAATTTCCCTATTGGAACATTTGTGGTAAATCTCAGGCAATTTGTACAATGGGGGCTAGCAGGGGGAATTGTAGTTTTTAGCATTTTGGTATTTTACATAAATAAAATAACTAGACCATTTTATGTGCAAGGAATTGTAGAATACCTGATGAAGCAATTTAATGAGAAGTGTAAGAAAGTATTATGTTACTGCACAGGATTTTATTTTGAGGTATATAAATTACTGATTCAGGAAAAGGGCATTTTGATTATTGGGATATTTTTGTTTTTAATAATAAGCGGTATTTCTAAAGATGAAATGTTATTTAGTCCTGCTAGAGAAGAATTGAATCATTTCTATGAAGAAAATACTGGGGAAATAACTAATGAGAGAATGAAACCATACAAAAAAATAGAAAAAGAGTTGAGACAAGCATATGATGCGTTTGTCAATTCTTCGGATGAAACTAAAGAAGAGGCGACAGATATTTATCAATCATATGAGGCAACAAGGCTCATGTTTGAGAAGTTAGGAAAACGACTGGACTATGCCAAAAAACTTGAGAAAAAAGGAATTGATGGTTGGTGGCTCAATGAAATAGGATATTGCGAGCTTTTGGGAGAAAAAAATGTAAGCAAAAGAATGGTTCATGGAGCACTGGCAATTCTAGCTATGATACTTACTTTGGCAGGAAGTTTTGCAATGGAACGACAGTCGGGGGTTTGTTATATCTTGAAATGTACAAAAAAAGGAAGGAAAAAATTATTTTTTAGAAAAGTATTTTGTGCGATTGTAATTGCTACGTTTGCTGCAGTGCTGACAGTAGGAACAGAAATGTATGAAGTAGGAAAAGATTATTCTTTTCAAGGCTTATCTGCACCGGTTCAGAATATATCGCTTCTGGAAAAGATACCATTTTCATTTACGATTGGGCAGTTTCTGGGTATCTGGTTTTTTATGAGATTATTGATTTATATAATGATAGCAATGATGAGTTTGATGGTTTCAGCATTTATAGAACGTATTGAAAAAGCACAGATGATTTCATTAAGTTTATTGGTGCTGACTCCAATTTCAGGAGTTTCGGAATTTATGATATTAGGAACATACAGGTTAAAAAAAACAGTAATAATTCTTGTAATGACACTAATATGCATATGTTTCAGCATGGTGATTACATATCGGAAATGGAGGGATTAAAATGCTTGAAATAAGAAATTTAAGGAAAACATATGGGAAAAAAGTAGCATTAAAAAATTTTAATTATGATTTTAAAGATGGAATTTATGGTATGCTAGGAGCCAATGGGGCAGGAAAAAGCACATTGATGAATTTGCTTACTGATAATTTGAAGCGGGATTCAGGACAAATTTTTTACGATGGTGAAGAAATATTAAAAATGGGTAATAGATACCTTGAAAAGGTGGGATATATGCCACAACAACAGGGAATATATGAAAATTTTTCGGCGAGAATGTTTTTGTTTTATATGGCGGAGCTGAAAGGAATTCGAAAAAAAGAGGCAAAGAGCCAGATTGGACAGCTGCTTGATATTGTGAATTTATCTGTTGCTGCGGATAAAAAAATAGGAAGTTTTTCGGGTGGTATGAAGCAACGTGTATTGTTGGCGCAGGCATTGCTGGGAAATCCTAAAATTTTGATACTTGATGAGCCTACTGCTGGACTTGATCCGAAAGAGAGGGTAAATTTGCGGAATTATATTCATCGGTTATCTCAGAATAAAATTATTTTGCTGGCTACGCATGTTGTTGGTGACGTAGAAAGTATTGCAGATAAAATTTTGATTTTGAAACAAGGAGAACTGGTAGCAGATGCTGGACCACAACATCTAATTCACCAGGTAAATGGAAAAAATCTTGAGGATGTATATATGAACTATTTTGGAAATGAGTAAGATATATTCTAAGTTTATAAGATGAGTATAATGGTCTCATAAATTAAGACACTGAACGCGACATTTCTTAATGAATCTGATATACTATAACCAACAAATGAAAGAAGGTACTTATTATGTCCAGATCAAGAAGAAATTTCAGTGCTGAATTTAAAACCAACCTCGTACTCCAGCTGCTTAAAGGAGAAAAAGAACTTAATGTCCTTGCTGTTGAAAACGATATTCAACCAAATCTCCTGCGCAAATGGAAGAAAGAATTTCTTGCAAATGCTTCTCTTGCTTTTGATAACAAGAGGGAATACAATCTCCGAGAAAAACTTGCCGAAGAACGCAAGGAAAAAGCCGAATACGCCAAAAAGGTCGCTCAACTTACCATGCAGGTTGGTCGCCGTAAAGCGGGCAAAAGTCTGTCCGTATCTGCTTCGTAATGCAGTCATAGACCGTCCCAATCAGGCATGGTCGATTGACAATTACATACATTCCAATGAAGCATGGATTTCTTTACCTGACAGCCATTATCGACTGGTACAGCCGTTGTATCGTTGGCTGGGATGTTGATGATACTCTGGATACCACCATGGTCATCAACGCCTGTAAAAAAGCATTTAAAGTAGCTAAGCCGTTAATCATCAACTCGGATCAGGGCAGCCAGTTCACCAGTGACAAATACATCGACTTTATTCGTAATAACGGAATCCAGCAAAGCATGGATGGCAAAAGTCGATGGGCAGATAATATCATGATTGAACGCTGGTTCCGCAGCTTCAAGTATGAGGAAGCATATCTCACGGAGTATGCTAATCTCAAGGAAGCAAGAGAAGCCATCGGAAGGTATATCTACACCTATAACTTTGAAAGATGCCATCAGTCCATTGGGAACAAGCGGCCTGCCGAGGGATACTATCCGGTAATGCTTCTGGATGCAGCCAGAGCAGCCGCATAATATAAAAATCCGGGAGAGGCTTCACGCATTTTCCATGTAACTCGTCAACATATCAGTTCATTATAAAAATATCAAATTTTTGTCTTGACAACTGAGCCATTATAAAGATAATGTAGGAGATTTTGAAAATTTAATAAAATTTGCTGAAGAAAATGGAGTTAAGTGGATTAATGTGATTTCGAATAAGTTGAGTTGTGGTGAAATCAAGTCCGCTATGGCATATGAAGATTTTGCGTGTAATAAAGCTTGTGTACTAAGAAAGGAGATAGAAGATGAAGAGCATTATTGATTTTTTTAAAGTTATAATCAAATATGATAAAATGTTAATATCAATTTTGATTGGAGACATTTTTTTCGGAGCATTGCAGCCTTTTCCTAAAATTATTTTATCAAAAATCATATTTGATTATTTAGTAAAGGGGGAGTCACTTCAGCAATTTTTGTATATTATATCTGTCTTGGTAATCTCTGACGTTATTATACAATATGTTTTTCATGTTTTTGAGCAACAGGTAGAGTTAAAAGGACAGTGGTTAATGTTTGAATTAAGTTATAAACTTAATAGAAAAACCATGGATCTTGAATATGAAATGCTTTTGCAGCCTGAAATATTAGAAAAACGGGAACTTGGGTTAAAAGTGGTTAGCGGATCTAATTTTATAGATATGATCCGAAGTATCCGGAGCATTATTTCAAATGTGGTTGTGATAATAGGTGTAACAGTGATTGTTATGCAAATTGGCTTTTATGTGTTAATTCCAGTTGTTTTAGTTGTGGCATTTAATTCATGGATTAATTCTAAGGCAAAGAAAGTACAGTATCAATGTAGTGTTGAAGTGATTCCTTATCAAAGACGTATCGGGTATCTTCAATCAATATGTAGTGACTTTAGTTTTGTTAAAGAGACGCGAATCAATGATTGCGTTGAACTCATTGATGAAAAATATTCCGGATTGTCAAAAATGTGTTATTCTTTTATGAAGAAGATTATAACAAGACAACAAAGAGTTTTTCGTATTGGTGGTATTACAAATGGTTTGCAGGATGTTATTATTTATGGACTTCTTGGAATTAAAATTTTAATACGTAGATCAATCAGTATTGGTGATTTTTCAATGTATTTTAATGCTGTTTCTAATTTTAAAAATTCAATTTTACAAATTATGTCAGATTTTGTTGATTTGCGTATGAATGGTCTCAATGTTAGGCATTTAATAGACTATATGAATATAGAAGATAAAAATAAAGGAGAACAGAAGATTGGCAATAAGGACGAATTTGTAATAGAGTTTTCTCATGTTTATTTTCAATATCCTGGAGCACAAAATTATGTATTAGAGGATATATGTTGTGAGTTCAGAAACGATGAAAAAATTATGATTGTTGGAGAAAATGGAGCTGGAAAAACGACATTTATTCATTTGCTTCTTCGTCTTTATAGACCAACAAAAGGAAGAATTTTGCTAAATGGTGTTAATATCAATGAATACGAGTATAATGACTATCTCACAATGTTTTCGAGTGTGTTTCAGGATTATAAAACATTTGCTTTTTCATGTCTTGAAAATATAACATTAGGGAAAAAAGTAAATGCAGATCATGTGAAAGAGGTGCTGAGATTAGCTGGTTTAGATGAGAAAATCGAGTCACTGCCAGAGAAGATGGGAACGATTGTGTCTAGATTATATGACGATAATGGCACAGAGTTTTCAGGTGGGGAAAAGCAAAAAATGGCTATTGCAAGAGCACTTTATAAAGATTCTAAAATTGTAATCATGGATGAACCGACGGCAGCATTGGATCCATTAGCTGAGTATGATTTATATAAAAAATTGGTTCTGCTTATGCACGGAAGATTATCCTTCTTTATTTCACATAGATTAGCTAGTGGAAAGTTTTGTGATCGAATACTTGTATTTTCAAAGCATACGATTCAAGAAGATGGTAGCCATGATCAATTAATGAACTTAAAAGGTTTATATGCAGAAATGTATAGTAGACAAGCGGAATTTTATAAAAGAGATAAATAGGAGGGTAATATTGAATGGAGACAAAACTTAAGATAGCAATTATTGATTCTGGAGTTTATCATGCACATAAAGATTTTTTTGAGACTAAAATTTATGAAATAACACCAAGTGGTTCTCCTGTAAAAAGCAATGTAAGAAATGGACATTACACCGATTTATCCAAAGATGAATCTGTCTAAGCGCATGAAGCAGGCAAAAGTCTGTCCGTATCTGCTTCGTAACGCAGTCATAGACCGTCCTAATCAGGCATGGTCGATTGACATTACATACATTTCAATGAAGCATAGATTTCTTTACCTGACAGCCATTATCGACTGGTACAGTCGTTGTATCGTTGGCTGGGATGTTGATGATACTCTGGATACCACTACGGTCATCAACGCCTGTAAAAAAGCATTTAAAGTAGTCGAAAATTAAGATATATACAAAATACGGCGGATCCTTTGCCGAAGAATACGTATGAAGTAGAGGGAATGCAAGCAGAGGGTAACAGCCTATATTACTGTTTGGCACTAACGGATGCAACAGATGGTTCGAAATTTCCGCAGTATATTGTGTTAGTTGATAGATAAAACAGAGGTGCTCAAAATGAGGCGAAAAGCAGCAGAATTTGTATTTTTATTATTATGTATATGTCTGATAAAAGGAACAGTTTGTTCAGCCGCCATGCAAGTGGCGGCTGGTCCTTGTGGTGAAAATGTTACATGGACACTGGATGATGAAAATGTCCTTTCAATAAGTGGAACAGGAAAAATAAGTGGCAGACCATGGGAAAAGTTCATGCAGTGGAAGAAGATTGAGAAATATCCGTCACCGCGTGATTATGAGTATGATATTGAGGAGGATGATCCGCATTTTGTGACGGTTGTGATTAAAAAGGGGATTACTGGAATTGGAGCAAACATTTTTTCTAGTCCTTATATTAAAAAAGTCATCCTGCCAGATGGTATGACCGAGATTGGGGCATCGGCGTTTAAATATTCTTCAATACAAAGTCTGGACATACCGGATTCCGTAGTGGAAATCGGCAGCGGAGCATTTGCCTGCTGTCGGCAGTTGACAGGGGTGCATTTACCGGAAAGTTTAACAAGGATAAGGGGACAAATGTTTTGTGAATGTATAGCGTTGAAAGATGTGACAATACCAGACTGTGTGAAAGAGATTGAGGAAATGGCGTTTAATGGGGCAAGCAACTTGGAGAAAATTACATTTGGAAAAAGTCTCACAACCATTCCTGATCAGCTTTTTACCGGATGCCAGCGGTTGCGAAAAATTGTCAATCATTCGAATACACGTTTTTCACTATCTGGGATTGGTGCAGAGACAGAAGTTGTTACATGGCATGAAAAGGACGCGATTATTTGGGAAGAATCAGACTTTAATAACAGAAAAGCCTATGAAGAATATTGGAAAAAACGCGTGGATTACGGAGTGGACATTACAGATATTTTGCCGGGAAAGACAGTAGTAGGATATGGAAAAGAGTATAAGATTCATTATGTGGCAATGAAAGGGGTAAAGGTAAAGGGAAAACTTCCTAAAAGTTTCCGGTATGGAAAGAGCATAAACCTGCCAAGCAAAGTTACAAAAAAAGGCTATCTATTTGTAGGATGGAATATTTCTGATGGCTATGGTAAGTGGGAGGCATTGCGTACGGATTCAAACGGAGAGATTTATTTTAATGGATTGACAGAGTGCGTTAAGGACACGGAACGAAAATATATATGTAAAATGACGCCGTGTTTTATAAAAGTAAAAGTCAAAAAGAAGGCGAAGAAAACGATTGTTCAGGTGGATTGCCGAAATCTTCCGAAAAAGGGAATGACTTCGGCAGATGTTGCCATTCGGTATTCATACAACAAAAAGATGAAGAAATTCAAAGTTTTCTGTAAGTCAAAATACATGAAAAAAGTGTATTTTGCACTTCCAAAATCATTCGGAGATTGTAAGGGTTATATGCAATTTGCGATGGTGGATGATAATTGTAATTATTTTATGGATTTTTACAAGAAAGCAGGATGGGAGATTGTCGGACGGTCACGTTCATGGATCTGGAGCAAAATCGTGGTGAGTAAAGGAAAGTGATACTAGGTGATCGAGAATGAAAAGTATGATCACAAAATTACGGAGAATAAAGAGATAAGTTTTTTCCTGGCAGGAATTGTAAAATAGCATTCATTATAGTTGCAAGGAATAGCAGGGGATGTTATACTATTTTTGAGGTGGTAAAATGGACATCCGAGTGATGCAATATTTTGTTACAGTTGCCAAGGAGGAAAGTTATGAGAAAAAGAATGATGTATTTTCTGTTAGCTATTAGTGTATTGAGCCAATGTTTTACCGGCGTTAGTTTTGCAAAAACAAAAACAAAAAATCCGGTTGAGACATGGTTTGCCGATGGAGAGCACCTCTCGGTTGCGCGCAGAAGGTATGGACTTATTGCGAAAAATGTAGATGAAGTAAGTCTCAATTCCGATTCGGATTTTTTTGAAGTTTATATACGGCAAAATAATAAGTTTAAAGAGGTTCAGTTAACGGAGAAAAAAGGAAAGAAATATAAGATGGGGACCGTGGCGGTAAACGCGAAAGTCAGTTATCCGACGGACAATGGAGACATAACGGTAGATGCTCAAAACCGGGTTTTGTTTACCGGTTTTACGACGTGTGATTACTGGGCAAAACATACCTCCAAAAAGCAGTGTGAAAAGGCTGGACGGTGGGCACATCCCTACATCGATAAAGTGATGGAAACCGATGTTGCAAATACCTGGTCAGGCAATGATATGTTTGCTTATTGCAAGAATAACGATAACAGACTCTATATTACAGGACGGATTATCGCATCATTGACCGGACATACGGATGAATATTGCTATAAATACGACACGGTTAAGACGTATTTTGAAGGAAGTGCGGACCAGATCAAACAGGTGGTATGCTATGCAACTGGGGGAGGAAGAAGCAGTATTTTTGTTTTGATGAACGACGGAAGTGTGTGGGGAATTGGCGCAAATGAACATAAATTAATTTCGAATTCCAAGAAGAAAAATTACCGTTCATTTGTAAAAATAATAGATGGTGGAGTGACTCAGATCGCCGCCAGCAGAGATCAGATCGCCGTCGTGAAAGAAGATAATACGCTGTGGATATGGGGACGTGATATGAAAAAGTCTAAGCGTAAATATAGCGCCACGCCGAAAAAAATAGCGGACAATGTGAGTGAGGTGGCAGTGTCCACATATCAAATATATGACAGATATCCAATTGTAGTATATCTTAAAAAAGATGGTTCTGCCTATGGGATGGGTTATAATTATACCGATAAGAATGAAGGATTTGCGGTATTTACGGATAAATATAAAAAGGGGTGGAACAGAAAACCGGTACTGCTTATGAAAAATGTAAAACACGTTTACGCAGCGACCAATGCGACCCTTATGTTGACAAATAAGAAGGAATTGTATTGGACCGGCAGTCAGGGATGGTACGGAGGGTGTGAAGGTGCAAAATATTAAACAAAGGAGAACGAATATGCTATACATTATGCGTCATGGGAAGACGGATTGGAATGCAAAGCACAAATTGCAGGGACATGCGGATATTCCGCTCAATGAGGAAGGCAGACAGATGGCGGAGAAAGCCAGAGAAGAGTACGATGGACCTGTATTTGATGTCTGTTACTGCTCGCCGCTTGTACGTGCAAAAGAGACAGCGGAGATTTTTTTGAAGGGAACGCACACGCCGATTATAGCGGATCCGCGGTTGATTGAGATGAGTTTCGGTGTGTATGAAGGAATTGAAAATAGTTTTCAGATCCCGGACTGCCCGATCAATGAGCTGTTTGATGATCCGGAACATTATGAACCGGTGAAAGACGGCGAAAGTCTGCAAGAGTTGTTTGCAAGGACAGGTGAATTTCTGGAAGAAGTGATCGAGCCCTTGATGAAGGAAGAAAAAAATGTGCTGATCGTAGGCCACGGCGCAATGAATGCAAGCATTATCGGACGGATTCGAAAGACACCATTGAAGGATTTCTGGAATAACCTTGGAAAAAATTGTGAATTAAGACGATTATTATAAGAAGAAAATACAGGAAGAAAGAGAGGCAGTTATGACAATAACAGAAGGCATCGAACAGAGAAGAAGTATACGTAAATATACCGAGCAAGAGGTGGAAAGAGAGAAGATTGAAGAGGTGCTGCGGGCGGCGCTCCTTGCACCATCCGGAAAAAACAGGCAGCCGTGGAAATATCTTGTGTATCAGAGCGAAGAAAAGGAAAAATTATTAGATGAGATGGAAAAGGGACTGAACCGCGAAAAACACGGAGAAGCCTTATTGCCGGAGTCGCGTCACGGACTTCCGAGTGCGTTTCATACATTGCGTATCATGCGGCAGGCGCCGGTTCTTATCGTTGTGTTAAATACCAATGCCAAATCGCCGTTTGAGGAGATCAAGACGGACGAGCGGTTGTCTGAGATCTGCGATTCACTGTCAATCGGGGCGTCGATTCAAAATATGCTGCTGCGTGCCACGGAACTGGGATTGGGATCGTTATGGATTGGAAATACTTGTTTTGCTTATACGGAAATCGTGGAATATCTGAAGACGGAAGATCAGCTGGCCGGGGCGGTATCACTTGGCTATGCGGCGGAAAGTCCGGCAGCAAGGCCGCGGAAGGACTGGAAAGACGTGGTAGAATTTCGATAATATGATATAAAAAAAGAAGCAAGCAACTCGGAGGAGTTTGCCTTGCTTCTTTTAATTTCGGATTAGTAACCTACTTTGACACCTTTTTTCGTCATGTAGCCGCTGATTCTCTTTGCTTTATAATCTGCTTTTTTGCGGGAATCCGGTACGGCAGGGTCGGTAGGGTCATAGTTTACATTGGATGTGATCGTCGGTGCTTTTCCGAGAGGACCCGGTTTTTTGGAATTACCCTTGTTTACTTTGACAGTATTTCCTGTGGATGTGTAATCGTAAATCCACTTAGCATCGGCAACGGTCATTCGGATACATCCTGCGGAAGCTGGGGAACCCAGGCGGTTGTAAGTGCTTGCAGGGAGTGCATAGTGTGACTGTGTGCCGACTGCGATTGAATGGAAATATACATTTCCTACAAAATGGGTAGCCCAGCGAGCGTAAACCGTACTTCCGTCAGGCTCGTGCATCGGTTTCAATGTGTATTTTACGGACTGTCCGTTGGTACAGATGGTGTAAGTTCCCAATGGGGTGTAGGAAGAATGCTCATGCAGTCCGCCTGTTCCGGCATTTGTCCAAGTATCTGCTCCGACGGAAACCGAACATGTCTTAACCGGAATGTCATATTTGCCGGTTTTGTCATTGTAATAATAGATCGTTACGGCGCTGGCTGCGCGGTTAATCTCAATATAAAATTTGTTTGTATTGCTTGAGCTGCTCTTTTCCAATTTCAGGATTTTTGTCAAGTCCGTTTGTTTTACGTTATTTACATAGTAGAACTTGTATTTTTTGCCGTTATACTTTTCGTAGAACCAGCCGTTTTTACCAAGGTCTTTTTTGCGAAGACGATAGGTCTCTTCGTTCAGATATACTTTTTTACCCCAGGCAGTGTATGCGTAAACGACCAATTTGAATTTTCCTTTATCTTCGTTTGCAACCTTAATGGAAATATTTTTCTTGCCTGCTTTTGGCTTCATTTCGTAAACACCCTGCTTTTTGGTTTTGGAACCATTCATTTTATAAAGGACAAATTGCAGTTTTTTGATATTTCCCGGAACGTATACATTTTTCAAGGAATACGTACATTTAGCATTGCTCTTTTTGGTGACGGAAAGGGTACCGTTCTGCACCATAATGTCAGCAACAGCCGGTGCATTGAGAAGAACAGCTTTTCCTTTTACATCCGTAATCGTCGCTTTGATCGTATAATTGTCAAATTTGTATTTCAGTTTTTTCAGTGAAACTTCGGCATAATAAACTTTTCCGGATTTTTTTGATGTGGCGGTAACAGCAGCCACTTTCTTTCCCTGGCTGTTGTAAACGCGGTATTTTACCTTGCTTACGCCATATACATTTTTAAGGCCCGTAAGGGTAATGCCGAATTTCTGTTTTTTCTCAAGGGCAGCAGTTTTTGTCACTTCGAAAGAAGTCCAGGTTGGCTCGACGCTGTAAGTCGTCTTTGCCAGTGTCGTCGTTGTGCCGTTGGCTGCTTCGAAAACAAGTTTTGCATTCCAGTTTCCATATGTATTTGCCGTAGCTGCAAGGGATGCTGTCGCTGTCATGCCGCCTTCGGTATAAGCTGTTTTGGCCAAAATGACAGAAGCCGCCGATTCGTCGCTTCCTTCCGGCCATGCAGCTACATAGATGGATTTGTTTGCGCCCGGGATCAAAACCGGATCTGCCGCATCGGTATTGCTGATGGTCACGGTGCGGGAAAGGGCACTTGATGTTCCGTCTATTTTAACGGCAAAATGCGTGTCATGAATGGAATAATCCACTTCCCCGAGAGCAACTGTCTGATCTCCGATTTTTGCCTTTGCGGTAAAAACGGAATATTCATTGTTCAATGCTTCCAGTGAGATCTCTCCGGTGTATGTTCCGTTGACACAATTTGTCTGTGTCAGAGAAATCTCTTTTTTCAGAACTTCTTTGCTGTCGCTCTTTCGTTCCACGATCAGGGAGAACGATGAAGTTTTGTCCGGCTCAAGTCCTTTTAAGGTGTAAGTGCTTTTTCCGGCCGCACGGTCAACGGAAATCGTTGATGTGACTTCGGCAGCCTGTACAACTGCGGGAGAAAGCACAAACATACAAAAGAACAAGGCACATATTGTAAAAATGTGCTTGCATACATTTGCTTTTGTTTTCATTTTCAACCTCCATATAAATGTTTTGTTTTGCGGATTTGTATAAATCGTCCGCTTTCCTATTTTCCCATGTTTTTCTTGTTTTGTCAATGAAAATGCAGAACTTGAAAAAATATAAAAATTATTTCAAAAAAATACTTGCATTGTAAAGAAAAGTATGGTAGTATATTTGATGTCGGTTCGCAGAAGCGCGAGACCGAATCCGGCTCCTTGGTCAAGCGGTTAAGACATCGCCCTTTCACGGCGGTAACACGGGTTCGATTCCCGTAGGAGTCATTGTTTGTGGTAAGAGGGGACCCGCTTGCGGGGAGATTTCTTATCACGTACACACCCAGGTAAGGGGGGACCCGCTTGCGGGAGGATTCCTTATCTGAAAAACATTATATCGAAAAAATGTTGCATAAATGTGACAGTAATGATATAATATATTATATATGGCGACATAGCCAAGTGGTAAGGCATGGGTCTGCAACACCCTGATCACCAGTTCAAATCTGGTTGTCGCCTTGAATAAACCGAGTAACTTAGGTTACTCGGTTTTTTTGTAAACAAGTTGTCTTGAAAAAGAAATCCCATTCCGCTTGTGGAAAATCTAAAAGAAATATGCGATATTTTGGAAAAATAAACGCAGTCTACTCCCGTTCCCGTCTCGGAAAAAGCAACAGTACAAGCAGTCCTACACCCACGACGAGGATAATGGTTTTGTATTGATTGAAATAATCGAAAAAGGTGTCGCGGTATTGGTATCCATAATACCCCAGGGTGATGAGGACACTATTCCAAAGTGTAATTCCGATTGCGGAAAAGATGGCATAAGTAGGAAAAGACTGTTTGGAAGAACCGGCGACAAAAGCGATGTATGTGCGGCAAAGTGGAATTACGCGGGCGAGGCAGACTGCGATTTTCCCGTGGTCGCCAAAAGTACGGTAGGAGGAAAGGATGGGCTTTTCGGTCGAAGGAAACCGCCGCATCAATCGGTCGAGAAGTGGGGAGCCGCCGAAGCGTCCGATCAGATAGGTAAAGGTAGTTCCGATAAGTCCGGCGATGCTGCTATATATAATAAGAAGAAACAGCGGCGTACCATGACTGGCACCGAAGGCTCCGGCAAAGGGCAGGACAAGCTCGCTGGAAATAGGAAAACAGGCGTATTCCAGCGCAATGAGTACAATAATAGCCGGTGTTCCGTAGTTTTGTATCCAAAGAAGAATCTGATCCATAAAATCACCTTAATAAGGGTATTAGTTCATTATATGGGGGAAACGCAGTTAATAGACTTTTTATTTGCGCAAAAAGAAAAGATGGAGTATACTGAAAGCGCGAGAGCAATGGAAAGAAAGGCGGCGGAAAGAGTGCAGACATTACAATCGAGAGTGACATTGAACAATGGCGTAGAGATGCCGATTTTCGGACTTGGCGTGTATAAGTCCGAAGGGGATACGGTTCCGGCGGTGCAGGCGGCGATAAAAAACGGATATCGTCTGATCGACACGGCGGCGTTTTATTTTAATGAAAAAGAAGTAGGAGAAGCCGTTCGGACGTGTGGAGTACCGAGAGAAGAATTGTTTATTACGACAAAATTGTGGAACGATAAGCAACGGGAAGGAAGACAGAGGGAAGCGTTTGAGTCAAGTTTAAAAGAATTGGGGCTGGAGTATGTGGATCTTTATCTGATTCATTGGCCTGTACCTGAAAAAATTCACGAGACATGGAAAATACTGGAATGTCTATATGAAGAAGGCCTTGTAAAAGCAATTGGAGTCAGTAATTTTTTGGAGCATCATTTGGAAAAACTCAGTGTGAAAGCCAACATTGCGCCGGCGGTAGATCAGTTTGAGTGTAATCCGTATCTGACACGCCAGAGTCTGCGGCAGTATTGCCGGAAACACGATATTGTGCCGGAGGCATGGAGTCCTCTTGGACGCGGTGCCTGTTTTGAAGATCCGGTTCTTTTGCAAATTGCAAAGCGTCATGGAAAAAGTGTAGCACAGGTGATTTTACGTTATGATGTGCAAAATGGCATCATTACAATTCCAAAATCAACAAAAGAAGAGCGAATCATACAGAATGCGCAGGTGTTTGATTTTGTGCTGACGGAAGAAGAAATTGCAGCAATTGACGGATTGAACCGCGATGAAATGCACGGCGATCCGGATCATGTGAATTTTTGACAGAAGAGAGGACGGCGTGTATTGACGAAAGTGCAGGAAATTGATATAATAAAAGATACGTGATGTCAGGGCGGAGAGGTGTATTGGAGGAAAGTATGAAAAACAGGGCGAGAAGTTTGGTGAGAATTGGGTTTTTAATGCTTTTTCTGGTACTGCTGATACCGGGAGCGGCGCAGGCAAAGAAAACGGCGAAAAAGAAAACGGATTCTTACATTATTAAAATCAATAAATTGCAAAATACCGTCACCGTCTATAAGAAGAGAAAGGCCATCAGGGCATTTCCGTGTTCTACCGGCCGTATAACGCCGACGGGAACCTTTCGGATTCAGCAGCGGATGCGCTGGCATGTGCTCAAAGGACCTTGTTATGGACAATATTGCAGCCGTATTTATAAGGGTATTTTGTTTCATTCGGTCTGGTATCACAAACAGAATCCGGGAACATTGTCCAATAGCAGTTACAATCGGCTCGGAACGATGGCATCGCATGGATGCGTTCGTTTGACCGTAAAAGATGCTAAGTGGATTTATGATCATTGCCCGATAGGCACGAAAGTGGTTATTTATAATGCTAAAAATCCGGGACCGCTCGGCAAACCGCGGGCAATCAAGGTACCTGGATATTCCGGATACGATCCGACCGACATATGGAGCAAGAGAAACCCATATAATAGGAAGAAACCTATGATTCGCGGCGCAAAGAGAAGACGTATCGCGTATGGAGAGCGAAAATATAAAATTATGGAAGGCATCCGTGCACGAAATACGACAGGATACGATGCGACACGGCGGGTGAAAACGTTTATAGAATACCGAAAAGATGAGACATATGAATATGAAGAAGTTCGCAGAGTAAATACAAAGAAACCCGGAGATTACCGGATTACATATAAACTGACGGATGAAATCGGACGAAAAACGTCTGTAAGAGTTATCCATAAGGTGTTAAAAAAGAAGTAAAAATGTAAAGTTAAATTTAGGAGGAATTGACATGAAGTCATCTTACAACCCGAAAGAAATTGAGAAAAAATGGCAGAAAATCTGGGAAGAGAAAAAGGCTTTTGCCGCTACTGACGATTATTCAAAGCCAAAGTTTTATGCGCTGGTGGAATTTCCTTATCCATCCGGACAGGGCTTGCATGTAGGGCATCCAAGACCTTATACAGCGCTTGATATCGTAGCGCGTAAGCGCCGTATGCAGGGATACAATGTCCTTTATCCGATGGGATGGGATGCATTTGGTCTTCCTACAGAAAACTATGCAATTAAAAATAAAATTCATCCAAAAGAAGTTACAAAGCAGAATGTAGCACGTTTTAAAGCACAGCTGCAGTCACTTGGTTATTCCTTTGACTGGGATCGTGAGATCAATACGACCGATCCGAATTATTTCAAATGGACACAGTGGATTTTCCTGAAATTGTTTAAAGCAGGACTTGCTTATAAATCTGAAATGCCGATCAACTGGTGTACTTCCTGTAAATGCGGACTTGCCAATGAAGAAGTTGTAAATGGTGTCTGCGAGCGATGTGGAAGTGAAGTTGTCCGCAAAGTAAAAAGCCAGTGGATGTTAAAAATTACCAAATATGCAGATAAATTGATTGATGATCTGGACGACGTGGATTATATTGAGCGTGTTAAAGTTTCCCAGAAAAACTGGATCGGACGTTCTCATGGTGCAGAGGTGGATTTCCAGCTCAAAGATAAGGAAGAGAAACTCCGCATCTATACAACACGTCCGGATACACTGTTTGGTGTAACGTATATGGTTGTTTCTCCGGAGCATCCATATCTTGACAAATACAAAGATGAGATCGCAAACTGGGATGAAATCGTTGCTTATCGTGAGATGGCAGCAAGAAAATCCGATTTTGAAAGAACCGAGCTTGCGAAAGAAAAAACAGGTGTCGAGATTCAGGGCTTGACCGCAGTAAATCCGGTAAATGGAAAAGAAATTCCGGTATGGGTATCGGATTATGTATTGATGAGTTACGGAACCGGTGCTATCATGGCGGTTCCTGCGCATGACGACCGTGACTGGGAGTTCGCAAAGAAATTTAATATTCCGGTTATCGAGGTAATCGAAGGAGGAAATGTAGAAGAAGCAGCCTTCACAGATGTTGCTACGGGAACTCTTGTAAATTCCGGATTCCTCACAGGAAAATCGGTAGAAGAAGCAAAGAAGGCCATCATTGAATGGCTGGAAGAAAAAGGTGTCGGTACGAAAAAGACAAACTTCAAACTGCGTGACTGGGTATTTTCCAGACAACGTTATTGGGGTGAGCCGATTCCGATTGTAAAATGTGAAAAATGTGGATATGTTCCGATTCCGGAAGAAGAACTACCATTGGAACTTCCGGAAGTTGACAATTATATGCCGACCGACAATGGTGAGTCTCCAATCGCAAATATCCGCGACTGGGTAGAGACGACTTGTCCTTGCTGCGGTGGCAAGGCAGAGCGTGAGACGGATACGATGCCACAGTGGGCAGGATCTTCCTGGTATTTCCTTCGCTATATCGATCCGCACAATGACAAAGCCCTTGCAAGCCGCGAGGCGATGGAATACTGGCTTCCGGTTGACTGGTACAATGGTGGAATGGAGCATACAACCCTTCACCTTCTGTATTCCCGTTTCTGGCACAAGTTCTTGTATGATCAGGGTGTAGTGCCTACGAAAGAACCATATCAGAAGAGAACGTCTCACGGTATGATCCTTGGCGAAAACGGCGAGAAAATGAGTAAATCCCGCGGAAATGTTATCAACCCGGATGATATCGTAAATGCGTATGGTGCAGATACACTTCGTACGTATGAAATGTTTATCGGAACGTTTGATGCGGCAGCAGCCTGGTCCGATGATGGCGTAAAAGGATGCCGTCGTTTCCTGGAACGTGTATGGAAATTACAGGATATGGTAGTTGATGGTGACGAATATTCACCGGAACTTGAGACAAAGATTCACCAAACAATTAAAAAAGTCAGCAGTGACTTTGAGAACCTGAAGTACAATACAGCCATTGCAGCGATGATGGCACTGATCAATGACTTCTACAAAGCAGGCAAACTGACAAAGGCAGATTTCAAGACATTGATCCATCTTTTGAATCCGGTAGCACCACATATCACAGAAGAATTGTGGCAGATCATGGGATTTGAAGGATACTTGTATGAAAATACATGGCCGGAATATGACGAAGAAAAGACCATCGAGAAAATGCAGGAGATCGCAGTTCAGGTCAATGGTAAAGTTCGTGCAACTGTAAAACTTGCCATCGATGCGGACAAAGATACTGCACTTGCCGCCGGCAGAGAAGCCATCGCAGACAAACTTGGCGATAAGCAGATTGTAAAAGAAATCTACGTCCCAGGACGTATCATCAACATCGTAGTGAAATAGGAGGAGCCAGCTTTGACGGCGGAAGCCGTCAACTCTAATGCTGGCGACGACCTGCCGCCGAAGCGGAGCTGAGGGGGCGCTACCATTGAGCCAGCCATGGCGGTGACTTGAATATAAGGCAGCGAAAGCGAGACAAATTTCTCGTTTTCGCTGCCTTTTTCAGAAAACAAAGAAGCAAAATATGGTCCAGCACAGAAAAGGTGATACAGGGTCAAAGAAATTGGATACTGATTTTGGTTTGTGCGAAGAAAAGAGGAGCTGGGTCAAAGGAGAGGGCGTTGTTTTTTGGTATAAAGAGAAGAATTGTGATATCGGGTCAAAGAAACTAAGTCCGGGCTTTGACTTAGGGAAAGAAATTGGATATTGGGTCAAAAAAGCAAGGGTGAAAGTGTGGTCTATAATGAGAAAAAGATTTGGGAGTCAAAAAGGCAGCCTGAAAAGACAAATGATGTCAGATAGGCTGCCTTTTTGGTAATATTTAGAAGAAATACAAATCCCCTACGCTCTCAAATCAAAATTATATCTTGTGATATTTCCGACGGGTGCCTCGGTCTCAATGAAATCGTGGACGAGATCGATGTCTTTTTTCTTTTCTGCAAATTCCGAGGAGAAGCTGTAACCTTGCTCGTTTAGAGCATCCTTCAAAAGACCGACATTTTTTTCGAGTAGTCGAAGGGCATCGTCTTTGGAAACGAAAAATTTAGTGGAAATATTGGTATGGTCTTTTGTGATGTGGATGTCCAGTGGTCCAAGGTGGTCCATTTCAAGGTGCAGGAGAACCTTGAGATTGTCTTTCGATTTCCGCAAAGTTTCTTTTTTTGTCATAACGTAAAGGTCGCCATGGGCATTTTCGGAAGACAGTTTCAAAGGAAGTTGCATGTAAGCAAATTGTTCATTTAACGTTTTCATAAACTGTAGATTCTGCTGCATATCATTTGTTGTGTTGACAGCGCTTTCGCCGGAAGGGCGGGTGGCAAACATCTGGCTGAGGTGTAGCAGATTATCCAATTCCGATGAAATTTTGTGATACAGGGAATCCATGCCGTTGCTCTCTTTTAAGCCTTCCGGAGAAATGGTCCAATTTGACAGAAACTGTCCCTTGATCAGCTTGCCAAGGGATGGATTTGCAAAAAGATCGCGGATCATTGAGTCGGAAAGCTTCGGAAGAGCAGAATGAAGCGCACCAAGTAGTTCTCGCGCGGTGGCGGAACCATTTCGGAGGTCAGCAAGCAATTTGTCAGAATCTGTAAAATTAGAGAACAGATCTGCAAGAGATTCCCGCTCGGCGGCAGTGAGAATGTGGCCGCTTTGCTCTTGGATAAATCCGGGTTCTTCGGTCGTCGCACTACTTGTTAAATTCGTATTTACTTTATCTGTAATGTTTGAAAACAATTGGCGCATACGCGACAAAGGATTATTTGGAGTGTTTTCCTCCGTAACGGGTGTTTGCTGCGGGGAAGTGGATTCTTCTGAAATATCAGGAGAATCCGAAGATGCCAAAGTTTCCGGATCGATGCTGGCTTCCTTTTCCGCAGTTTGCTGCTCTAATGTTTCTTTGGCGGCTAATTGAAATTCCTCCAAAGAGGGTGTGGAGCCAAGGGCGGTGGAAAGCAGTTCGCCGGCGGCATATCGGGCAAGGGACACATTTTCCTCGGAAAGTTCCGAGAGAAGATCTGTCAGAGAATCCGTCAGAGAATTCATGCGGCCAAGAAGCTGGTGCTGCTGATTCTGGTAGGTGTCAAATTGCGTAACCGAGGCTTCATCCATCGGAAATCCGAGGCGGTACATTGTGATCACATTGCCAACATCCGCATTGGGATAGCGCGAGCAAAGCTGCATAAAGGTATTGATGCTTTCGCGGCTGATGGACTGCTTATTTTCGAGGAGACTTCGCACAATGTCAAGATTGCGCGGACTTTTCGGCAGCCCGGCTTCTTCGAGTGCCTGTTCGATCGTATCTTCCATGCCCAGAAGGTAGGTGGAGGACATGGCTTTCATGTAAATCGTTCCATTGTCGAGACTGGTGATAAGAAAGGCAGCCTTTTGCCCGATCGAATACATGGAAGCCTCCGACAAATGGCCGGTAAAGGAAGTGCCGTCGTCGAGAGATATGGTAATTTCGTTGCCATGGACATCGCTTACAACGCCTTTTAATGTCTCGCCTTCGCGCAATGTGATGGTGGAATTGCCGGTGCGAAATGTGCGGCGCGCAGCCGTCGCCCCCATATTTCCCGAACGGTTCGGATCGTTATTTATCGTATTACTTGTAATAGGCATATTATAGTCTCCCTTCTGATCAGATTCCTTTTGTAATAGCGTCATTTCCATATTTTGTCTTTATTTTTTGAATCGCTTCGTCCAATTTTGTCTGGCGTTGGAAATATTCCTTGGCCGAAAGTGTCGCTTTTTCTTCGGCATCCGAAGCGGCAATAAATGGCATGTCGAGCAGATTGAGCTGCTCGGCAGCATGTTTTGTCAATTTTGAGGTGGAAACACCCAGCAGGCGGATCGGCGAGCCGTCCCAGATTTCGTCAAATAACTGGCAGCAGTGCGTGTATAATGTGTCCGGATCGTTGGTGGCAGATACCATACTGCACTGGTGGCTGACATTGTGAAATTCGTTGTCGCGGATCGAAACGACTACGACAAAAGCACGCATTTCATCTTTTTGAAGCCGTGATGCTACTTTGTCGCACAATCTGCGGAGTATTTTTTTCGCTTCTGCAGAATCTGTCACGTCGTTGGGAAGTGTCGTCGAATTTCCATATCCCTTGTTTTCGGGAGTGCGCGGAGCAACCGGCGACGGATCGATGCCATTGGCGTATTCGTAGATCAAAAGCCCGTGTTTTCCCATGTGACTTTGCAATATAACGGGGTCAAACGCCGCAAGTTCGCCAATTGTGCGAATCCCTAACGTGTATAATTTCTGCTCCGAGGATTTGCCGACAAAAAACAAGTCGCGTACCGGAAGCGGCCACATTTTTTTCTTAATTTCATCGGGGAAAAGGGTGTGCACTTTATTTGGTTTTTCAAAATCCGATGCCATTTTTGCTAATATTTTACAAGAGGAAACGCCAATGTTTACGGTGAAACCAAAACGTTTTTCCACTTCTGTACGAATAAAATTGGCAGCTTCGACCGCAGAATATTTTTGCAATAATTTGCTGCCCGTCATATCGGCAAAAGCCTCGTCGATGCTGAATTGTTCCACGGTATCCGTCAATGACTTCAAATATTCGATCAATCGGTGCGAGAAGTCACGATAAATGTCGTGGCGGGGAGGAACGACCAAAAGGTTCGGGCATTTTTTCCGGGCATCCGACAATGTCTCAGCCGTTTTGATGCCGTAAGTTTTGGCGATAGGACTTTTGGCAAGCACGATGCCGTGCCGCGTCTTTTCACTGCCACCAATGACCGCAGCCACTGTGCGCAGATCAAGTGTTTCGCCTTCTTCACGCAGGCGGTACACGGATTCCCAACTCAGAAATGCATTGTTGACATCGATGTGAAAAATGATCATTTTGGCGCTCCTTTCTCATATTTGGGCGGGTCTCAAGGCCAATCGTCTTTCCATGCAAGCATGGACGACGCTTGCCTTTTCGACCCTGATACTTATATATCGGCAGATTGGGAAGGTTTGTAAAGAAAGGGGACGACGATATAATGCGGACAAAATAGAATGGCATATAATAAGGAGGCACATTTCTATGCGTTAACTTTAAATTTACAGACCGCCATTTCTAATTGTCTCTTGAAATCTGCCCGGTTTTCTGCATTGGTCCAATCAATCATTGGACTTTTCTGTCCTTGAAATCTTGCTAGATTTCTTCTGGTTTTTCCATCGTCACATTTGACTTCGCTTACTACCTCGCTCAGCCACATTTTTTTGTTGTTTTCTATTACAATAACATCTGCACAAATATCTGCATTTGTAAAATTTAAAATGTAAATGTCATACGTTATCTTTTTGTTTGAATCCTGTGTGAGAAGTTTTTTGATCTCCTTTTTTGTTCGTTTTATAAAAGTTGTTTTCTTTTTTGAAGATTTTGAAAATTGTGGTTTAACAGCATTTTGGCTGTCGAAGAAAAATGTATCGTTACCTAAATAAGATAATTTTTTGTCTATTTTTTTTACTTTTTTGATATAGAAAGGTTCTGATTGATACCCGTCATTTTTCTTAATTAAAAAAGCCAATTTGTCATATCCGTTTTTCGTCCTGATAAATAGGTAGCCATAATATTCTTTTGCGTTTTTGTTTTTATAATAAATCTTTATTTTATTTTGAATATCTGCGTATTCAGAACTGCCATATAACCAACAGTTTTTATTGATCCAAAAAGAAAATGCGGATACTATTTCAGCTTTTTTTGTACGTTCATATTGAATGGCATTATTTTGTGTGGTTTCTATTTTCTGTGCCTGCACCTGACAATCGCATAACAAAAATACGACACATAAAATTCCAATTTTTAACATTTTATTCATTGCGGTACCTCCTTATTTTATCCAATAATTTTCTGCTTATTATTATAAATGGATGCAGGTAAAAATACAAGAATAAGTTTAGAAAAGGAATTGTAAATTGATTTTTAATATGCTAATATAAATTTAAACGTGATTTTAGAAAAATTTTGCGAGGACAATGAAGGAGGACAAAATCATGCTGGTATCTGTTCTGGGAGATTCAATTAGCACTTACGAAGGGTATATTCCAGCAAACTACAAGCTGTATTATGATGAGGATAGGCAGAAAATAAATGGTCTGATTTCGGTATATGATACTTGGTGGGCGAAAGTGAATCAATATTTGAAAGCTTATTTATGTGTCAATAATTCATTTTCAGGAAGCAAGGTGAGTGGCGAATTTCCGAGCGCATCGAGTGTGAAAAGAGCCTCCGCACTGCATAAAATGGAGCATTATCCGGATGTAATACTGGTTTATATGGGGACGAATGATTTTGGTTTTGGTGTTCCGTTGGAAACGTTTGCAAAAGATTACCGAAAAATGATGGAGCGGCTTCGCAAAAATTATCCGACTGCCCGCATTTTGTGTGCGACAATTGCGAGGAGTTATATGAAGGGAAACCCAGATTGGAAATTTCATGAAATGTATGGTGGAACAGCTCTCGAAGAATACAATCAGGTGATTCGTGAAGCGGTGAACGAACGTGATGACATCGTGCTAATGAATCTCCCGGAAGAAGGAATGCGCTATGAAACGCTGGATGGCACGCATCCGACACGGCGGGGACATGAGGAACTGGCACAGATGTGGATTGGGTGTTTGGAGAAATTGCGATAATGAAAGGAAGAGAAGACATGTTTAAATTACTACAAAATGAATATGAAGAATATCAAGAATATTTCAATGAATTAGAATTGATACAGCGTCAATATAACCAGGAAGAAGCTTATTACTTTATAATTAATAAGTTGATAAGAGATAGTATAGACGACAAGGATATAAGTGTAAGGGATGTACATAAGTTGATTAAAGCTAAGGATTTTCCAGGAAGAAATAGGTACTTAAGAGGCTATGCTGGACAAGTACCAGATTTTGTTATACTTCATAATGATTTTGAAGAAAGCAAAGGCGAGGGTCAGTCTGGCAAAGTATATGGATGCGTTGAAATAAAGCCATTTTCATTGGAAAATAAAAAATTGGATCGCAATTATATTCAGCCAATAAAGGATCTGTTGAAGAATAAGGAATTAGTCAAAGTGGTTCATGAGGAATTACGTCAAAAAGGGATGAAAATAGAATTTGAATCGAGTAAGAAAAAAGAAGAGTTTATTCAAAATTACTTCAAAGAGGATAATAATAAGTCGATTCCTATTGACGTTATGGGAGAGATATATTTGTGTAATAAGAACGGGGATCTGTGTAAAAATAAATCGACACAATTCGAAAATGGTAAAATACAGCTGAAAATTCAAATGCAGAACGATAAAGTAGTTCTTGTTCCACGAGAAAGCGAAAAACTGGAATGTGAATATCTTGTAAAATTAAAGAGCAAAAAAACAAAAGAAAAGTTTTCTCAAGAAAACAAGAATACAATAGTTTGTCAACTACTCAAAGAAGTAATTGGGTTTAAGAAAGTTATCTTTACTAATGGATATCAATGGATATCAATGGATATTAATGCAATGTAAAGAGGTTAACTATTTAAAGCCTAACTTTAACATAGTAGATGATGAGAAAGGGATTAAACGAACGTCATCAATAATGGTCAAAGATTTTCAGTGTGAATCATTAGCCGATTTTTATTCTGAGCCAAAAGATGAGGAGACTTTTGCTGAATTGCAACAACACAACTTTGAACAGTGGTTACACTTAAAATTAGAAATTAATAGAATTTTTAAAGAAGCAAAATCACAATCCCAACAAGGAGAGGAGAAAATTGGAAATGACGAATAATATTCCGCAAATTATGATGCTAAGCGCAAATAATATTTTTGAATATTGCGAAAAAAAGAAAATAACGTTAGTGTAAAACACCTTTTGCAAAAACAAAATTTTTAGAAAAAGCTATTGAAATTGTCATAGGACTGGTTTGCTTATATTTTTCCGAAGAACAATTTATGCTATCCCGATGTAAAGTTACATTTGCAAATGTTAATATAGACTGATATAATTTAGAAAAGGAAAATAGAACATGTTAAGGCGTGCTTGGAAAGGAGAACCATCATGGCATTAGAAAACAAACTTAATATTACGGATTCCGCAGAATTGGCAAGAATGGAAGAAAAAATCAGTAAGAAAAAAGCGGTTGAGCTGTTTGAAAATCGATATGTGGATCAATATAAGCCCGGAACATTTCAGATGCTGGCGGCGATTCATAAATATTTATTCGATGAGATATATGATTTTGCGGGGAAAATACGAACCGTAAATATGGCAAAAGGGAACTTTAGATTTGCGCCGGTTATGTATCTGGAAGCGGCAATTGAGAATATTGAGAAGATGCCGCAGACAACATTTGATGAAATTATTGAAAAATATGTAGAGATGAACATAGCACATCCGTTTCGCGAAGGGAATGGAAGAAGTACCAGAATATGGCTGGATTTGCTCCTGAAAGAAGAATTGAATGTGGTTGTTGACTGGAGTTTGGTTGACAAAGAAGATTATTTGCTGGCGATGGAACGGAGCCCGATAAAAGATATTGAGATAAAACATCTATTGAAGAGGGCATTGACAGATAAAGTCAATGACCGCGAAATGTATATGAAGGGCATAGACCATAGTTATTATTATGAAGGGTATGCCGTGTATAAAACGGAGGAGTTGTAAGGAGATAATGTGCAGTAAGGCATGAAAATTTTTCGTAGATAAAGAGTTATGTAATTTTTTTATATGTTAAAGAAAAACATTATGAGAATACAATATTAGTTTTGAAAAAAATGGTGGACAGGTCTCTTTTGCTTTGCGTTATGCCAAATTACAATTCTTTCTTTTTGCCATGATAGCCTGTCGTGTCAGAGTCATGCCAAATTATAATTTTTCACTTCCGGCATGACCGCCTGTCTCGCGAAAGTCATGCCAAACAACACTTTTTCTCCTGCGGCATGACCAATCTTACATTTTCCCAATTCACGAATCAATCATTACGGTCAAAAAGAAGAAAAACATCACGAAAGTACCGTAAAAATTGGTAAAATAAGGAAAGAGATGTTAAAAATTAACAATTTTTACGGTCAAAAAGAGAGAAAACATCACAAAAATACCGTAAAACAACCAAAGAATGTAAAAATATGGAAGGAAGTTGCGAAAAATTACGGTAAAATTCCAAATTTTTTCATAGTTTGTCCGTAATCGATGCTTGCCCTGAGTCCGTGGCACCTTCAGCTAACATTTTCCGAATTACCCCAAGTCCGTGGAACCCTGAGCTCCCATTTTCCGTAATCGATGCTTGCCCAAGTCTGTGACGCCCTGCGCCCCCCCCGCAGCACGAGAGCCCCCTCCCCCCTATCGAGAAAATATCGCCAAATTCTGCAAACTTTCCTCAAAAAGAAACACTTGCCCCATCGAATTTTTCGTTGTATAATGATAGGCAGAAAAATATTCAGTTTGGAGGAAGAAAAAATGAACTTAAATTTAAGGTCCGCAGAAGAATGTAAATATGATGCGGTTTCGCTTGGCGAAGTAATGCTTCGTTTGGATCCGGGCGAAGGGCGCATTCGTACCGCAAGATCGTTTCGTGCCTGGGAAGGCGGCGGTGAGTACAATGTAGTTCGTGGCTTGAGAAGATGCTTTGGCATGAACACAGGTGTGATCACGGCATTTGCGGACAATGAAGTAGGTAAATTGATGGAAGACTTCATTTTGCAGGGCGGTGTCGACACTTCTTTGATCAAATGGATGGAGACCGACGGAATCGGACGTGTATGCCGTAACGGTTTGAATTTTACCGAGCGTGGATTTGGTATCCGTGGCGCCGTAGGATGTTCTGACCGTGCTAACACAGCCATTTCAAAGGCAAAACCGGAAGATTTTGACTTTGATTATATCTTTGGCGAACTGGGTGCGCGCTGGTTACATACCGGTGGAATTTATGCCGCTTTGTCCGAGCAGTCATGCGAGACCGTATTGGCAGCCATCAAGGCAGCGAAGAAGTACGGAACCATCGTTTCTTATGACCTCAACTACCGTCCATCCATGTGGAGTGCGATCGGTGGTATCGAGAAAGCGCAGGAAGTAAATAAAGAAATCGCCAAATACGTAGACGTAATGATCGGAAATGAAGAAGATTTCACGGCTTGTCTTGGATTTGAGATCGAGGGAAATGATGCCAATCTGAAAGAATTGAATTTGGACGGATACAAGAAAATGATCAACGAGGCAGCGAAGACTTATCCAAACTTTAAAGCTGTAGCAACGACACTTCGTGAAGTAAAGACAGCGACAGTCAATGACTGGAGTGCAATCTGCTGGGCAGACGGCGAGATCTTCAAAGCCAAAGATTACAAAGGACTTGAGATCATGGACCGTGTCGGCGGCGGAGATTCTTTTGCTTCCGGTCTGATCTATGGTTTGATGACAACAGAAAATGCCGAACTTGCTGTAAATTATGGTGCAGCTCACGGTGCATTGGCAATGACAACCCCTGGTGATACTACGATGGCAAGCAAGAAAGAAGTAGAAGCTATCATGGGTGGTGCAGGAGCACGTGTACAGCGATAATGAAGCAAGAATCAGCAGATAAATCAGTATCAATTTGTATGGAGGAATGACATGTATAAAATTAATGACAATTATTTAAAATTACCTGGAAGTTACCTTTTTTCGACGATTGCGAAGAAAGTAAATGCGTATACGGCAGCAAATCCGGACAAAAAAGTGATCCGTCTCGGAATCGGAGACGTAACACTTCCTCTTGCGCCGGCAGTCATTGACGCAATGCACAAAGCCGTTGATGAGATGGCTCATGCTGAGACATTTCATGGGTATGCACCGGATCTTGGCTATGAATTTCTGCGCAGTGCGATCGTAGAAAACGATTACAAAGCACGCGGCGTGGACATTGCCATCGATGAGATCTTCGTCAGCGACGGAGCAAAGAGTGATTCCGGAAACATCGGAGACATTTTCGCACAGAATAACCGTATCGCAGTATGTGATCCGGTTTACCCGGTTTATGTAGATACCAATGCCATGGCAGGTAGAACCGGAGACTACGTGAAAGAGAAAGAAGCATGGTCAAATGTAATTTATATGCCATGTACCGCAGAAAATAATTTTGTACCGGAACTTCCCAAAGAGACACCGGACATCATTTACATCTGCTGTCCAAACAATCCGACCGGAACGACATTAAATAAAGATCAACTTCAGAAATGGGTTGACTTTGCTTTGACAAAAGGTGCTGTTATCATTTATGATGCAGCTTATGAAGCATACATTTCCGAGGACGACGTACCACACAGCATTTACGAATGCGATGGCGCGAAGAAATGTGCGATCGAGATGAGAAGTTTCTCCAAAAATGCCGGATTTACCGGAACTCGTCTTGGATTTACCGTAATTCCGAAAGAGCTTACCTGTGACGGTGTGTCACTGAACAGTCTCTGGGCGAGAAGACACGGAACCAAGTTCAACGGAGCACCTTATATCATCCAGCGCGCCGGTGAAGCGGTATACAGTCCGGAAGGAAAGAAACAGACAAAAGAGCAGATTGCATATTACATGAACAATGCAAAGATCATCCGCGAGGGATTGACAAATGCCGGATATACCGTATTTGGCGGTGTAAACGCACCATATATCTGGTTGAAGACGCCGGACAATATGACATCCTGGGATTTCTTCGATTATTTGCTTGAGAACCTGAACATTGTCGGAACACCGGGAAGCGGCTTCGGACCGAGCGGAGAAGGATATTTCCGACTGACTGCATTTGGCTCTTTAGAGAATACCAAAGAGGCGATGGAGCGCATCGTAAAATAAATTCGTGCCATGTCGTCTCAGAATGGAGGTCTATATGAAGAAACGTAGTAAAGTAACCGCAGTGCTGCTTAGTCTGGCATTGTTGATCTGTGCCCTGCCGACCACGGTTGTGAAGGCAGATTCCACAGGAAATTCGGATGATACATCCGTAGAGGTTTCTCCTTATATCTCATTGGGAGCAGACTTGAACGCACAGCAGAAAGACATTGTCCTGGCACTTCTGGGTGTAACCGAGGCAGACCTTGACAATTATGAAGTTTTACAGGTAACAAACAAAGACGAGCATGAATATCTTGACGACTACCTTTCTGCTTCGGTCATCGGAACGAAGGCACTTTCGTCCGTCCGTATCGAAAAAGGCGAAGAGGGAAAAGGCATTCATGTAGAGACAAAAAATATCACTTATTGTACGAGCGGAATGTACACCAATGCATTGATTACCGCCGGTATCACGGATGCGGATGTGATCGTTGCCGGTCCGTTTGAACTCTCCGGTACGGCAGCGCTTGTCGGGGCAATGAAAGCCTATGAGGCAATGACCGGCGAGACATTGAGTGATGACCGCGAAGATGCAGCCACCAACGAACTTGTGTTGACCAGTGAACTGGCACAGAGCATTGGCTCCGACGATGCCGAGAAGCTGATGGCACTTGTGAAAGAAAAAGTGGCAAATGGCGATATCAAAGATGCGGACGATCTTCAGAAAGCGATCGAAGAATCGGCCGATGAACTTGGTGTCAGCCTGACGGATGCGCAGAAGCAGAAACTCGCACAATTATTTGACAAAATCAGTAAATTGGATCTTGATGTCGATAAGCTGAAGCAGCAGGCAGAAAGCATCTACAACAAACTCCAGGATTTGGGATTGACGGTAGATGAGGCACAGGGCTGGCTTGACAAGATCGTATCGTTCTTTAAGAAAATTGCCGAGACGGTATCGTCCTGGTTCTAAGTGAAAATTATGAAATCTCCCTGTTTTGGTGCGGTGGCACCAAGGCGGGGAGATTTTTTTAACTTGCCATTCTCGATCCCTCTGTGGTATAATAAACTATGTGTGCATAAACGCATGAAAAGAGATGGAGGAATGTTACATGAAGATAAGTGTAGTTATTGCTTATCACGATGAAAAACAGTATATAAAAGACTGTTTGGCGAGCCTGGCAGAGCAGACATTTCAGGACTTTGAAGTGATCCTTGTCTGTGATGGATGCGAGGCGCCGGAAGAAGGGATTCCGGAGACGCTGAACATTGTTACCGTGATGCAGGAAGAAAAGGGTGTCGCGGGGGCGAGAAACGCGGGAATAGAAAAGACACAGGGAGAATATGTAGTGTTTTTGGATGCCGACGATTATCTGGCAGAGGATACGCTGGAGGCATTGGCAGAGAAAGCAGAACCGGAAACGGTAGTTTACATTTCCAAAACCGAGACATGGTACAGCCGCAAGGTGTATCAGGACAATGGGGAAAAATTAGACGAACAAAATGATACCAATGGCGACGAAGGAGAAGAGACCAAGGTTGATCCGGAAAATCCATATGAGTATCTCATTGCAAATACCAAAAAATGGCAAAATATATCGACGCTGGGATTGCTGATTCCGCGCAGACTTTTGATAGAAAATCCAATCCGTTTTTGTGAAGAATTGGAATACGATTCCGATATTCCGGTGCTGATGGAAGTGTTGGCAAAGGCACCAAAGACGGTTTATCAGGAAAAAGGAACTTATATAAAGAGAAAGCACAACGATCCGATCAATCTGCCATCGCTTTTGCAGAAAAAGGATGCCGCGAAAAAAGTGGCAGAGGCGATGAAGAGTTACGAGATGGCAAGCCGGTTTGTGGACAAAGAAAACGGCAGAGCATTTCATTATCGCTTCGCGATGTGCCTTGTGACGATGATCGCGCCATTTATGATCGAGAGCAAGGCGGCAGAGAGAAAAGAGACCGCTAAGGAATTAAAACAGACACTGGAAATTCTTGGAAAAGATGGATGGGCTGATATTCCACTGAAGCATCATCCGAGAAAGCTGATTGCTTATGGTCTTGCCGGAGATGCGGACAAGATTGTGAAAAAGACGCGAAATCATGCGAGACGACAGACCTTGTTCCGCGTATGTACGAGCCGTGCAAAATGTAAGCGGTATTTGTATGAAAAAGTTTTCAGTAAGATGAAAATGCTCGACGACATGGTGATTTTTGAGAGCTTCTTTGGAAAAAGTTATTCGGACAGTCCAAAGTACATCTTTGAATATATGAACGAGACGTATCCGGGAAAGTACCGGTATATGTGGGTGAATGCAGGAAAGAAACTGAATCTGCCGTATCCGTCAAAGCAGATGAAGCGGTTCAGTTTTAAATATTTCTTTTACATGGCAAGAGCCAAATACATCGTATTTAATGGAAGACAGCCACAGTATTTTATCAAGCGGAAAGGCAATGTCTTTTTGGAGACGTGGCACGGAACGCCGTTGAAAAAACTCGTATTTGATATGGAAGATGTGACGACGGCATCGCCGCTTTACAAAGAGCAGTTCTATATCCAGACACGGTCATGGGATTATCTCGTCGCACCGAACCGGTTTTCCGAGGACGTTTTCCGACATGCATTCATGTACGACGGAAAAATGCTTGAGACGGGATATCCGAGAAATGACATCCTGTATTGTCAAGATAAGGAAAAACGGATGCGTGAGATCAAGGAAGAACTGCATCTGCCGCAGGATAAAAAAATTATTTTGTATGCGCCGACATGGCGTGACGACGAATTTTACGGGCATGCCAAATACAAATTTACGTTGCAGTTAGACCTTGCAAAAATGCAGAAAGAGCTTGGGGATGAATACATCATTTTGCTGCGGACGCATTATTTTATCGCCGATGTGCTCGATCTTTCGGAGTATGAGGGATTTGCGTACAATCTGAGCAAATACGATGACATTGCGCGACTGTATCTCATCTCGGATGTGCTGATCACGGATTATTCGTCCGTATTTTTCGATTATGCGAATCTGCGCCGCCCGATGCTGTTCTTTACGTATGATCTGGAGAAGTACCGCAGTGTACTCCGCGGATTTTACATCGATGTGGAAGAAGAACTTCCGGGACCGATGCTGATGACGACGGATGAAGTGATCGGAGCATTGCAGAACATTGAAAAAGTTGTAACGGAGTATAGCGATAAGTATACCGCATTTTGTGATAAATATTGTGCCTGGGAAGACGGAACGGCGGCAAAAAAAGTCGTGGAGACCGTGTTTTCGGACAAAAGTAACAAATAATATAAGATAGAAGGTTTAAGAGAAATGGCTAAGATTAGTATCATTGTTCCTTATTTGAAAGGACCGGCGTACTTAGAAGATTGTATTCAGAGTATTGAAGATCAGAAAATGGACGACATTGAAGTGGTTCTTGTGGATGACAAGGATGGACATGACGTGCCGGAAGCGATTCTGCAGAAGAGTTTTGTCAAATATGTTCGCATGGAAGACGAAAAAGATGTCGATGAATTTTATGAAAAAAAAGGAATTTTTTTGGAAGAACGCAGACGCAAACGTCTGGGGATGAATAAAGAAGAATATGCTGCTTATCTGCTGCAAAAAGAACAGCAGAAAGAGGAAGAAGAGGAAGCGGATGATGCGAATGTCGATAATCCGGTCGAGGGTGAATTGGAACTGCCACTTCGACCATTTGGCGTGGCAGCAGCGAGAAATACCGGTGTAAAATATGCGACAGGTACGTATCTGTATTTTCTGGATGCAGATGACTATTTGTTAGAGGATGCGCTTCCCAAATTATACCATCTTGCCGAAGAGAAACAGGCGGACATCGTAACCGGAAACCGTTATGCTTCCTGGTTCCGTCCAATCAGTTTTGATTTTGAAAAAGCAAAGGCGGACTCGGAGATTGAGGGAATTGTGCCACTTGAAGGCGAGACGTTGGAGGCGGTATTGTCAACGCGCTTTACGATGCAGCATTTTCTGATCCGCAGATCGTATTATGATGCGCAGGGCGTATCGTTTGATGAGATGATCACATTTTATTCGGATGTTCCGGTCATTGCAAAACTGCTCGCCGGTGCGAAAGGGAAAATGTGGGTAGACGGCAGCAGTATTTATGTATGGCGCCGTCGCAACGATCCGATCCATCTGCCGGCACTCAGCCAGAAGAAGAGAAAACGCAGAACCGATGATTATATCGAGAGTTATGAGAAGGCAAAAGAAGAGATCAAAGATGCGGAGGAATCTTTGCAATTTGCGTTAAACCGTCGTTTGTGCCGGTTTACGATCAGTAAATTTCCAAACCGCCTGAAGGGCGCAAAGAGTGTACGTTATACGAAAAATCTGCGGAAGATTCCGAAAGATCAGTTGAAGAAGATTAAGAAAGAATTGACTTTCTTCCATGGAATCGAACTGGGGTATATTGTAAAAGGAAAATACCGCACAGCGAAGCCGTTTGAGCGGCTGGCGCACGTGATGCAGAAAAAGCGTGGTCTGTTTGGAAAACCAATTCAGTACTGGCGGTTCCTTGACAAACATATTTTCCGGAAAATGCCAGTGAAAGAGAACTGGGTATTTGTTGAAAGTTTCTTTGGAAAGAGTTATTCGGACAGCCCGAAATATTTGTATGAATATTTATATGATACATACGGAGATAAATATCATTACATCTGGTGCCTCAATAAGCGTGCCAAGGAGATGAAAGGGCATCCGCCGATCTGTAAGCGGCATACCCTCCGTTATGTATATTATTTGTCCCGTTCGAAGTACATTATCTGCAATACGAGACAGCCGGCGTGGTTTAAAAAGCGCGAAGAAGTGATGTTTTTGGAAACATGGCATGGAACACCGCTGAAAAAGCTGGCGTTTGACCTGGATGATATTCATGCGGCAAGCCAGAATCATAAGACGATGTTTTATCGTCAGGGTAAGGCTTGGAATTATCTGATCTCCGCAAACCGTTTTTCGACGGATGTATTTGAGCGCGCATTCTGCGTGCCTCGCGAAAAGATCATTGAGGTCGGATATCCAAGGAATGACATTTTGTATTCGGAGCGGGCAGATGAGATTGCAAAAGAAGTGAAGAAAGAATTTGGCATTCCGGAAGATAAGCGCGTTATCCTGTATGCGCCGACATGGCGAGACAACCAGTTTTATGGAAAAGGAAAATACAAATTCACACTGGCGATGGATCTGGAGCGTATGCGGAAAGAGTTTGGAAAAGACAGTGTCATTCTGCTTCGTACGCATTATTATATCGCTGACAGCCTGGATTTGACCGGACTGGAAGATTTTGTATACAATGGAAGCACCTACAACGATGTATCCCGTTTGTATCTGGCAAGTGATATTTGTATCACGGATTATTCATCCGTATTTTTTGACTATGCGAACCTGCGTCGCCCGATGCTGTTCTTTGCGTATGATTATGAAGATTATAAAGACGAGATCCGCGGAATGTATTTTGACATGAATACCGAACTTCCGGGACCGATTGTACAAACCAATGACGAACTTGTGGATGCCCTGCATCATATCGATGAAATTTCGGAGAAATACAAAAAACGTTATGACCGCTTTTATGACAAATTTTGCCATGTAGATGACGGACACGCGTCAAAACGTGCGATCGATATTGTGTTCGAAGGGGCAAAACCTACTTTTGCAGAAACGGAGGAATGATGTGAGAACCGTAATTCGATATATCGTAAAAAAGCTGGTTATCCTGTTGTACCGGATTATGTGTGTGATCATACCGGTCAATAAAAAGCGTATTGTATTTGACTCCAGTCTCGGAAAAAGCTATTCGGGAAATCCGCGTCATATCTTTGAATATATGGTAGAAAATGGCTATCAGGAAAAATGGGAATGCACGTGGTTTTACGAAAATGACCCATATCCGATACCGGGGGATGGCTATCAGTTCCGATATGGACGATTGCGATACTTATATTATATGGCAACTGCGAAAGTGTGGGTGTTTGACTGCCGCCAGCCGGAATGGCTGATCAAGCGGAAGGGTTGTTATTACATTCAGACATGGCATGGAACACCGCTGAAAAAGCTGGTTCTTGACATGGAAGATGTGTTTATGGTAAATGAGACGGATATCGAGTCCTATCAGAAGGGATTTGTGAAAAATGTGCAGAGCTGGGATTTTCTCATTTCCCAGAATCCGTTTTCCACGACGACATTCCGGCGCGCATTTGATTTCAATAAATGTATGCTGGAGATCGGATATCCGCGTAATGACATATTGTTTAAGAAGAACAATGAGGAAGACATCGTGCGGTTAAAACGCCGCCTGGGGCTGCCGCTGGATAAGAAGATCCTGCTGTATGCACCGACGTTCCGCGATGATGAGTTTAATGAAAATTCGAGTTACAAATTCAGTCCGAAGCTGTCGTTTCAGAAATTGAAAGAGGCGCTGCAGGAGGAGTACATTTTGATCGTCAAATATCATTATCTCATCATGGATTACATTGACTGGTTCCAGCACAAAGGATTTATCTATCATTTTGACCAGAGTAATGACATTGCGGAGTTATTTTTGGTGTCCGATATGCTGATCACGGATTATTCCTCTGTCATGTTTGACTATAGTATATTACACCGACCAATGTTCTTTTATGCATACGATCTGGATAAATACAAAAATGATCTGCGTGGTTTTTATTTTGATTACCGCGGGGAGATGCCGGGACCGATTTCGGCGGATACCGATGAATTGATCCGTGATATCAAAAATTACAATGCTTCCGAATACGAGGAGCGTTATGAAAATTTCCGCAAAAAATACAATTGCTGGGACGACGGAAATGCCTCGGCAAAAGTGGTGGATACAATAAAAGAATTATTGTAACTATTCAGGACACCCCTCCCCGCACATTCGCATTTCGAACACTTCGTGTTCTTTCTCGCCTTTGACAAGGCTAAAAATGCTCATATGGGGAGGGGAGCCCTATTAGGATCTAAATGTATGGAAATCAAAGCCTCTTACGTGCAAGCACGACGATTCATTGATTTCCATACATTGATCCTGAATAGTTACGAATTATTGAAAAGTTAGCGATAAGGACTGCTCACGAGGCAGTCCTTTTTTCTAACTCTACCAGGGGAACCGGCATTAGGGATAACACAGCGACCATAACCCAATGCATCGGGCTGAGTGGTACGGTATGGAAGATGAATTGCAATGGCGCATACATAATAACGGCACATTGCAGCGCGATGCACAAAAAGGAACTGGCTGCCAGTTTGCGGTTTCCGAGGATTCCGATATGGAAAAGGGATTCTTTTGTGCTTCGCATATTGAAGGAATGCACGAGCTGCGACAAGGACAATACGGCGAAACACATGGTGCTTCCGACGTCAGCGCCGCCGGTTTTGTGCCCCAGCAGATAGGCGAAGAGGGCAAGGGAGCCGATGAACATGCCTTCCACGAAGATACGGAACATTCCACCGCCGCCAAAAAGTCCTTTTTTATCGGAGCGCGGCGGTTCTTTCATAATGTCTTTTTCCGGCGGTTCCAGTCCGAGACAGATTGCCGGGAAGGAGTCGGTCACCAGATTGATAAAGAGAAGCTGAACCGGCAGCAGCGGCGAATTGTGCCCCAGCAAGATGGCGGCGAAGATGGTCATAATCTCGCCGATGTTGCAGGACAGCAGGAAATGAACGGCTTTTTTGATGTTCTGATAAATTCCGCGTCCTTCTTCGACGGCATCGACGATGGTGGCAAAGTTGTCATCCATAAGCACCATATCAGCGGCATTTTTGGCAACATCGGTACCCGATTTTCCCATTGCGCAGCCAATATCGGCTTTTTGCAGGGCGGGCGCATCGTTGACTCCGTCGCCGGTCATGGCGACGACTTCTCCCTGTGATTGAAAGGCTTTTACAAGGCGCACTTTGTGGGTCGGCGAAACACGGGCATAGATACTGTGACTGTGTATCACATCCGCTAGTTCGGCATCGGAAAGTTGTTCGAGCTCAGGCCCGGTCATAACTTCGCTGTCGTTTTTGCAGATGCCAAGAGACTGGCCGATGGAAGAGGCGGTCAATTTGTGGTCCCCGGTGATCATAACCGGCCGGATACCGGCTCGCCGGCACCTTGCGACGGCGAAAGGCGCCTCTTTTCGCGGAGGATCCATAAAGGCGGCAAAGCCGACAAAGATCAGGTTATTGTCGCAGTTTTTATGTACGGAAGAAGGAGCCGTTTTTGGCAGATCACGATATCCAATGGCAAGCACACGGAGCGCATCTCCGGCATACATTTGCAAGATGTCACCGAGGTGCTTTTTTTGCAGGGAACTAAGCGGTTTTTCTCCTTCTTTTGTCAATATTTTTGTACAACGCGATAAAAGAATTTCCGGTGCGCCTTTTGTGATACAGCGCAGGCCGCCGGAAAAAGAGTGGATCGTGGTCATTCTTTTTCTCTTAGAATCAAACGGAATTTCATCGATCAAAGGAAAACTTTTTTCCCATTTTTTTACAGGATAAGACTGCTCATCTGCAAAGTGGTAAATGGCTTTTTCTACCGGACTGCGACCGTGGCTGGCTAACGTGAAAAATTCAAACAATTTTTCCGGTTCCACGAAGGAGTGCGATTTTGTCATTGTCATTTTGTTTTCGGTCAAAGTTCCGGTCTTGTCAGAACAGATAACGGTGGCACTTCCCAGCGTCTCTACCGCAGGAAGCCGGCGAATGACTGCATTTTTCTTCGCCATGCGTTCGACGCCGAGCGAGAGCATGATCGTGACGAGAGCCGGCAGACTTTCCGGAATGGCAGCGACACCAAGGCTTACAGAAGTCATAAACATATCAAGGAGTGGCTGTTTTTTCAAAATCCCCAAAAAGAATATGAGGACGCAGATTCCCAGAGCAAGTACGCCGAGAAGTTTACCGGTGTGATTCAGCTTTTTTTGCAGCGGCGTATCCGGCGGTGTTTCGGAGGAAATCAGATCGGCAATCTTTCCCAGTTCGGTTTGCATCCCGGTCGCGGTGACGACGGCCGTCCCGCTTCCTCCGACGACAATTGTTCCGGCGAAAACCATATTGGTTTTGTCCGCAAGGGAAGGCGTTATATCGGATAAAGGATTTACAGTTTTTTCCACCGGGTGTGTCTCGCCCGTCAAAGCAGATTCTTCCACGGAAAGAGATAGACTTGTCAATAATCTGGCGTCGGCGGGCACGAGGTGCCCGGATTCCAACAAGATAATATCGCCCGGTACGAGGGCGGCAGCTTCGATCTGTTTTGTATCTCCGCCTCGCAGACAGAGTGCCAGAGGGGCAGATAGTTCTTTGAGCGCCTCAAGTGAGCGGCGCGCACGTGCTTCCTGAAAAACACCGAGAACCGCATTGAGAATGACAATCGCCAAAATGATCGCCGGTTCAACGAGATCAATCTGCCCTTGCAGATACGAAACCAAAAAAGAGATCAATGCGGCGATAAGCAGCGTAATGATCATGAAATCTTTCATTTGATTTAAGAAGGAAACAAACAGGCTTTCCGGCTTCTTGTGCGCCAGTTCATTTGTGCCGTAAGTGCTTCGGCGTTTTGCCGCTTCTTTTTCTGAAAGTCCGGTTGTTTCGGATGTCTTCCAGTGAGCAAGAACTTCTTTCGGGGTACGGCGTTCCCAGGATAATGGATTCATAATGCCCTCCTTTGGCAGTAGTACAATTCAGTCTATGCGGCAGAAAGGGAAAAAAGCACCGGAAGGGAAAGAAAACATAAGATGATACTAGGGTATCAAAGTCAGTGATTTTCCGTGTTTACACGAGAAAAACACTGACCTTGATACCCGAACAAACATAAGAACGGAGCGCTGTGGCGCGGAGTTCGCATGTTTGTAGGGACGGCGGCAAAAAGGCAACGTAAAAAGGGAAACCCGGCGAAATCCGTTGCCTTTAAAGTTGGCAAGAAGCCTAAAAGGCAACGCAAAAAGAGAAACCCGGCAAAATCCGCTGCCTTTTCCCGCTGAGGGGAGGCAAAAAGGCAACGTAAAAAGGGAAACCCGGCGAAATCCGTTGCCTTTCCCCGCTGAGGGGAGGCGAAAAGGCAACGCAAAAAGGGAAACCCGGCGAAATCCGCTGCCTTTAGAGCTGGCAAGAAGCCTAAAAGGCAACGAAATCAGAGGAAGACGTCGGAATCCGTTGCCTTTTCCCGCTGAGGGGAGGCAAAAAGGCAACGCAATCAGAGGAAATTGTCGGAATCCGTTGCCTTTCCCCGCTGAGGGGAGGCAAAAGGCAACGTAAAAAGGGAAACCCGGCGAAATTCGCTGCCTTTAGAGCTGGCAAGAAGCCTAAAAGGCAACGAAATCAGAGGAAATTGTTGGAATCCGTTGCCTTTCCCCGCTGAGGGGAGGCAAAAAGGCAACGCAAAAAGGGAAACCCAGCGAAATCCGCTGCCTTTAGAGCTGGCAAGAAGCCTAAAAGGCAACGAAATTAGAGGAAATTGTCGGAATCCGTTGCCTTTTCCCGCTGAGGGGAGGCAAAAGGCAACGCAAAAAGAGAAACCCAGCGAAATCCGCTGCCTTTAGAGCTGACAAGAAGCCTAAAAGGCAACGAAATCAGAGGAAGACGTCGGAATCCGTTGCCTTT
>OBHX01000222.1_pt1 | contig 56970 bp, 86 predicted proteins | sample 1519331 | NCBI WGS metagenome assembly OBHX01 (sample SAMEA2602897, study PRJEB22501) | metagenome
TCCCGGTGTTACAGTTCCCGGTGTTACAGTTCCCGGTGTTCCTGTTCCCGGTGTTACAGTTCCCGGTGTTACAGTTCCCGGTGTTACAGTTCCCGGTGTTCCTGTTCCCGGTGTTCCTGTCCCCGGTGTTACAGAGTCCGGTGCAATCTTTTCCGGTATTTACTATAGTCAGAAGCTCCTGCCACGGAATCTCTCTTACGATTTCTAGCTTATTTGTGCAACACTTATCGCCCGCTTCTACAATGTCCCCATACGCAATAACTTCTGCTACTTTATTTTTCGGATTGAAATTATAGTAATTAAAACAGTCTGATGCTTTTCTGCAAAAGTGCATCCCATGTCCGCATCTTACCGGTGTTATATCTTCTTCGAATTTCCCAGGACAAGTGTATTGCTTTGTATTTCCATTCGGACTACATGTCCAGTCCTCATTGAAGACTTTGTATCCTCTAACAACTTCATCCATTTCTTAATTCCTCCACTTTTCTTCTTAATTTTTCAGGCATTCTCGTTTTATCGACAGATGTTTCAAGAAAATTTACTACCTTTTGATCCTCTTTACTTTTACTTATCATCCTCTTGTTTACATCTTTCAATCTTTCTGATTCAGAGTTTTTGTTCACCTGTCGGATAAGTTCTTTTATTCCATCCGGAAGTTTCTGAATTTCTTTCTGCCTTTCCATTTCCGTCCTGTAATTTCTCATGAAATTCGAAGCTCTGACTTCATGATTCGGATTTTCTTCAAGTGCCCAGTCTCTCAGTTGACTTGGACGACCCACAGCTTTTTGTATTAAATAAGGAAGTTTTTCAAATTCTTCCATATAATTCAACCCGCTTCTATTGACAGCTTGTTGAACTATTGAATACGCCTCTTGCTCATTCAATTCTTTTGGACGAGTTATTAGATTGATTTTATCAATCAGTTGTCCAGGAGACGGGGCGAATCCCCTGGTTTCCGTCCTAACGTAAGCTATCAAAGCCATTTCCACATCCGAATATCTAAAGTCCTGTAAAATCATGTTCCAGGTATCTAGTGTAAACGTCTTATTTTCAATATGAAAATTCGGAAAAACGGACTGTATTGCCATAAGGATTTTTTTTGTCTCATCTCTCGTCATGCTTCCATCCACCCACTGAATTGCTGCTCTTCCTTTTTCTTTCTCCCGTTTCCTTGGTATTTTGAATAATTCAAAACGGAAACAACGGTTCCCTCAGGCATTACCGAAGTCTGGATCATATCGTTCCTTTTCAACAACTCAAGAAACCTCTGAACTTTTCCTCGACTCCATCCCCAACGCTCTGCCAGTTCGTTTGAAGTAGTGAACAAACTTCCACGGTAGATCATAAAAACATTGTTGCCGATCACTTTCTTTTTGTCCTCTCTGTTCGCATTAAGAACAAGATCCATGAAAGCCCTTGCTTTGTCATACGGTTGCTCTTTCCATAACCAATGATCCATAATCTGTCTGTGAATTTTTACCCATCCTGTCATTTTGTTCACCCCTTTCAAGAATTCTTCCAAATTATCCACAGCAAAGAATACGCACAAGAAACTTATCAAGAATGTGCAAAATATATCTTTTGGCAAATACGCATATTTCCAGAACGGCTGTATGATAACTGCTGCCAAGATGGAAATTATGATATTCTTTACCATGTAACCGCCTCCTAACTGAATGGAAGTTCATCATCTATGCCGTCCGGAATGTTCATAAATCCATTGTCTTTATCTTTACCATACGGTGAAATTTCCGGCTGCCGATTACTCTCCTGCTGATTACTTGCTTCTGATCTACTTTGTGCAATCTCATGTTCCTCAACAACAACATCTGTGGTATATACTTTCTGACCATCTCTGTTTGTGTAGCTTCCTGTCTGGATTCTTCCGGAGACAGCGACTCTAAGTCCTCTTGTAAAATACTTCTCAGCGAATTCCGCTGTTTTTCCGAATGCTACACAATTGATAAAGTCAGCTGTCGGTTCATTATCTTTCTTAAACTTCCTGTCAACCGCCAGTGTGTATCTGCATACCGCCATGCTATCGTTTGTACCGCCGTATCTGGTTTCTGGTTCTCTTACTAATCGACCTAATAAAATAACTTTATTCATTTTCTTCTACCTCCTCGATTATCACTTCTACTCTTGGGTTTTGTTTATCAATTGCAAATTCAAGAGTAGGAGTCAACACATCATCATAGCCATCATTGCGGATAACTTTACATTTCTGTAAGGCATCCTCAAACGATTTGATAAAAGCTGATGCCGTGTTCATGCGATCATGCATCTTATTTTCTACAAAAAATGCATAATGGATAATTACAGGTTTACAGATTTGAATACCATTCAACTCTTTACTCAGCTTAATGAACTTCGCACACAGTGCATCGTTTCTGTTTTTTACAGGATTTCTATATTTCTTTGTCCGGTAATCGTATATCTTACCGGACAAAAGTTCATTTAACCCGCTCTTAAACCCTTTTACCGTCACATGGTATTTCACTTCTTATCACCTTTTTCTTTCTCTTCTTCCTCGGCTTTCATCAGTTCGGAAATCTGGCTCGCTGTCTTCGGCTGCTCAAACCAGTCAGACACGGTGGTTTCTTTCTGATTGATACCGTTATAGATGCCAATGTAATCAGAAACTTCTTCTGGTGACATTGCTTCTACCTTGTGATTCAGACGTTTTTCAAGCATCTCCTGAGTGACACCTTTCTTCTGGAAGTAGACAACCAGCTGCTTGATACGGTCTGCAAGTGGCACAGAATTTCCACCAGAAAGAGTTTTTTTACATTCAGCGATGCAGTCCTCTATCATATCCGGTGGGAGAATCGCCAATATCCGACTTCTCATTCTTCTTGCTCCATCATTTGCTGTTTTTTCGTAAATGTCTCTTTGCGAAGTTAGCTTATTATTTCCGAATTTAGTCTCTCTCACATGTTCAACCGTAAAATTCTGACTCGAAACCGTGTTTGTTTCCAGATCCCATGCATATGCTTGCATCTCTGATCTACCTTCCTCGTGAGACAATTCTTTAATCCCATAATCTACGTTTCCGTAACAAGCTGCCAGAACTTCCGCGAAACGAATGGTTACGCCAGTTACCGTTTCTTTTCCTCTAGGGAAAGAATAAAATGCTTTTTCAGCAAAGCCTTTCCTCTGGCACGCTTCCATCGCCTTTGCGTAAGCATGTGTATAATCCCTCGGAAAATGTTTTGCCAGTAACAATTTTCCTTGTGCCTCTGTAATTGCCCGGCTTGATTCGATAGCCACAGTTCCCTGGTTCACGTCTCCATATACCGGTGTCATTTTATTGCCTTCAACAATTTCGTTTGCCATTTTCTTTCCTCCTACTCAAATTCTTTCTGTAACCACTTCGGTAATCCGAGATTCTGAATATCTCCAGATTCACCCATGTAGCCGTACCAGTTGTCTGTTACCTTGCACTCATGGTAAATGTCCATCAGGTCATGAAATAACTGTTTTCCCTCTTTCACCATGAATTCATCCGCTTGCAAAATATTGATTGCATACGGTTCTTTCTTTTCCTGCGCAATAAACAGGAAAATTGCATCCTGACCGGTGTTTACTTTGTACCCCTCAAGGTACATACCTGCCTGTAAGTCATATCCATACTTGATTGCTGATGATCGGAATGCTTCTGTTTCTGCGTTGTCCGTAGTCTTGTAATCGACTAAGATGTGTTGATCTCCAATTACTACAATGTCATCCGGTCGGCACTTGCACTCTTCTCCCGTTGATTCATCCGTCCAAAAGAAAGAGATTTCGTGTTCGCCCTGTAATAACCTGTCGGCGAACTTGTTTTCATGGACGACTGCTGCCATTGTAACAATTTTCTCAAAATCATCCGGTGATATTACATCTTTCCCGTCATTCACTGCCAGAAACGCTTCATATTCTTCTCTTCCCGCTTTCGTTCGCCGGTTGATATCCGGCATCACAGCAAATTCTTTGTCAAAATCCTCTTTTTCGAGAACATATTTGTGACACGCGCTACCAAACACGAGCGCTGGTGTCTTGTCTTCTATATTTTCCATCGCCCATTTAAAATGTAATGGCGACTTTGTGATTTTGAACAGGTCTGATTTGCTGATTGCCGGATGGGACCGGTACTCACTTTGTGGTATCTTTGCTCCTGCCATATCACAGCTCCCTTACAAATGTCTGGCACTCTCTTTCCTCTCCGATTTTGATTGCCAGTTCATTTACCCTATTTTTTTCTGCATCGGTACTAAATCTGTACGTTCCGTATGGAATTTCCAGTTTGCCGAATACCATTATGATTTGTGCCATTTAAGCCAACCTCCTATATTCATCTCTCATACACTCCGGACACAACTTTTCGTTGTTGATCTCGTAATATACATTCCCGTGGTGGATTTCTTCACCGCAGCTATCGCAGTAGATTCTTTCTTCTTCGTCATCCGATCCCCAGTCGTTGTCTAATTCATACAAGTGCCACAACCTCCCCTTTATTTGTCAGAATGGCTCTTTTCGTTCCATCTCTTCTTATTAAATGGAGATACAATGCATCCTGATGAACTGCTCTCCATTCTTCAGGATTCATATTTGCTGTGGAAACGATCATTTTCTGATCTGCATTTAACCCTCTCATGTTACCTCCTGAATTTATCTATAATCTTTACGTATCCAGTGATTTTGTGGATGATTTTCAAATAGAACTCTGTCTCTTCTTTCAACATCCACTCTTTTGGATTCATACAGTGGGCTAACACGCACTTTTTCTGTTCTAGTGTTAGCCGTCTGACACTACTCATTCTTCTCCTGGCATTCAAAATGTTCTTCCATTAGATCTGCAATCATAAGATACTCCTTTGCAATTTTACCTTTTCTTGTATCTTTTACTTGCTTTCTGAACTCATTGATAGTTCCAAAAAAACATCCGCAAGAAACTTTTACCTCTCCGTCTTTGCATTTAAAGAATGTCGTTGTGCGGAATCTTGTTCCAAATCCACCAACAATGGCGTAATCAGCATTGCCGGACACCCTAGCATTGCCGGACACTTCAGCATTGCCGTACACCCTAGCATTGCCGGACACTTCAGCATTGCCGGACACTTCAGCATTGCCGTACACCCAAGCATTGCCTCTTTTGTCTATGTTTTCTTCTTTTTCCACCCATCCTCCATTTTCACCGGCATTTACATCACCAAATGATATAAGTGCTTTAATTCGAAAAAGTTTCTTTCCAAAAATATTTATTTTGGTTTCTGATGTCAATTCAAATTTCTTCATATTTTCTCCTTTCTAATCTATATCCATAGTTTCTTTATCGTTTTTTTACTTGCATCTTCAAAACATTTGTAATTAATGTGCTGACACGCATTACTTTTGCTCCAGTGACAGCCGTTACCCCAGACTCATTCAGCCTCCCAGATGATATGCTCAGATTGTTTTAAACCTTTCAAGCTATTAGGACAATACGGCTTGATTACTTTTACAATATCGAATGTTGAATCAAAACTGCTTTTTCCTGTTTTAAAATCCATGTCATCAAGGTCGCACCAGCATTTATTGGAAAGTAAAAATTTTTCTCCGGAGAATTCAGCAATTAAAAACCGTTCTCCGTTCCTTAATTCAACCACCATACCGTTTTCCAGCTTCGGCATATCCACTTTCTCTTTTTCTACTTCCGTACTTTCCGGTTCTTCTTCCTCTTTCCAAAATTCTTCAAATGCTTCTACTGGCCATTTGAAAAGTTCTGCCCCCTCCAACTTGTAAATATTCGGTTCCGGATTAGCAGAGATTCTCATTTTCCTTCCACAGAAAGGTTTCATAACATCAAGTATCGCTTTGTTCGGCGCTAAAATAATCTCCATAGAAAGCATTTCATTCATAAAAGATCCAAAAAATAAGTCTTTCGGCAGTTCTGGTACGAGCTTTTTCACATCATACTGTTTCTTCATATCCTCCCATGTTCTAACGGTTACTTCTTCCCCAACTTTAAATTTTCTCATTCTTCTTCCCTCCCTAAAAATTTATTCACAAAGTACAGCTGTCCACGACCTGTGATTTTGGTCGTCCGTGTGATTCTGATAGAACCATCTGGATTCTGTACGTTGCTTTCTTTCACCTCAAACAATCCCTGTTCAAGGTATCTTTGTGTTGGCATGTTTCTTGACGAACCACATTTCATCAGATAACCATTCTGTCTCAGCCATTCAAACAACCGTTTTTGTCCGATCTGGTAACCATTCTGGCAAATCAGCTTTGCCAAGTCACCGACCAGGATTGATGTTTCACTGGCTGAGACGGCATCAGCAAAAATAGTCTTCGGTCTGTCCTGTTCAATCTTCTGTTCGAGCAGATGATTGTTCTCTTTCAGCTCTTCAATCTGTTTGTCGGCAATTTTCAGTGCCCTTGCCATCACCTGTTCCGGTGTGTTCCAGGCTTTTTCCAAATCAATCAGGTATTGCCTACACTGCTTCCCTTTTTCCGTCCTACTCATTAGACAGATGTGTTTCGCCATATCTACAGTCAATGAGTAATCTTGTAGTTCCCTTTTCTGAATTCCACCATTGTTTTGAACCTCCGTACCTATGAGTACGCTGGTGTAATCTTCTTTTTCGGCAAACCCTTGTGAGTTGCTTTCGAACCACGCAGAGAATCTTTTACTGATTCCCAAATTTTTATATAACTCTCTCGCTGATATCCTCGGCTCGTCAGATTCGTAGCTCACTTTGAGCAATTCATCCATATATTCTCCTTTCATGTTTTTATAAAGTTAAATGTTTTGAACTTTTAGAGTAAAAAAATAATCCTGGATATCTTCGTTTGAAAGTTCGAGTAATCCTACCGCTCTGCAAATCTCGTCCTGTTTCCATGCTCGCCCACCATTAAGTTTTAACGACATTGTACGCTCAGACAGATTCATAGCTTTAGAGAACTCGGTTTGCGTTCCAAATTTTTCCACGATTTTTCCTCTTAACTTACTATAATCAAAAGCCATATTTTCACTCCTTTCTGTTTTGTAAGTTCAAATCTTTGAACTACTTGTAGTATATATCCGTGAATATCATTTGTCAATATAAAAAGTTAAAATTTTTGAATTTTTATGTTTTAACTGTTGAACTTTTGTTCAAATTGTGGTATATTCTTACTTGAAAGGAGGAAAAGAAATGAAGTGTTGCAGTACAGCAGACAGATTAAAAGAAATCATGCAAAAGCGGAACTTAAAACAGGTCGACATATTGAATAAGTCGTTGCCATTTTGCTCTAAGTACAACGTAAAAATGAACAAGTCAGACATTAGTCAATATGTATCTGGAAAAGTCGAACCCAGTCAAGAAAAACTTGTTATTTTAGGAATGGCACTTGGTGTTACTGAGGCATGGCTCATGGGATTCGATGTTTCCCCGATGAGGAAAGATAGTGTTTCCGCTGCCGAAAGCGATTTTGACATCTATTACAAATATTCTTTGCTGGATGATAACGAAAAAGAAATCGTTATAGGTTTTATTGATTCTCTTTTAGCAAGAAAAAAGAAATGAGGTGCTACCCCCATTTCTCTAAAAAAAGTTTTATGAATGTATGCAGGTATGTAATAGTACCTGCATTTTCAATTTTATCAATCATATCAATCAGCTGCAACTTTAATTTTTGACTGTTCTCATCCACACAAATCCCTCCCAAAATCCAACACGACACTCAGTAGCGATACAGAAATTATAGAACGTGTGTTCTATTTTGTCAATACTATACTGTTTCTTTCCGGTTTTGTTCCGGTTTGTCGAACGTTTTTTCAAGAACTTTGCAGATATCTCTTGCCAGTTCTGCTGCGCTTTGGTACATTTGCAATGGAATAATGTTAAATGCACTATTTTTATCTCTAGGTATAAAAGTTTGGAGATATGCACTAATCTGAATAGTGTACTCTTTCTCACCAATTATCGGGCGTAATTTAAAGAAATCTCTTATCGTCTGTGTTAAGTACTCCTGCATATTGTCTACCTCCATCTTTTAATGATGTAGATATTATACATCTGTATTTCAAATATGTATTTGGTGAAATTTTGTTGATTACACACATAATTTTTTCAGTCTGTTTTTGGTAAAAAGGGGGAATTTTCTATGTTATCAGAAGCGGAAAAGTCGCAAATGTTCGGGAATATGCTGGCAAAGTCGAGAAATGATGCCGGAAAAACGCAACGTTATATGGCTCAGGCATTACATAAGTCCGTAAATACCATTCAAAACTGGGAATCCGGCATCAGCGAACCAGGATACCGAACATTAGAAAAGTGGTTTGATACATTAGGATTAAATATGGATAGTTACATATTAGAGTACAAATATAAAGATTTTACCATGGCAATTGATAAATCTGATCTGGACACGGTCAAGAAATGCATTACTATGTATATCAATACTCAGTTTTCCGAAAGAGATTTTCTCCAACTAGCCTACTGCATGTTTGGAAATACTGGTTCTTCATGGCATGAACAGTTAAACATGCTGACAGCACACAATCATTGTACGATGAAATCAAGAGTAAATGTCTGCCGGTTGGTTCTTGATAATTACCTTATGGAACACGAACGAGGGGAATTGGTAGGAATGGGACAGATTGTACCGGATATAAGTTCCCTTTCTGCTGCTCTTGAGAGAGGAAAAACCGCAGCTTCCGGTAAACAAAATGGATATACTATGGTAGGAACTACAAAAAGAAAATAAGATTTGTATAATATACGATTTTATGATATGATAAGTGCGGTTAATTCGATCAAGGATTAATTCCCCTTTTAAGAGGACGGTGCCGGGAACATCGTCCTCTTTTATTTCAATTGAATAATGAGTTTAAACAACTCAATTAAACAACTTGTACCAAGTTTCAGCCCCGACTATTCCATCAGCTTTCAAACCGACTGCTTTCTGAAACGCCTTGACCGCAGCCTGCAGACCGGATCCGAAGCTGGCATCCATCGCTCCGGTATAGTAACCTTTCGCTGACAGAATGAATTCAATCAGGTATACGAACGTGCCGGATGCTCCTTTTTTTATAACTACCTTTTTTGCCGCTTTCTTGCAGGAAGACAGGAAGTTACTGTTGGACGGATCCAGCTTTGCTTTGTATTTGCGGTTACACAGGTCTTTCCAGACACACACAGCTGCAGCTCTGCTCTTTTTCCCGAAGCTGTCATCCACATCCAGAATTTCTTTCATGTATTTTTTCAGAGTACTTCCGTAGTTAGTGTTCAGCCACTTCTGACCTTTTCCGACACTTCCAAGAGTCACGGGCGTGTCTGGTTTCGTCACCGGTTTCGCTGTTGGCTGAGCCGGTTCGGTTTCTTTTTCAGTGCCATAGTCAATATAACAGAAAGATTTGATTTTTCTATCTGTCCAAGAATAAGTCTTAACAGCGCAAGAATCACCGTTTCTTTCATATTTCTTGTTACTTGTGTTACCCTCGCCACACTCGAAAGTCTTGTTCTTGCTGTCGATACTGAGTACTCTTCCCATGTGGGACTGACGGAAGATTACCAACGCGCCGATTTTTGGAGTGCTTCCCAGTTTCCCAGCTGCCCGGAACATGGCTTCTGTTGAAAAACAGCTGTATCCGCAGTAGTTCTTTTCAGTCATGCACCAATGTTTCAGTGCATCGGTTTTTCCGAATTCTTTCAATTCCATGGCGAACTGATAGGTGGCACACCACGGCTGATTCTGACAGCCAGCCAGACCGACACTGTTTACGATATCCGAGAATTTCTGGTGGTTCTTTCCGGTTTCCATGTATGGAATATTGCCGTATTCCCGTTCTTTTGCGATGATATTACCAATTCCCATAGTGCTTCCTTTCTGCATTTCGCTATAGATCTGTTTTGCGTAGTCCGCTCTGGTTGTACTAAGATTTTGCCAGTTTTTTGGAGATTCATAGTGTTCCAAAACATAGTCAGATGCTTTTTTTGTGTCAGTTACCGAACACAGATATTTGAATGTAATCGGAAATTTCTTTTTCAGTTCCGATACCGTGTACTCAATCTGCATAGCCGGATCTCCGATAGACACGCCCTTTTTCTTTGCCAGATCATACAGTCCTGCTTTCCGGTCAGAGGTTGTCCACTGGGATAATCCGTAGCCGTAGTGTTTTCCCATCGGGGAAAGGAATTCTGCCCGGGAAATCTTGCTAGAGTCCACAGCCTGTGTATAACTGTCGTCTGTGTACGCCTTACCCTTTTCCTTGTACCGTTTCACGCACAAGAACTCCAATCGGTTCGCCAGAAATCCAGCCGATTCCGGATACTGGTTTCCTAGCATACCAGCTGCACCCTCCGGTGTCATACCGGCTTTTCTGTATTCCTGATACGCTACACGAATCCAATCGTTAAAAATTACTTTTGCCATAATTTCTCCTTTCCGCACAAAAAAGGAGAGCCGATGCTCTCCCTTTACTCGTCTTTCTCTTCCCGGATTCCTGCACATTTTATATAATAAGTGCATATAATTTTTGTGCTCCTTTGTCCCTATCATTTTTAATCGTGTTCGTAGTCAATAATATAATTGCATTTCTTGATAGATAACAGTCCTCTTTAGTTAATTAGTTTTCCGCTTTCGGTTCTTCTTCCTTATTAACATTCATCAGCTCATTATACTGTTCCTCAGTAATCCTGCCTGTTGCGAAGAAAATATCAATCTTATTCTTTAAATCGTCTGTCAGACCGTTTCTTTCTTTAAGCTTTAATAGTGTTCTATATAACATAATCATACCTCCAATTCCGTAAGTGCTACCGCATATTCACTGTTGACGTAGGCTTCTGCTGATTGTAAATCCATATCATACACATACTTGCGTGTATCGCCTATTTGTTGTTTAACATATTCCCAACCTTTTTCCATAGATACAGGATAGTTAAACATTGTGTAGGCTTCTAATTGTTCTGATTCTGCATCAACATATGTTTTTGGATAATATGTTGATAATGCTTTAAATGCGGTAATTTCTTCCTTAACGAGGTCAATTTCGGTTGGCGTGGACAATGCATATAAAATAAAGATATGCTTATTCGCTAAAAATTCTTTAAATGTTTCAAGCGTTGATATGCCTCTAGTGGTGTTAATACGAATAAATAATGAATTATTATTATTTATCATAAATCCTTCTGTATTTGTATTGCTGATAATAGTTTTTTGTAATTGGAGTGTATCACACATGCCTATACTGCCAATATACCTTGTGACTATAATTTGAAAATTAGCAATACCATTATTGTTAATTGATTGTAAACTCCAATTCTCAGTACCATCATATTCTATTAGCTCAGTCATCCTCACAAGTTTCCCACGTTCCACATCCACGTAATCAGCTATATACTGTTGACCACCTATTGTAACATTCCCGCCAGAATCTACTGGAATTGCATATAATTCATAAGGAAGTGTTGCTTGTGATTCTTGATAGGGTTGCCAATCTATCTGCACTTCTGATTCTACTATCATGGGATGTATTGTCTCATTATAAGTTGTTCCTACTCTAAGATTTGTATTTCTTATTCCAGTTACTTTTATTTCTTTATTAATTGGCTTTACAACATGACCATGGACTACAGCGCTACCATGTTCTACACTATACAGTACACAATCTGTTACATAGTATGTCTTTCCTTTTTTTAGCGTAATAACAACATCCTCTTCTTTGGGTTCAGTAACACGATAATTACCTAAAAACCAGACATTCCCTACTGCCCCTGTGGCTGTCCCTCTCATGTTAATACTTCCATCTGCATTTACTGTAAATGTAACACCGTCACCACTACCTCCTTTAGCTTTTCTAAAATCAATCAAATTCTTTCCATGTGTTTTAATAACAGGATTTACCACCGCTTTAATTTCTTGCGGATATTCTGGGCTAGGTGATGGTTTGCCACCTGTGTACGGCTCATAGTCTAATAATGTTCCACCTTCATTTATTTGAGGATAAATAGTAACATTATTAAAAGCTGTACCAATACCCGTAACTCTAATAAAAATAAATGCAATTGGCACTCCTTTGTTATGCCCATCTTCTTGCTTTATGACCACTGTATTACTTACTGTACCATATGCAAAAACTATTCCTTTTGGCATTCGTCTTGCAGTGTAATCCTTATCAGCATCAAGTTCTACACTGGCAATATCCCCCCACGCACCATACAAATAAAAATCTATGGTATCAGCAGTGCTAGTACCATTCAATGTTACCGAGCCATCATCATTGATAGTAAATGTAATACCACTAAGTACAGTCGGAATACGTGGATACTTAATAATAGCCAAATTCGTCCCTTTATACTGTTTCTGTTCAGACTTTCCATAAATCACTAAATCCTGTATTTTTCCATCGTCACTGTCATTCAATACTGTATCACCATTATTACTTGTATAGAATTTTGTGATTTTGTTATCTTTTAAGTCAGCTAAATCTTCCTTTAGTGAACCAATAGGTCCGAGAATATCATTATCAAAATCTATAGTTTTCTGTGCCATATCTACTCCCTCCCGTCATCATAAGTGACCTGCAGGTTTCCAGACTTACTGACTGTGAAACTAATTCCTTTCCCATCCGCTTTACTTTTTGTTGTGGCATCCACTTCGTTGATTGCTTTTTCAATGGTTTTGCTTTTAGTGTTTAGAGCGAATTCGTGTTGTTTTAGTTTTGAAAGAATCCAATTAAAAAAGTATATCAGTCGGATGGTTTTGTTAGTTCCAGATTCTTGTTCCAACTGCATGAGTTCATCTTCATCAGCTGGTATAGATTCTTTTTTGGGATATTCATTCCAGTTCACTTCGATCACCTCCCTGTTTCTTCACCAGTGCCCAGTTCTTTTAAATTCTTATTTATGCCGTTCACGATATAGTCCATCTGTGTCGGCAGGTTTCGATTTTTCCAGATAGTCTTTCCATGTAATTGCCATGTTTAGTCCCCCTTCGCTTTCTCGTCTTCAACGTAAGTGTTACGTATCAATGGTTATTTATTAGAAACTCTTAATTACAACATTTTTACACCTATTTGACGAAATTAAAATATACTAATTTCTGGTGTATCTGAAATAGCCGCAAACATATTCTGGTTCAACAGTGATTGTCTTGTGCGAAGTTATCTTAAAGGTGTTAGGGGTACCAGTAGGATAACATTGAAGTGTTAATGCTCCAGTATTGTTTCCGGCACAGGCATAAATACTGTGTTCTGTATTCCACTTAGGATTCAATCCATCTGGAAGCGATGGGAAAGCGTACCCAGCAGAACCGCCAGAAATAACTTTTTTTTCGAGAGTTCCTCTGTAATTAAGTTCTACCTCGTATGCATTGTACCTATAGTTGATAGTTATTCCTAAATTAGTACCCAACGTTTTCCAATCTGACCATTTCAAAGTGGAGTTTAGTTCATCCTTAAGCGGCTTTACCAGATTCTCATATGTAATCTTGTTTGCTTCCGTATTTCCACACACCACATACGTATTATTATCGATAGTCGTCTTTTCGTTCAGGTCTTTTACCGGTACACTTAACATGCTCATATTTTGTCACCTCTCTTACTGATCAAGGAATGTTTTCTGGATATACTTTTTAATAGCGTCTATATGTCCTAACACTTCTTCGTTCGCTACAACAAAGTTTTTCTTGTTATTTTGACTAATTACCATTCCCGTTTCATCTATCTCGGAAAACGTAAATGCAATTCTATCTCCTTCGCCTGTGATTAAGTGTGTAAATGACGTTACTTTCTTCAATTTTTCTACCTCCGTTGAAGTACATAATTCTCAAATTCATCTAGGCCCTCTTCTAGATATGGGTCAGTAGCTATGTCCGATTCTGGCACGCTGTTTTCATCCAGTCTGTATTGCTCGTAATCTTTCTGCCTTGCTTTTAATTCCCATGAAAATTTCAAGTTTGGCGTTCCTTCTACGACAAAATGATTTGTATTCTTCTCCTTCACCCAGATATCCCCAGCTCCTTCCTTTTGCAAGAACACGTGATATTGCATATCTGAATTGATCGTTTCAGAGAAAACATCATCTATATCTACGTAACAGATTCCATTTTCGTCGAGTTGCGCCCCTCCGATATCTCCAAAGAACGGTGTCGGCATTTCGTAACAATACAAAAGTCTATTGTTATAATTTTCAGTTTCTGCTTCTCTCGATTTCGTTCCCCTGACCGATAGTCCACCGTCCATATAAACGCTTTCACCAAAATAGAAAGGACTCCGATAATCTCCTATTGAATCCGTTCCTTTGTATCTAAGTCCAACACTTCCTCCGGCACCTGGCATAATAAATAATGGTTTGTACACGCTGAAACCTGTGTAAGCACCCATAGAAGTATCATATAGAGGTGCGATATTAAGAGTCTTGGAATTGTTTATATAAAAATTCAATTCTTCATCATCGAAAGATGATTTATAACTATAGCTATAACTTCCAACTTTCTTGTTACCAGCAAAGTAAAGGCCATTGTTGTCCAAATATCCGCTTACGGCGTTTCTATCGTCTAGTATTTGCAGCTGTCCTCTTCCATTTCCATATCCACCAAGAGCAAGTTGTCCTCCCTTTGCGTAAGTAAACGAGATATACAACTGATTACCTTCCTTGTAGATGCCTTTAACTTCCCCATTGTTTGTCAGTGCGTTGAAAATCTCTTCCTGTGTCAACGCATCCACATCGACCAGAATCGCGCAATCCTGTACGTCAAGTGTTGTGGTAGTGCCACCAGAAGCATACATCGTGCATCGTACTGCTATGGTATCTCTAGGAAATCCGATTGCGTTGCCTTTTCCGTCACCAACCACACTATTCGTTCCAGAACCTGTTGCAATGGCAGTATACAGAGAATGAGTAACCGAGGATTCGTCTGCCGATGATGTGTATACTCGTTTCCATGTATTTCCATCGTTTGTTTCTTCGATGGTGAACCGACCGTTGTATGCCACTCTTGTAGTAGAATTTCCATCACGATAAAAGCCTTTGATAGTGAAAAAATTCGGTGCAATCGTGTTGTCTTTGCTACGTTTCAAAACTCTTGAGGAAAGTTCGATGAAATAAGTTCTTCCGGGCGTTCCCGGCTCTCCCTTTTTACCTGTAGCACCAGCATACAATTTCGCAACCGTGAACTGTTTGGTGACAGTCAGTTTACTCAGATATGTTGCCTGAATATTTACCCATCCTGTATCAGCTGTTAAAGCAGTAACCGTATACTGATGCTTTGCACTGTCCCACGTCCCGGAAATGTTGTCAGACTTTGTAATCGAGAACGCACATTCTGATGTGATGTCATTTGCGCCATACATGACTTGCGCTTTCGTGGTCACGTCCGTTGGAAATTCACTGTATTTTCCGTTTGAATCTACGTTGACAGAATAATAATCATTAGACAGCTGTAACGTCATATTGCGGGCATTTTGCGCCGCTGTCAGTGCGTTACTGGCTGTGCTGTTCGCAGCTTTGATTGCATCGGTAGCTGTCTTGCCACCGATTTGCACATAATCTCCAGATATGATGACACGCTTATTTGCAATGTCTGCCTGAAAAATTATATTTCCATCCGAATCTTTTACTGTGATCGCGCCGGTGTTGATATAATCCGCATTGATTCCTACCGCGTACAGTATTCTTGTTAAGAAATCACCGTCAATCGTAAAACCGAATTGATATGTTTTTCCACCATCCGTAGAAAATCCCACGCCATAGCTTGTTATCTTGAAGACATTTTTTGAATCCTCTAATGTCTTTTTGTCGTGAACATACAGAATTGTGCTTCCGTCTTCCTGCTTCACTTCGGTAGGAAACATACCAGATGCACTGTCCAACGCTTTGTTAAATTCCTCTACTGCTTTTTCTCTTTCTGTTTTCTCACGTTGGAAATTTTTTCTGTTTTCAACCTGCGCTTGAGAGAATACCGAATATTGTTTGGAGCTGTTTTTAGCTGCGCTTTTCGCCCCGCACTGTACCGTATGATACTTTCCAACTTGAAATGTACTGGAAGTAAGGAAAGACTTGTAAGAAACACCTTTTCTGTCTTTTATGATGCAGATATCTCCGGCTTCATATGTCGGATTATTCAGTGTACTTGCTGAAAACGGTCGAAACCGCATACCTGTCACTCGTTCGCCGATCATAGCTGCTACAGTACTGGCTGTTCCTTTTTCAATCAGTTTGTTATCAGCAATCGCAATAACATAACCTGTCTTTCCATACAAAGATGTGTCAGCTGCTTCCTCTTCGCTCTGATTCTCTTGATATGCTGTTACCTGTATTCCGGTAATAATTACATCTTCACTGTTCACTGTGACAGAACTGTTTGAAGCGATTACGTCAAAGTATTCTTCATTTACCGTATCTGCTTCATAGTTTTTCAGATCATACCATCCGCAGAACAGTTTTCCATCAGAATTACACCGTAAGAACTGACCGCCAAGTTGTGCCGTCCATGCGATTACCTGCCGGAAAGTCAGCTTTTCATCAGACGGTCTGGTGTTTACGATATAATCTGAGTTGTCAAAAGTAAGTGTTTCTAAGCTAACGCCACACATTTCACAAGCATCTCTGAGAATCTGAGCGCGTGTTGCCGGGTAAATCAGCTTACTTTCTGAATAATCACGATCGAATAGAAGCATATTGTCTTCGCAGGTCAGCGTTATCAGAGAACTATTCTGGTACGGCGAATTAACAACGGTTCCGGTAAACATTTTTACCTTTTCAACGATGGATCCGTTGACGAGCGTTACTATTTCGTTTCCTGTGGTATCCAGAATATTTTTTCCTGTGGTATCCTGCAGAACTCTATAGAGAATAGTGCTGTCTATGTTATACCCTATATAGATTACAATTTTTGCTTCGTCAAAATTATAATCTGTAAAATCATCGTACAGGTTATTCAACGTCACGGTAGCTTTGTTGATAATCGCTGTTCCTATCTGGAATTCAGAAGTATCTGAAACCGCATCTTCGATTTTTATACCGGAATTCCAGATATTCTCATTCGTCAGGTTGAGTACAGTTCCATCCTTTAAAGTAATATCCACCCACTCATAGTAATTTCTATTATCTCTTTCAATTTGATTTTTGAAATCAGATGTAACTTTTCTCATGGTGCTACCTTTCTATGATGTTAAATGAAATACTTTCAAACAACTTGTTTCCTACTGTCCAACAGTAATACTTTGCTTCTTTGTCACCGGAATAAAACTCTTTTGTAATCACTTTGTTCTCTTTAGGATCGTGGTACGTCACATGGAAATATTCTGGATCGAACGCTTTCAGAATCGTACTGGTTTCGTCAGGATCCATACCGTTCCATGCCAGCTTTAATGTGACTTTCTGTCCGACACGGTTCTTGTGCATGATCGTATCATCGGTTCTTCCGGCATCAGAAGCAGATATATCCTGTTGTCCCCACGTTAAAGAGGACGGGGATTTGATCTTTACCCCGTCCACCATCATCATATTATTTCTTGGCATACGTCCTCCTTATTAAAAAGCAGGACTAGGATTCATTCTACTGTCCCTGCTTGCCTTTCCTTTTTCAACTGCCTGTGCCAGAACCTCATTGTCCTGTGTTTTCACTTCCACATGGATGATATATGGAAGATCATCGGACTGTTCCGTACTGGTAGCCATAGCAACTTGCATCATACCTTCAACAACCGCTTCTTTGATCGCTGTTGTAATCTGTGTATTGTTGGCAACCGCATTTTTCTTTCCAATCTGTCCTACCATCTCGGGACCTTTTTCGCCAGCAATGAACATTTCCCCCATGTTTGGGAATCCACCTTTTGCGTACCATCTCAGGTTGAATGACGGAACACTAAAACTGAAATCACCAAGATTGAATCGATTCCAGTTCCATCCGATGTGTGGCATTGGAATGTGAATAGAAGAGAATCCGTTGGCAAATGATGCAATAGCACTTTGTCCAATGTTATACAAACTTCCGATTCCGCTGCTAATCAGGTTTGGAATTCCTGATACAGCACTTCGTATAGACCATTTATTGTTTTCATATCCAGATTTGATACCGGAAACAATATCTGAACCTTTGGATTTTACTCTATCAGCCACGTTGCCAACATATGAGAAAACTTCATTTTTCAGGTTAGATACTTTAGAAAGCAGACCGCTTTGTTTGCTGTTTTCATACCCGTTTCTGATTCCACTGATTAAGTCAGAACCTTTCGATCTTACTTTGTTTGCAACATCCCCAACTGCGGAAAATGCTTCGTTTTTCAGATTTTCTACTTTAGATAGTAATCCAGATTGTTTGCTGTTTTCGTAACCGGACTTGATACCTGAAACCAGATCGATACCTTTCTGTTTTACTTTTCCAGCTACATCACCTACAGCTGTAAACGCTTCATCTTTCAGCTTTCTTGCGTTTTGTAAGAAGTTGCTATCTTTTACAGATTCCCAACCATTTTTAATTCCCTCGATAGCTCCCTTACCTTTTTCAACCAACCAGTCTTTTGCATTGCCGAGAGCATCTTTGATTTTTCCTGGAAGACTTCCGAACCAGGAAATCACGTTTTCAAGACCGGATATTACTCCGTTCAAGAATCCCGGAAGAATCCACTGACCGATCTCAGCCATTACGGTTGACGGAGAATGAATACCAAAAAGATCTTTGAATCCTTGTATAAACGGATCTATGAATTCTTTTTTTAACCATGCAGGAAACGTTTTTACCGCTTCTACAAATCCATCAAGAAATCCTTGAGTAGCATCTTTTCCGGCAGATTCAAATGTTTCTCTTAAAGCACTGTTGTTTTCCATCTGACCGGTAAGAGTGTTTTCAGTTGCTTTTTTAACTTTGTCCTCACCAAAGATTTTAGCTGCAATTTCTTCCGCAATGCCTTCAACGAGCTGTCTTGGAAAGTCTACAAGAGCCTTTGCAAATGCTTTGATAAGTCCACCGACATCCCATGTAAGTTTTCCCCAATCAATTCCACAAATAAGGTCAACTAATTTCTGTCCGACTTTTTTGAATGTCTTGTCGGAATCAAGTGTATTTACAAAACTTGTTATCGCTTCGATAATTCCAGTAACCACATTACTGAATGTTTCTCCGGTGAGTCCGGCATCCCAGTTGTCAAAAAAGCCCTTCAGACTTCTCGCTAGAGATGTTCCGAGGTTTTTCCAGTCAAAATTGATTGCAAATGCGTTTGCTGAATGGAACGCAGTGTTGATAGAATTTGCAAGCGTTTTTCCGAGATCATAGAACAATCGTGGTGTAATCAAGCCATTCAGAAAAGTAGCAATGTCTTTTCCAAAATTCTCAGCATGGCGGTAAACCTTATTCCACTGGATACTCTCTAACGCATTACTCAGCTTATCGCTTATCATGCGCCCGATATCTGTAAAATCGGATTTTGCAAGTGCTTCTTTGAACTTGTCTGCCAGATCTTTCATGGAATCCGGGACTTTTATAGTCTCGAACATATCTGACGGAGACGGACCGGTATATCCACCACCGCTTCCACTTCCAGATCCGCTACCACCGTTTGAACCTGTATCGTCATTAGAAGTCAACACATTCAGTTCATCAAAGCCGAAAATAGTCTTTTTCAGCTTTTTCGCAGCATCGTTAGTATTGTTCAGTCCTTTCGATGCGTTTTTGCTTGTATCAGCGATGGATGCGCCATAGTCTTTCCAAGCCTTTTTCGCCTGTACGACAAAGCCTTTTCCGGTAAGTGCCGCCATAAACTGGCCAACACTGTTCAGTGCCCGAGCCATCATATCGATAAATGCAGATACATAAGGTGCGACTGCGTTTATGATTGGAGCGAAAGCGGCTGCCCATGCATTTTTCAGGTACAGTAAAGACGAAACCATACCAGAAATACTTTTATTGTAGGTGTCGCTGTATTGAACAAGGTTATCTGAACCCTCTTTGACAGCCTGTTTTATCTGGCTGATTGCACCGAAAATGCTAGAAAACAGGATAGATGATCCAATCATCCGTCCAAGTCCCATTCCACTACCACCGCTGCTTACTCCGCCCATCAATTCTTTTAAGGTTCTGAACGGATGAATAGCTTTACTTGCCATCTTTCTTGCGTTGGCAACAGATTTCTGTACCTTATCGAATCCTTTGGCAAGGTTGTTGGCTTTGCTTCCTATACTTCCAATCGCCTGAAATGCCCTTGTAACCGCATTTCCGCTCTGCGCTGCACCATAAACTGACTCTTTCAGTTTTGTATATGCTCGCTGTGATTTTTCCAGTTCTTTCAGACCTGCAGATAGTTCCTCCACTCCTGCGAGATCGCCAGCTGAAAAAGCCTGCCTGATAGCTTCTTTGGTGATCGCAATCTCACTCTGAATTCTTTTCAGAGTAGTTTCAATTTCACTGGAATCCGGCGGTTGCATCTTGACACCAGACGATTCCTGAATTTTTGTCTTTAAGTTTCCGAAGATTTCCTTTATCTTTCCAGGAATTTCTTTTACCTGAGACGGAATGTTTCCAAGAGTTGCTATCGCTTCTTTTGTCCGTATAATTTCACTTTTCAATTCCTCGAATCCAGATGCTGGTTTTGAAACATTTCCAGAAGTCGAAACATTATTCAACTCTTGACTGAGTTTTCTTACCTCTTCCGATGCCACTTTTGCCGATTCTGCAATCTTCTGAACATTTGTACTGGAAGTCGAATTCGTTTCTGCTGCAACAGGATTGAATGTATTTTCCCCTGTATCTCCTCTCTGAATCTTCATATTTTTCAAAGAAGTAGGGTCGAATGGTGTACTTACCTGTTTCAGCGCTTTCAGTTCGTTTTCCGCTTTCTGGATTTTATAAACCAGATTGACATACGCTTTTCCGTAGGTGTCTACATTCTCCGTATCCAGTTTTTCTTGCAGTCTGTCTTTGAGTCCTGAAAGTTTTTTCTCTGTCTGTTTGATTTTCGCATCAAGTTCAGTTTGTCCGAGTCTGGAAAAATCTAAACCTTTTCCAACGTCTTTGAATTTTTCCTTTATCTCGTCCAGTGTTTTATAGGTATACTTTAAATCTGACCTGTCTACACGCGGTTTTACAGGCTTATTTCCGATGTTTTTTAACTCTTTGGTAAATTCCCTGAGTTCCGTCCGATAAGCCTCTATTTCTCCAAAATCGAGGTTTGTGATCTTATCGAAACCGGCGGTCAATGCCTGTACTTTTGTTAATGCATCAGATACTTTGCCAAGTCGTTTCACAAGACCTGTTAAAGATGCATTCGCACCTTTCGCTTTGGCTTCTATCTGTAGTTCAAGGGTGTCCATTTCATCAGACATATGTTCTCACCGCCTTTATATTTTCGTTTCCGGAAGACCTCTTCTTCTGTCATTTGCAATCCACTGTTCCATCTTTTGAATTTCCAGACGCATTGCCAAATCTTCATTTTCTTCCGTATTACTCTTTGATTCATCGGAAATTAGTTCAAAAAGTGGTTTCTTTAAATATTCCGCTTTTGATTTCTTTCCATTCAAAGCCTTATCTAAAGCTGTCAAAACAGCCGACATTTGGTATTGTCCAGCCATCCAATTCATGCGGTCCTGATCTTCCACGGACTTCTGATAGCCTTTTTGTACTGCATTCAAAATCCGTGGGTTCATTTTCCAGAATTCTTCCCAGCTTATTCCCAGTCGTCTCGCTTCCGGGAACCATTCATTGGTGTAATATTCCCGGTGTGTCCGGTATTTCTGTTTCCATTGTGCCGGTTGTTCTGGTGATAATTTTTCTGTCTCTTTTTGCCCGGATACGTTGGAGTTTTCTCCTTCTTGTTCTCCCCGAGGTTGCGAAAAAAATCAGATTCTTCCATTTCTTTACTGATAACTTTCATGATATCGTCAAAGCTGCCGCCGTTTAACAGATGTTCCTGAATCTCGATACCGCTTTCTTTTGCAGATTTTCCCATACAAATTCCTGCATATGCTCTTACGATAGATACCGGCTTTCTCTCAATATCTTCGATAGATACTCCAAGATCTTCCAGGTCGCAGATCATGTTGAAGTCAAACGGTTTTGCTGTGTATTCTCTTCCATTAATAACGATTCTTCTCATTTATTCCTTCCCTTTCCGTAAAATACGGGAAGGGCGATCCGAAGATCGCCCTTTTCCTTTTCTCTAATCGCCAGCGTAATTGTAGACATAGTCCCCAGTAGTCGCTGACTCACTCTGGAGACTTACGATTTTTTTGTTACTGTAAATGTTCCGTCATTATTATCCACGATAGTGTAGTTGTCTGTAACTTTCTTTGCTACCGTGTTCGGTATCAGTGTTACACCCATTTCTACGATTTCATCAACTCCGCCGATATCGTTCGGTGTAGCAGAAGCCTGTCCGACATAAGCATATTTTGCTTCGCCACCGATTCCATCGTTTCCATACAGCTGCATAATACACAGACTCTTATCTCCAAGATTATCGATGTTATCCAGATACTCTTTTTCCAGGTTTCCGGTGAACTCTTTGGAGTCAGATGTTTTGACACCTTTCTTAAATGTCTGCGCATCGTCTTCCAGTGTGGTGGATTCTACCGTGTTTGGGGCTGATACCGGTGCCGGAATACTTTTAGCAGCACACAGAAGGTTATAAGTACCTGCGAAATCCGCTTTTGTAGGGTCAGTTTCTGTCATTTCTTTGTAGATTACCCTTGATTTATAACTTGTAATAGCCATGTTTTCACCTATCTTTCTGCCATTTTGGCAAATAAAAAAAGAGCCTTAAGGCTCTGTCTACAGTACATCTTTTGATCCTATGTTTCTTTTTACACGCATGATGCTACGGTAATAAGAAGTTCCGTTACTTGCTTCTGGGAAACTGTTGATTTCAAATCCCATTTCTTTAAAAGCAAATGCGACCTCTTTCAGTACCGTTTTTGCTTCTTTTTGTGAAACATTTGTTGTCACTTCAATCTGCATTGCATACGAGATTCCGTTGATTTTATCCCTTTCCTTTGTGATTCCAGATTCCGTACCTGGCATCTCATGGATATACACGGTAGGAAATTTTGTGATAATATCTTTCGGACTTGAAGTTGTTGTGAAAAAGATGTTTGGATATTTCTCTTTCAGCTTTCTATTTACTTTCGAACTGACAATAGAGAAAATCCGTGTTTCTAAGTCAAAAACCCACGAATTATCCATTTCCAAACACCTCTCTCGCAATTCTTTTGGCGTTTTTCGCCATTTCTACACTTGCATTATACATTGGCATGGTTGCTTTAACACCGTGCGTATAATGCCATTTATCATCGTCTCCGAGGTAATACCATCCATCCTCGAACGCATGAATCTGCCCCGGGAATGTTCCGACACCGTATCCCATTTCATTTGCTTTTGGATTCGGTACTTTGTTGTGAAAAATACCTGCTCCAAATTCGATTGCCAGCAATGTCGAAAATGGTTCGTGTCCCTCTGCCTGTTTTAATTCTCCCGTAGCAATCAGGATAGCTTTGCACCCCATTTCTTCCGGAGTAGTTTCACATCGCAAGGTGACTGTCTTTCCAAGTGGAGATTCCTGTACTTTTTCCATAGCCACGATTCTTCCGTACTTGGAAAGTTCGGTGACGAATTCCTCCACTTTTTTATTGAAAGATCTCTGATAATCTTCAATTTCTTTGATAGCGTTTTGAATGCTTTTTACAGACAATCCAAAAGATATCTTTTTCACTGTCAGTCACCCCCATTGTGCAAAAGTTTTTTTAGCAAGAAACAATCCTCATTCAATGCTTCCGTGTCCACGCCAATTACCTCGTAATCAGCTGAATCCGTATCTACTGTTTCGTTCTTATACAAAACTTCTGAATCTTTCCAGATCCTCATTCCAACTCTTAATGGAAGAAAATTCTTTGTACTCACAATCGTTGCTTTGTCTGACGAATCATCTACGCCGAACGCACGGATAAACGCTTCTGTCAGAGTAGAATTGATGTTTGCTCGAAAGTCAACGATTTCACCTGCAGTCACCCGATACTCTCCTGTCGCAATCGGTTCCTGTCTTCCATCTACGATAATGTATTTGATATTTCCATCATCGTCCGTTTCATAAACAGGTTCCGTTTTTCCGGGAATCAGGTATTTCATACTCTGTTTGTTTGCTTGCAGCGCGATCATTCTTCTTTTGCCTTTTTTGTCTGTTTTACAACCTGATCCGCACCTGTGCTGGCTAATCCAGATACGATACCGACAGCTACTGCATTCATAATATCCTGTGCCGGAAAATCAGGAATGACATACATTCCTACCGCACCAAGGATTCCACCTGCAACTCCTACGATCACCGGAATCACATTGTCTTTGATCTTTGGACACAGTTTTGCACCAAGTCCAATCAGGTATGTGATGACTACGATAGCGAGTACTGTTCCCATTGTTGAAATATCCATTAATTCTCACCTCCACTTGACTTTTTTCTAATGTGAAGTTCGTCAATCTCTTCTTTCATTTTCGTTCCCAGCCCGTTTCCTCCAAGCGCATGATACGCTTCGTATATTTCGCAAAACGTTTGATACGCGTAAGACGGAATATATCTAGCTTCTGTGTACTTTGAGTGATATTCAATCAGCTGAATCTTCAAAAGCAACATAGTGCCTTTCCCGTTTGCATCTCTATATTTCTTTTGATTTTTCAGCAACCACACGATATACCCAAGAAGAATTGGAAGAGAAACGATATAAGTCTGTAATATTATTTCACGCATGTTTTCTCCATATTCTTTTGTAAATCAGTCTGCCCACCGCCCGTAATGACTGATGCCCTGCAACCGTCCAGATGTAAGTATCCGAACAATCACGCACATTCTTCTTATAAAGCATGTACATATGGTAGTACATCGCTGTATATCGAACTGGATATATAAGCATTTTCCCAGGAACGTGTTGTTGAATTTTCGCTGTGTGAAGTCTCACCAAAAGCTCCTGTCTTCAGATACAAATCCACCACTGCCATAGCGATAATGGACTTGTTTTCCTCTAGATCACTTCCAACCTGTTCTTCCGTATATCCTTTTGGGAAATTTCTGACCTGCTTATATTTTCGTATAGCAAAATCAACCAGAAGTTTCGGTGGAATCTGACCTTTTAATTCCGGAACGTCATCAAAATATTCAGTTGCCAAATTCTTGATTGATTCTGTTACTTCCATTTCTTCTCCTTACAGCCCAAACGCAGAAATCAAATAAGATTTCAGGTCTGTCCCATTGATACCCTCTGGATCTTTGACACCGTTTTCAGCTGCCAATCTCCGAAGTTCTGAAACATTCATCTTGTTGATTTCCGTCTTTGTATATCTGGTCTTTTCTGGTGATGGTTTTTCAACGGGAGATTCGGAAACCTCTTCTCCCGCTTTATACCACCGACCATTCACTTTCATTAAATGGTCTGCAATCATACACACACCGCCTTACGCTACTTTCATGACCACAACGCTGTTCATTCCCTCGAAAGACGGAAGACCGATCATAGATACGATGCAGTGTGTATTTATCGGATGATCCGTCACATATGTGTAAACAGAAATACCAGTTTCTACGATAGACAGATTTCCTGTTGCTTTGTCACCGCTTCTTTCTTCCGGTGTTCTTCCGAAGATGTAATCTCCGAGGTATACACCTGCGGACTGGCAGGATATAATATTAGTCGGAATAAAATACTGAGTAACGCCAGATTCATCAACGTACATCTTGTCGTACACTTCGATTTCGATTCCGTATCCTCTCAGATATGCCAGAACATCTTCCTGTCTCACTCTGATGCCACCGTTGTAGGCAGTGATTCCCAGAACCTGTTTTTTGGTGTCTTCAGCGTTCAGAATCATTTCGAATGTTTCTGTGTTCATGGAGAATCTTGTCAGGGAATATCCAGTTTTCTTTGCGAACTCTCTTCTGGCTTTAATCAGGTCCGCCAGTGGTGTTGCTGTTGCGGATGCTGTCCATTTGTCTGTTTCACCGGATATTTCGATGAAGTGATCTGTTTTGTGCTTCGTTCCGTTGTCCGCTGTGTAATCAATAACGTACTTTTTGCCTTCGATATTGACAGTTACTTTCGGTACACCGTCAGCCGGTGCCAGAAGCTCCCAAATCTGTCTCTCAGGAACCACCATTGCGCCCTGAATCAGCATCATAGGTTTTTTACTGATCTGTCTCAGTACCTGGTTTGCCAGACTGGAATTTTCAGCCGCCTGGTAATCAGCATATGTCTGTTCCTCTTCCTCAGTGGTTATGTAGGACTCTCTGTAGAACGGCATTTTGTTCTGGATATCCTGGAATCCACCAACGTCTCTCAGTGGAGCCTGCGCATCAAAGTTGGATGCTTTTAATGCGATCGGCTGTGAATTTTCTCCCATAATGTATCTGATGCTGAGAGAATCCTGTTTTGTTGTTCCAAATTTCTGTCTGCCAAGATACGGTGGCAGTGCGAGGGATGCTTTGTAGTTATCCCACATCACTTCAAGGCTTCTGGCAGTAAATGCTTCTCTTAATGGTAAAGCCATGATTTATATACCTCCTGGATTATTCTGTAATCTGTGGTGCGCCGTAAAATGTAACTCTAGGAGTTGCTTTTCTAGCTGCATCTGCAATAGTTGGCGAAAGTGTTTTTACCTTTTCCCAGTCGATAGTTCCCTGGTATACATATGTTCCCGGTGCATCGCCCTGAGTAACATCTACATCTTCCAGAAGATATCCAAGGCATTTTGCGTCATTAGACGGGTACGGTGTTCCTGCTTTCACAATCTTCATTCCGTTTTCGTCAGCTGCGCTAACCGCAGTCTGCGGAACCACACACGCTGCGCCCTCATACGGAAAAAATTTCAAAATTCCTTTTCCCTGTGTAAACTCTCTTACAATTGGTTTTCCCATGTTGTCCTCCTTACTTCATCAGGTAATAGTCTTTCATAGACTGTTCACCCTGTTTTTCGCCAAAATAGATGGATTCAGCATTTTTCACATCTTCCGGCTTCTCATCACCTTTGTTTGTGCCGCCAGTTCCACCGCCCGGATTCATGCTCCCTTTGGCGATTTCCAGCTCTTTTTTCTGAGCTGCGGCAGTTTCTTTATCAGAGATAATCTGTGACATGGAATCGATTGCGGCTTTTGCAACTTCTAAATCGTCCTGTAATGCACCGAGAATTTTTTCAGTCTGTTCCCCTGTCAGTCCCTTTTCAGCTGCATATGCACGAATATCTTTTTTGACATTCTCTTTCTGAAGATCCGCAATCTGTTTTTGCAACTTCTCTATTTCATTCAGATCTGCATTCCCCGGTGTTTGTGTCTGGTTTGGCTGCGGTGCTGGCTGTGGGGTTTGTGCCGGTGTTGGATTTGGGGCTGGATTTGGTGTTGGTGGTTCTACATCGCCATGGAACTGATTCAGATAATTAGAAACCTGATCTTCCGTTGGTTCTGTAATCCCTAATGCAATCAAATTTTTCTTTGCCTGTTCTCTTGTCATTGTTATTACCTCCGTGCAATCTACATTTTTTGTCGCTGTTCTATCAGCATGGATTTAACTTTTTCTCATCTAACGCGTGAGAATGCATTTTTATATAAAAAAGACAACCACATGATCTGTGATTGTCTGATTTATCTTTTAATCGCATAAAAGACATATTTTATCCATTTGTCTTGATTCCGGTACGTTGATAACCCTCTGATTGGAACTTCCTCGCCATTTCAAGGTATTGTCTTTCAGTGCCTTGACGAATGTTCCGTCTACCAGAACGTCTACATACTTCATGATTTCATGATCTTTGATATCGTCATACCAGTACCCGGTGTACATCCAAATCGTTTTCTTCGGAAACACTCGTTTGATGTATTGGCACAATATTAACGTGTCATTCCGATTTCCAATATACATCGGATCCCATGTAACCGGGTTCTGACAATCCGGGCAGTGATGGGAACACCCGGACATCCAGAGGACAACCCGTAAGCCGTCCCCGTTTTTCATATCATCTTTTGTAATGTCGTGATATCTCATTCCTGATTATCCTTTATCTGATTCTGGTTTTGTTGCCGTTCAAGCACCTGTTTCTGCGCTTTTTCCACTTCTTCCAATGTCTTATACAGCACATCCAGATACGGTTTTGACAGATTGTATGCTTTTTCACTGTCTGCAAACAGGGTGCTTCTTTCAAATGCAATCTTCGGATGTACGCCATCTTTCAGCAAATAGTCAAGGAACTGTGCCTTTACCAGCATGTTATCCATCGGACTGTGATTGATCGTAACCTCGAACTGGCTGATATCGAGAGGACAATCGTCTTTCCCTTTTTGAACCCTGATAATGTTCAGGATTACTTCATTCAGTCTTTGTTCAGATTCCTGAATAATAGGGTCTTTTAATTTTCCACGGGTTTTCGCCATGTCCCATCCGTTACGAAGTTGGACGGCTCCTTGCGTGTCTCCTCCGGTATTCCCTTCCAGTTTTGGAATTGCAAGAATCTGCAGGATATTGTCCATCAGGTCTTGTTTTGCAACCTGCGTTTCCGTCTGGTTCAATTCCTGGCTCATGATATCGACATCAGCCTTGTTTTCAGCATTGTTGGATTTTACAACAAATGCACCGTTCGTTTTCATCTGTTCGAACGTCTCTTTGTCAACCGTGCAATTGACAAACTTAATAAATGACTGAACAAATTGAGAAATTCCATCCGCTCTGTTGGACTGGATCTCGTTCAGAGAATCAAACATACTGATTACCAGTTCGATATCTGAAATTCTCTCGAAGTTGTTTGGGTATTCTACAATCGGAATACCGCCAAAAGCGTGAAGTTTCCAGTCCTTCACTTTTCCATTCAGGATAATGCACTGATGTGTGGCTGTGTGACACGCTTTATACCATTCCCCTTTTTCGTTTTTTAATTCCTGTACGGATACAAGTGGCTCGTCCGTAATAGAAGAGTAGATTATGTAAGTATTCATCGGTGTTGGCACCGTAATGCGGAATGGCACATTTGCTTTTTTATCTTTTACAAATTGTGCCGCCAAGAATCCTGTTCCTGTTGCGGACTGCCATTCACCACATCGAATATTTCTTGCATGTTTATGCGCCAGTCTCAGATAGGTGTTGAACTTATCAACAATCTCGTTTATATCTTCTTTAACGATTCCGACACACTGCATCGGTTCACCGTAAGACTGACCAACTTTAAATTGCACACTCTCATATGCGTGGTTTTCGCAAATCTTATTGTTTACATCATTACGGATGGTCTTTGTTCGATACAACACCGGCTGATCGCCTTTATAATATCTCCACAGATAATCAGCGATCTTTTTGTTGTAATAGAAAGTCCCAAGTGTATCTCCGACAATATCAAGAATGTTTTTCTCATTAACTTCTTCTACGTCCGCATATGCAATTTTTCTTCCGTAATTGCCCTTCACAAGTTCATGAAAAAACATTTTATTCTGTCCCATTTCTTACACTCCAAATACCATTCCGCTGCTCGTTGTCCGATCTGCGCGTTTTTTTACTTCTACTTTTCCGTTCGCTACACGATATACGATTCTTTTGTTGCACTTCTTACACAGATAACGCTTATCAATCTGCGATCTTCCATCGTACATCCCTACTTTTCTGCCACACTCTGGGCAGTAAATCGTCTTTTTTCTATACTCTTTCATGATTTTCTCCACAAAAAACGCGCCCTGCATAACTGCAAAGCGCGCTTTTCAACATCAAGGGGGATTGATTGGTGGATAAAAATTTCTTTTTATCTGATTATTATTATATCAGGTCAATTTTTCTGCGAATAGATGAAAAAATGTGCATTTATGTGCACTTTTGTGCTAAATATTTCTCTCCGAACAGCTTTTCAAAACTTTTCAACGCTTTCCCGTGGATAGACATCACGTTTCTGAATGAATAGCCCATCTCCACACAAATCAAATTCCAGTCTTTCCTAAGGACATACCGTTTGTACAGTACATCGTACTGATTTTTATTTTGCAGATTACTGATTTCCGTAGTAATCTGTCTTCTACGTTCCAGAGCCTGGCTTATCATTTCACTGATATCGTTTTCAAGATCTACGATTTCAGCCACCGCGCTGCCAAGCTTGTCCTTGTCAGGCGTTACCTGTACGTTGACTTCTTTCTGTGTAGTCGATATCGATACCGTCATCCCTTTTAACTGCTGCAATTCTTCCGTTTTGTTCCGGATTACGGAATTCAAAACAGCGATCTGGTTTAAGTATGTTTTTGTGTCCATGTTAATATCCTCCCCTGAATGGATTTTTTATTGGTTCTATTTTTGCCGGTTCCCACGTTCCTTCGATAAAATAAGCAAGTGAAGCAAGACAGTCCGGAGCATCTTCATGCTGGTTTCTCCCTTTAATAGTAAATGAGTACAGGTTTCTCATGAAATTTCGATACTCTTTGTTTCTGCACCCAGTGTCTCTGAAGTACCATTCTCTTATAGAACCAGCTTTATCCCATATTCGTTGTGCCTTTCTCATAGAAGTCGGCGCATATTTTGAGACAAGGTTTATTTTTCTTCCTTTTGCTTTTAAAAGTGAATCGACCTCATCTTTGTACCCTTCTCCTCCTTGGTTAGATTCAAAAAAAGCACTTCCGACATTATGTTCAATAATCATATTAACTACTTTTGGTTTTGTAACTTTCTTTTCGGAACTGTCAAATATAACATCGTCGATATATACAGATCCGTCTTCATACATGTATGCTACCGCAAATGCTAGATTATCTTCTCCGCCGAGTGCCACGTCACATGCAGCACATATTCTATACGGTTCTTCCGCTGGCAAAACACCGTTGTAAAATTTCATATGTTCCGAATTAAAAACAGCACCATCACGTTCAATCGGTTCCTGCTGACATTGTGCGTACCATCCGGCCATATCATCGTTTTCTTCGAACTTAGCTCTTTCAATCCGATAATATTTTGTTGAATAACCAACTCCATAGTCATAATCAAAATTGCTTTCATCCGTAACTGGATCCAAAGCAGGTATCTTCAAAACATCCCATCGTATATCTTGCGCTTCCGGATTATTTTCCAGGAAATCGCGCCGATCCATATAGATATCTTGCAAACTCCATATCGTACCATTATAGATAACCTTGCATTTTTCTTTTTTTCGTTTCATGACGTTGTTGTCAAAGATAATCTGCTTTCTTCGGAGAATATCTGGATTTAATACATCCTGTATTCCCTCTAAGATATCATCGATAATGAGCCATCCATACGCATCGTACTCACCATTTAGACCCGCTGTAAGTCCTTTTCCAGAAAGAGATTTATATTTTTTCTTTCTTTGCAGATCTACTTTATTATTTTTCGCATCCGTGTCAACAATAATTGCTTTTGGAAACACATCGGAAAAGCAATAAATAGGATCTGTCCAGATTTCTATTACACCTTCAAGAAAGGCTCCTCCAAGTCCCTCTTTATAAGTAACATAAAGATTGCTTGCTTCTGTATTTCTAGCGCATTTCCACGAAGTTGCGAGGGTTAATTCTTGGGATTTTCCTACACGCGCCGGCATATGAACAAAAAGTTCATCCAATTCATCATCCTCAAGCATTTGTAGCTTATCAGTTACCAGCTTTAGCGTTTTTCTTCGTGGCTCATAAAAACGATCTCTACGCTTTCTGTTCTTTTCAACATACAGCATATAACTGTCAAGAATTTGTGGAGCTTCCGTCTTTAAAATGCTGTAATATGTATTAATCAGACCAAATTCTGTTTTGTTTTGCTGTGCAAAATCTTCCAGCTGTCCGAACGTTCCTCCGCCTGTTTGATTATAAATCAGCTGATTAATAATATTTTTCGCTCTTGAAGATATTTTCGTTCCATACTTGATATCTTTTTCTTCGAGAATAGCTGTTTGAACTGCCAAAGCATACGCATCAAGAACTTGTTCATCTATCCCGTGCCGTCGTATATAGTCCTCATATCCATTTATCGTCTTTATCAGGTACTCACTTGCCATAACGTAAAAAAGTGCCTCCTAACTCAAATAAAAAAGTTAAGAGACACTTCTCTGTTCCATGTCCGCATCCGGGCATTGGCTACTGTGTTTATTTTTTCCTCTCAAACAGTTCTTCCGGTAACGGCTGTCCCAGCCAACACATCCGCAGGTACTTTCTGAACGTTGGTTCACTCATTCCTGCTCTTTTACAGGCAACCGCCATCGTGATTTTATGCTGACAGTAATCATTTATTGCATTTGTGAACTTTTCTCTGTCCACTAATATACATTTTCGTCCCATGGTATCACCTTTATTCCTCTGTATGCAGCGTATTTGTGATCTTTCCATCAACTTCTTTTGTACACATACAGTTGTGTACTTCATCGCATTTCATTTCATTTACTTCTGCATATTCTTTCATGCTTCCTACTCCTCATAAATAATATTCAAACCATAAGTAACCGCAGCATCATGCTCAATCTTACATCCTCTCGCATTCTCCCATCCTTTGCAGAAATATGCTGCATGACACAGAGACATATTTTCCAGTGACTTAGCAAGGAAGCACAACGGAATCTGTACTACTCCACGTTCTTTCATAGATTTATTGCTATACCATTCATCTGTAAAGAGAGTATTTACAATCTCATATCCTTTTTCTTTAAGAACCTTAATTGCTTTCTCTCTTGTTGCTACGATTTCTTCATCCGTTTTTCCAGCCATCGGCTGACTCAACATTGCTTTTTTCATCATTAATTCTCCTGCTCCCATCCATCTTGAATCATTTTAGGTTTATACATATGTTCCGTATATCCTTGTCCGTTGCAAAGGTCGCATTCCACATCGTAATACTCGTAATCATCGCAACATTCCCAGTACTGAGCTTTATTGCGCTTCTTTGTGATTTTTCCAGTCCCACTACACTTTGGACATTTATGGATTTTGTTTCCCTGTATTTCTTTCAACAATTCCGCTAAAGTTGTATTCTCTCCGTAAGTTTTACATAGCCTTACAGCATCACATATTTTCATAAAATTTATTTTACCACCCTTTCCTTGTGACTTGTAATTTTTACACCGTCTTTAATCTTCCTGATTGTCACCGTGTATCCAGATTCTGCCAGTTGTACCATCCGGTCAAGGTTCATCAGGATATTTTCTTTGATTTTCATTTCTTCCCCCGATTTGTCCATATCAATACCCTTTCGCATCGTAAGTCATAGTTTTTCCGCATTTCACACATTTACAGATGTACTCCCGTTTGTGTGTGTCAAAGTGTTTCCGGAATCTATGCTTACAGAATTTTTGTTTTATCAGAAAATATATTTTTTCAAAAATCACGTTTTTTCTCCTTTTCCTTTGTAACAGGTGCCGAAGGATTTGAACCCCCATTCTTACAGTTCTTGCTTCCTGTCTGTTCTACCAATTGAACTATGCACCTATGTCCACGGGAATCTGCAAGTCTGAAAACAGTTTCCCGTGCCGCTACGGTTCTTTAGACACATCCGTCTTTAACTCTGAGAAAGTAACTCTTTTGGTGACTCCGCAGCTAAAACACCACTTTTCACATTTTTACTTGAAATAGGTACTACAAATACAAAATGTTGATTAAAATAAAGGTTTTTCAAACACAGTCATGGTTTCCCATTATCCATCATAGTAGGAATCATATTCGGCCAGTGTTACGATAAGTCTGAGCTTCCGGTTGCGACCCTTGGCTTCTTACCGCTGTCAAAGCACACACGGGATTGATACCCGTAAATTTCACGGTTCTTTCAGAATATTTTTACTTTAATAAGACTATGAATCTCACTCAAGAGAAATATTATATCCGTGCCATACCGCTACTTTAACAGATTTCTTGTGTTATACCCCAATTTCTCAGGTTCAAGGCAAATCAGCTTGTTTGAGTTTTCCAGCCGATCCGTGGTCTCTCACACCGCTCACCAAACTGGATTATTCCTGCACCGCAGGCGTCTATTCATCGCTGACCACAAGGATCCTGCTTTTGACCTCTCTATGATGATACACTGCAGGGCATTGTTGACGGGTTCCCGTCTTCTCCACCGGAATCACTCCCGGTAGAAAGGATCGGTTGACCCAGTATCCCGAATCAACCTTACTTATTCACCGCTGCATCTCAGCAGGACTGAAAAATCCATCTTCACTGAGTTGACCATGTTTGAAAACCGTTATCCGGACTCGAACCGGAATCTTTAAAAGAGAGGGGTACTTTTACTGCTTTTCCGTTAAGCTATAACGATAAATCACGGTTTTTTCTGTATACGTAGGAACTTACCAAATTTCACTTTTAAGGAGATTTTATGAAAATGACAAAAAGTAACTGCTTTCAGAAACCGTGAAAACTGAAAAGCTGTCGTTCGGATTCGAACCGATACCACCAGAAAGAACATTTCAAAAGAAAGTGTGGTTTCCACATCGACAGCAAGTAGGCACAAGCGGAATCGAACCGCTATCCCGGCAGACGAGGTGAATTTTTAGCCGGTGTCTTTCCATTAGACCATGTGTCCATGTCCATAGGATACCCCGTCAAAAGTACCCTATGCCGCTACAATTCTTTTTTAAGTGCAACTTTGCAGCTAAAAGCACTCACGCTGACTGTTGCGTGAAGTCGCCGCCCGGATTCGAACCGGGAACCTACTCTAAGAAAGGATTAAAAGAAAAGTCGCTCTTCCAATTGAGCTATGACGACATTTTTGTGGCTGTATCGGTTAAATCAGGTTATGACAACAGTTATTTTCCGGCAGCCACTGCCCGGAAGTTGGCAGGGTGGGATTCGGACCCACGAACCATTTGGAACCGATTTACAGTCGGCTTGCTTTGACCACTTGCATATCTGCCAAGAACTACCGAGTAGGTGACAGCTACCCGGTGTTTTACCGCCTTTAACGGTCAGCCTTTCGAAAAAGACCGGGTTGAATTTCACATCTGCGGATAAATTAAATATAAAAAGGAGTACTTATTGCAGTATGCCAAACTGCAATGGGGATGGCAGGTATCGAACCTGCGACACGCTGGATATAAGCCAGCTGCTCTACCACTGAGCTACATCCCTCAACCGTCTCCAGGACGGTTAGCAGCATTATTTATCGTGTTGTGCGCTACACTATGCGGTTATTTAAGTTTCCTATCGTGTTACCGCCAACCTACACGCTGTTCTTTTTTCCTCAAACAGTAGTTGGAGATTTTAAAGTCTTTACTGACTATTTCTCAGGCATCCGGTAGATGAAGAATAGAGAAGTGTTCTCTATTTTTGGTCTTTCTCTGTCAACCACTGATATTCCGATTTTACTTATTTCTTCGAGGAGTTTTTCTGTCAGTTCGACATTATTGCAAACCATGACCGGCGTCAATGCATGATGCATTTCTTTGAACACTTCTTTTGCTCTTTCAGGTGTCTCGTATCGTCCAAGGACATCACGCACGCCACGGCTACTTGTACAGATACACTCTCCGTCGATATAGACCTCGCAGTTTTCGAAATTGATTGACCGAGTTCCTGACTGATTAATTAGTCTCATCGCGCCGCCTCCTGTGTTCCATCTGGCATTCAAACAGTTTTGCTACGTTAGATTGTTTCTGCCGGATACCGTGTCCCTGCCGGAACAATTCACACGTAAGGAATTTTCCACATTTGGTGCATTCATCGTTGATTTCTTTTCCGGCGATTCTCATGTGTTCAAAACCTCCCTACGTGAATTTGTATACATACTGGACACTGTCTTTTCTGAATGCAGCAACGATTTTTCCTTTCAACGAAAGATACATGAATTGATTCTCTGGATCCTTTGTTATCTCATCTGCTTCGATATGAAATACTCCGTCTTTAGTCTGAACAATGCACATCGGAAGCCAATGTTTTTCGCCATATATTATCTCTTGTTCTGGATAGTTTCGAGACATATACGAATCAAGAGATTTCTTCGGATCAAAAAGTGGACTATATTTTGCCAGAATGAATGCTCCACTAGGAATTTCTATATATCCATCATTCAAAGTCTTGAACTTCACTACGTTCTTCTGCTCGTCATACTTTTGGCTAGAACGTTTTACGATGCATTTTGTACCGCTTGGCATTTCTAACAGGTAGTCATCTGGACCGTATTCTCTTTTCTTCTTACTTTCCATAGCATACCCCTTTTTATTTTTGCGGGAATTTGGAGGACTAAGTAAGGCGGTTTTTCGATTTCCACCAGACCCCCCAGCCCCCTTTAGCTGATGATCATATGTGTATTCGATTTCGCATCTAATCTATACGACAAATCATTGTTTGTTCTATAGATCACTGTACATTTTCATGCACCTCTACCAATTCTGGTAAAGGTTTTTGTGCATCTTTTTCCACCTTCAAAAACTCACTGCTTTTTGCATCGTTTTGGCTGATTTTGCACACTTCTGAGCCACCCAACTGCGGTAACTGGTCCGCCGACAATGCTCTTTTCGGTGCTGTTTCCCTGGTGACTCCCGGCATATTCCATAGATGATTACGATTCAGGATTGCCAGTGGCTTTACTGGGTTGATGCTCTTGTCTAACAGAAGTGCTTCTAATGACTGTTCATTATCTCTACTTATAGTTTTTGCGAGGTCTAAAGCTCTTTTACTTAGTGTTTCACTACTACTGTCATACCCTATAGCATTATATTTACTATCAGAGTCCCAGTTATAAATAGTCTGTGTATTAATTCCAGTCATATCAGAAAAACCTTTTATTGTTATCTGCTGCTTGTGTTTTACACAGAGTTTTTTATACACTTCGTATGCCTTTAAAACTCTTTCGGCGTTATATTCATCATGCTCCGCAGGATGTTTTTTTAGCATGCTCTTGTTTTCCCTGAACAGCTTTTCATTGATCTCCAGAAGTGTATACAGCCATATGCTCGGCGGTATCTCTGCCGGATCCGTGTCTGTCTCCTGGCAGCAGTCAAAGAGGATGTCTTCCGCAAGTCTCTCAAGGTTATTGACGGTAACTTCGATGTTGTTGTACTCGATCGGTATGTTTCTCGGATCAGTCAACCGCCTTGGGTCATCTGGTCCCGCTACTGTTCTTCTTTTTCTTGCCATGCTCTCAACCTCCTTTCTGATCTGCAAATAAAAAACTCATCAATCCAACAATGTTACTTGTCAGGTTGATGAGTCCTAATCACTTTCTGGCCTATGCTCTAAGGTCTTCAGGATCCTGTTGTGATCCCTCGCTTTCGATTGCTCCCAGTGTGTCAACTGGTTGCTGCATGTCCTAATCAATTCCCTTTTTCTGTTTTCCGTTGAGTCAACTATACACCAGGAACAAAAAAAACACAATACCCAATTTAAAAAATTATTTTCCCTTGTGTGCCATTATATAAAAATAAATAAATAAAAATTATTATACGCGGGCGCTTCTTCCCTCTTTGTTTTATTATATATATATTTTATTATATAGACAACATAGTATTATATATATTTTTTCTTTATAATCTTTCTTTCTATTCTTTCTCTATTTCTTTGCTTCTTTCTTTGTCTCTTTCTTTCTTTCTTTCTATCCACTTTCTTTTTTGCCATTTTGGGGATTGTGTGTACTATAGGCTGTACTATGGGTTGTACTGTATGCATTCATACATATATTGGAAATGCAGCATTTATAATGGCTTACGTGTGTTTTGTGGGTGATCGGTTTTCGTTCATTGGCTGTATCGAGTACACGAAAGCATCAAAAAAGACGGATCGCTACAACCCGTCTTTTTCTCCATAAGATATAGTTTATTATTTGTCCATTCGTTTTAATATTTCTTGTTTCATCATTGCAATTTCGGTTTCGTGCTGTTTTTCAGAAAATAACATTTTTGAATATCTCTGTAAAAGTACCACGTTTGACATCTGCACTATATCTTTATAGCTCAAGTGTTTTCCGTAAGGAATCTTTTTAGATGTTAAAAGCTCATTCTTTCCAAAATATCCGTTTATATATGGATTTCTTCCGCTTACGTTGTATCCATTGTAAGCATTATATTTTTTGATATAGTAAGCCTCTCTTTCTCTTAATTTTGTTTCTGTTATTTCGTAGTCGTTAAACGTTTCCAAAATCAAAAATTCAAAGTTTTTTATATCATCCTCGGTTTTTAAGTCTTCATCCATTTTCATATTTGAGCCGTAAAGCTTTTCTATATTGCTCCTATGAGTTTTTAGCCTTGAATTAACATTAGAGCTTGATCCAACATAATATTTACCGGTAGTCTTGTTATGAATTGCATACACTCCAACTTTTTTAATATCTGGCACTTGGATTATATGTTGCTTTCTATTCATGTAACCACTTCCTTTCTGTGATTACATTATATAACCATTTGTGCCTAATGTCAATATAATATTTATACGTATTTGTGTCTAATTTCCTTTTGCTTTCTTTCTTTCTATTTTGTCTAACTCTTTTACGACTACTTCCTTTATAAATGCGTTGCAACTTTTTCCAGTCAATTCTTTTATGCGTTCCTTTGTTCCAAGTGGTAACTGGCAATTGACGCGATCAACCGTTTTCATAAAGTCTGCAACCGCTTTTCTCCTCTGCTCTTTCTGCTTCTCTGTATATTCTGGCATCTTTCCAACCTCCTGTTTTTGTTTCCTATATTATATTATATGTGTGTTTAATTTTCAATAACTATTTGTGCTTAATTAAAAATCACAATTAAATATAACTATTTGTGCCTAATATTTGTGTATTATGCCTATTGAATTTGTGCCTAATATAGCATATAATATAACTATGAAAACAAGAACAAATAAAAAAAGACGTCCGGGAAGCTAGCAACCGACCGGACGCCACCAAACAAAAAAATAATATTGAAAGGCGGATCTATTATAGCACGGATCCGGAAAAGGTGAAAGATATGAAAAAAATTAATACTATGAAAATCGAGGGTAAAAGATGGTTCCAGAGAAGTTATGGCAATACTTATCACAGTGTAAAAGTTTTTGTGAATGGTGAAGTTTTAAAATCAGAAATAACATACGGATACGGAAGCCATTATTTACAGACAGCCGCAGAACTGTTGAAAGAAAACGGATATGATATCCCGGAAGATAATGGAAAGGCTTATGCTTATGTCATAGATTTTCCGCATACCGTTGAAGATGTGAAGAGAAAAAAAGACCTTTAACAGCCGAAACGCCCGCGCAGGGCGTCCACCGCGGGACGGTCTCCCGGTGCTGATGATGGCAGACCAGAAAGGGAAAATATATGAAACAATACTATTGTACAGCAGCCAATAAAAAGCATCTTGACAGTTTAACAAGAGACTACAGAAACGAAGGATTTGCAATTATAACATACACTCCAACTTTTAGAGAACTGGAAAAGGACAATGAATTTGTAATAATTGAAATTGCCAAGTAATCAATATCAAGAAATAGCAATCACCGCCGACAGCGTACCGGGGAGCATTTCCCCGGGCGGTTTTTTATTTCCCGGCTCCCAGGGTAAAGGGAAGAAAGAGGACACATGGAAAGAATTTTTTGCGTAAAAACGAGAGGCAGAAACCAGATTATCACAGAGTCAGAAGCTATAGAAAACGCTCTTGAGCAAGAAAAATCTGGAATTATTCCACACTATAGTTGGTATGATTACAAGAAAAAAGAGACTGTAACGTCTCCGGGCTGGCTTGTCTGGAGTACCTGGGCTGATGGTTGCGGTGTCGTTTATCGCAGATCAGACGGGAAAATGATCGTACTTACAGGAACGCAAGGGGATTTTATATATAATTAGCCGGATAACTTCCGGCTTTTTGTCGTGTTTTTGGCGCGCTAGTTGCTTTTGTGCGTGGTGCAAATCCACGCAGCGTTATTTGTGCCGTGTACATGTCTGCACTCTGGCCAGTGCGGAAAATGAGCCGGACGGCACTTTTTAAGGCGGTAGGAAGTCAGAAAGCAAGGAGACCGCCAGACCTTGCACTGTTGCCGGCGGCCGTGATGCTGCACCGGATCAGCCAAGAAAAGAGAAAAGATAAAAAGGCGCGCAATTTTGCGTTGCTCCGCAGCTGCCAGCGGTAAAAAATGGCAGTCGGTAGCTTTTAGCCAATCATGCCCCGTTATAATTCTGTAAATTGGCCGCAAGACAGGAGCGTAAAACCTTCCCGGCTCGAGATCAGGAACGCCGGTGAAAATCGTCCTGGCATCGTGTCAACGCCGTACTGGACACAAGCCAAAGATTGACGGCAAAAAAAACAAGTGCATATTTGTTTTCTGGCAGCGGATTCAAGCGGATCAGTTTTATTAAGCGAACCAAGAAACAAACAGCGCCATTTTTAGCGGCTTTCTGCTGCCTATTGGGTTCTATTTGCCATACGCGCAAATATGCCGGAATTGACCGCAAAACACGCTTTCACGGGCATTTCTGCATCTGGAATATTGCCTTTTACGTGGCTTGTGGTATACTATGGATAATTACAACCATTTTTACCGCATTTCCAGGCAGATCAGCCACCAGGAAACCGAAGAATATGTATCTTTTTAAATGAAAGGAGAAAATAAAATGGCCTTTGTTTCGTGTGAATGGTATTGTGAAAATACATTGGGGGATAGCTGCAGTAATAATTGTGACGATTGTTTTGGAGGTAAAGACATTCGGATATGCGTTAATGATTTTGAAGTAGTAGGTGAAAGCGTTTTGCATACAGAATTAATAAACAAAGATTCACTATGGGCTTGTAAGTTCGAAAACGACGATCATCTAGTACTTGAAGACGAAAACGGAACACACTTAACTATAAGTAGGAGATTATATAATAAAAATTTTAAAGATTACAGAGTAGAACTTCACTAGTCCTTTAACTTCGTAGAGGTTTACAATGCAGTCAAAATGGAACGGGAATTTTGATCCAGATTTTTCGCCATCTGGTTTTGGGGCGACATCTTTTTTGAGCAGAAATTTTTTCGTCAAAAAATCCACTTAAAACGCGCGATTTTTCTAGGGGATTTTTTGAAAAATTATAAATTTGTTTCGAATTTTTCTTTAGTCTTGGTAAGATCCCGGTACTCTTCTTGGGTGAATCCGTTGTACTTCTCTTCTTCGAGTTTCTTCGTGTCTTCTTCTTGCTTTTCACGCAACCATTCGTTCATCTCTTCTGGTGTTCTGGCTATTCTTCCGTCTTTAAGTACAAACTGTTGTTTCTCTTCTACTGGTTTCACAGGTTCCAGATATGCCAGATACCGTCTGATTGCTTCGTTGACAAAAGTATTCACCGAATATCCATGCGATCTGATTTTGTCCTTTGTTCCTTTCGGAATCGTACAGGATATCTTGTCATAATTATTTTTTACTGCATCATTCTGCCTTTTGATCCTGTCTTTGTAGGACTGGAGCATATCATTTTCTTCTTTCATCGGCGTACCTCCTGTTTTTTATTATTATATCATATTTCAATATTAATGCAATATTATTGCAATAATATAGTGATAATATTGCAATGTGCAAAAGACCACCGCTCAAAAACGATGGCCTTTTAACCTTATTCATCTTTCTTCTTTACGCCATCATCTGGATCCAGTCCATTGACTTTTCTCCACTTGAAAACGTAATCAAGAAACCACTGTGCATATTCCCCCATATCTGGAAAGAAATCCAGTAAATCAACCGCACGTTCCGCTTTCTTCCCTGTCTGCTCCTCATACATTTTCGCTGCCTTTACTGTGTCATATTCTGAATTCACGATGTCGAAAAGGTCGCTCAAGAAGTGGTTTTCCGACTGGAACAGTCCAGGAACACAGCTTTTAATCTTCCACCGGTTCTTCCGGTACCAGTTTTCTGCCGGTGGTGCCGGACAACTTGACACTTTCGGAACCGGTTTCTTAGCTGACAGGCGTTTTCTCGGCTTGTTACCGGAAATTTCCTGCTCCATTTCGTGGAATCTGTTGATATACCGTGCAGTGAAGACGGTTCCTTTCTTACCAGTACATTTGTGAGCAATGAATTCGCAGCCTTTCTTGGTGATATTGTAGCAGGGTTTCTCTCGGTTCCATTGATCGATATAGCTACTTTCTGTCCAAAATTCACATAAATCAATCTGTTCCGCTTCAAGTGAATTAAGATTGAGCTGATTAGATTCAGTTTTTCCTGAGGTGAGGGCAAAATTTCCCTCACCTAAATTATTTTGTTCTGAGATGCCGTCATTTTTGACGGCATCTAAAGAATAATTAGCCTCTTCGATATATCTGCTATATCTTCTGATACTTTTCATCAAATCCTGATGACTCTTTTCCACCATCTCTGCAACTTCCATAGAAGTCAGCGTGGCGCACATAACCTGCATACTATTTTTCATGGACTTTCCCTCCCTCGAAAACAAATTTCTCGATAAACAGTCTGATAAAGGTTTCCAGATAGGCGAGTGTTCCCTCACCACTGATACTGTCAATCATCTGATGTAATTTCTGTCTGTTATCCATTACGCAACACTCTCCTTTCCTTTGGAAACAAGTTTATATCCCGGTTGACCATCGTTGTCGTCAATGGTTTTACCGTTCATCCTCGCCAGAAAATCCGCGATATCATACAGCTTTGTTTCCAGATTAATTTCTGACGCCAATTCGTTGATGATTTTGCGAAGACTTTCTTTTCTACATTCCATTTCTAAGGAAAATGCAACTTTCTCTAGGTTTTCGTATTCTGATTTCCAGTTGATTCGTTCCATAAAAATACCTCCTGTTCTGTAAATAATTGGTTTACAAAAGGAGGTATGCAGTGCTATAATTTACATACACTCCTTTTGCGGGTGGTAAGAGTAATCGTGTGGGTCGTCAAACTTTTAGCGATTACTCTTTTTCTTTTTTATACTGAATTTCAATCCCTTGTCTTATAACTTCTGATCTACTAGAGTTATATTTTTCCACAAGATAGTCAAGTTTTTCAACAGTTTCTTTGTCCACTCTTGCTCTAATGGTAATATCCTTGGGATTATCAGTAAGTTTTTGTCCCATCTTAGGCGACATCTCAATCACTCCTTTCTGTAGTTATACAATATCAGATTGTAGCTACAAAGTCAAGTAGAAATTCTTTTACTTTTGTCCTTGAACAAAGATATCATACGTGGTAAGATTATATAGAAAATTTTATATCAAGGGGGATTCAGAAATGAAAGTATGGAAACTTGTATCAGGTATCTTTTCAATCATTTTCTTCTGTCTCGTTAGCTTTCAGTCTTGTGCAGCTGGTGTCAGCAATGCACTGGAAGAATCAGGCGAAGCCAGCGGAAGTGTAGGAATCGTAGTCGCTCTACTTATGCTGGCAGGTGGAATTGTATCCATTGCGACACGGAAATCTGAGAAAAACGGTGGAAACATCGCTTTGATCGTTTTATTCGGTCTTGCAGCACTGATGGGATTTTTCTTAGCCGGAACATTTGCAGACCTGCAGATCTGGGCTGGATGGTGCCTTATCAACGTAGTGCTGGCAGTTATCGCACTGGCAAAAAAACCAAAAGCTGAATAATAAAGCAAAAAGCCTAGGAATTATACTCCTAGGCTTTATTTTTACTGTAATTTGATAATTACTTTATCGCTTGTCCACAAGTTTGTTTCATATTCTAACTCGATTGATTCTGCATCCTGCGGAACCTCAAAATATGCTTTGAAAGACACCTTTCTGCCTGAAGACAGGTTAGTGTTAATAAAATCATCATCATCAAGGCTGAATTCTTGATCGCATTCTACGTTATCTGCATAGCAATCAAAGTCATACAAACTTACATATTCATCATCTTTTCCGGTATTTTCAAACGTGAACGCTGCCATTATGTACTTCATGCCGTCAGATGGTGTGTTCCATCCATAATCATCTTCATAGTCTTGAAAATCCAAATTTGCATCGTCAATGGTAATTTTCAGTCCACCACTTTCAAAGCTGGAGCCTACAGTCAGAGTTTTGTCTACTTCCTGCTCTTCTGTTTCCTCTGTTTCTTCTGTTTTCTCTGGCTCTGAATCGTCTTTCTTTTCAGATTCTACAGCAACCGTTTCAGTTTCCGACTTTTTGTCGGAATCGGTTGACGGAATCACACTAACAATCCACATCAGAGAATAAAATACCATGAAAATTGTTAAAAATACTCTTCCCACGGTATTCTTCGGTCGGCTACTCATCCAGAGAAAAGCAATCCCCAACGGCGGTATAAAAATACACGCAAGGATGATCACCCAAGTTAGTTCGTAAAATTTAGGCATCCTTTGTACCTGCTGCCGGTCATCAATCCAACTGTTTTGTTGTGGTTGTGACTCTATCATCGGTTTTCCGCAGTTTCCACAAAACTTCTGCCCGTCCGGATTATCCGTGTTACAATATGGACATTTCATTTTCAATTTTCCCCCTTTTTGAAATGTGTTTGCCATATTATACCATGTGGAATATTGTACTACAAGAGACAGCAAATAAAAAAGACACCAGAAAGTGCCTTTATGCCGCCATATCAAATAAACCTAAAATAAATTTTCTTCCAAGCTGTGTAATTTTCCGATGGTAGATTACATGACCGTTGTCCAGAACCTCTTGTTTTATTTCCTCGTATCCGCAGTTACTATAGTCGGAATACATAACCCATGTACCGTTTACTTTATACTGGATTTTCTTTTCGGAGAGGATCTTGTTCAGTTCTACAGCACTTTTTAATCCTATTTCTTTTGCAATTTCAGTCATGGTATATGTTTTATTCACATGCATAAGGATAGCATTTGTTTTTTCAGCTTCCACCCTTGCTGCTCTTTCTTCTTTCAGTTTGGTCAGAAGCTCAATACCGAAGTCCGGGTTGTTTAAGATATTATCAATAACGTTATCTGTTGCGTAGATTCCGTTCTTTCGGATACATGGGAGGATTTCGGATGTGACCCACTCAGTAAAACGTTCAGCAGATTCTTTTCTGCTCTGGAATATTAATTTGTATAAGTTTGACTCATTAACAAAGTTTGCATTCTGCTTTCTTCCAATGCTATCGATGACCTCGGTAGTAACGACCCCATCTTTTCTAAGTCTATTTTTGCAATCAGATGCATTTTTAATTTCAAGGATTTTGCAAACATCTATCATGCAAAACCATGGCTCTCCGTCGATTGTTACTGTTCTAACTTCTCCAAACTCTTCATTGTTAAATACTGTTACTTTTGTCTGATTCATTTTTTTCTTCTCCTTTTCATAAAAACGTTGGTTTTTCCAAAAGGATGTGCTATTATAATTTAGTAAGAATCCTTTTGGAGTTTGTTACATTAAGAGTTGTTCGCTTTGGTAGGTTAACAACTCTTATTTTCATCTAACTTTTACGAAATCTCTATAATCAGTTCTACTGTCAAGATATTTTATTGAAATCATTAAGCAAATCGTGATTTTCACGAAACTCCATAAGCATATATCTCAGAATTATCGAGATTCCTGAACTATCATCAAATTGATGAATCGTTTTAAATGTTATATGATTTACAAGTTTCAAGTGATCCAACCCAATGACTTCGTTCATCCCCGAATTCAGATACATCAATCACAATGCCGTTAAAAATGCATTGTTTCAAGAATTTGCATTTATCGCATTTCGTATCTTTCTCAACATGCTTTTTCAATCTATACTTTACGAAAAATGGGCAGTCTTCATCGGAACTTATATATTCATCTTGTCCTTTTTCACAGGTAAAAAGCGGATACTCTTCTCCCTCGTCTTCGTCAAATATATAATCCTGATTGTAAAACTTGCAGTTATCACATTTATTCATATCATCTCTCCTATCTCTTATTTTTTTGTAAGAAATAGCAGAGCCTAAATCAATAGACTCTGCACCGTTCAATTCGTAATCAGCCGCATCACTGACCGATATTCCGTTTTCTGTATTCAGTATCTTCACTGAAAAAAACGAGGAAATAAAAAAGCCTGAGCATATCAGAAAAAATTTTGCTAAAATTTCTGATATACTCAGGCTGACGATGCCTGATCCTTTTCAATCCAGATCTCACTCGTCCTTCATGCATTTCTCGTCACTGAGGTAATTATACCATATAGCAACTTTCTAAGCAACACGCAAAATTAATATATTCTCAAGTAGATCATCCAAAAGATATATAATTTCTTTTCCATGGTCAGACATAAAATTACATAGTTTTTCCTCTGTTTCAATTGGCATATAAAGATTGTATGTCATACAGACCGCATGGGTTAGTTCGTGGCAAAGGACACGATCTAGCATGGGACCTGTTAAATGGTCAGCGAGATACACTGTGTTATTTGATTGGTCGGTAACTCCTATGGTATAGGAACCGTTTGATTTTTGAAGTTCTGGAGATTGTGCCGGAACAAATTGAATCACCCAAGATTCGTTTCTGATCTTAAATTCCATATAGTCACCAAAAGAGGGAACCGAAGTTCCCTCCCCTTTACATTTTGCTGATTAATGTACTCAATTTTGCTTTTGCAAGCGTTCTTTCTTCGTTGGACATCTCACCGATAAGATCCGTAACATCCTTGCTCAGTTCAGACATGTAAGATTCCAATTCGTGCATTCTGGTATCCTTGTCTTTATGTCCCTCTCTGGCTTCCGTATAGGCTCTTCTTGCCATGTTATACTTCCGTTCGGGTTTCTCTTCGGTGTAATACATTCTGCCTTTATTTCGGTCAATATCGCGGTCAGGATTGTATTCTTTACCATCCATCCGGTACATCTCCGGGGTCATATGCCAGTATGGCGGGTAATCTTCATATCCCATCCTGGTTCCTCGACCTTTCGGAGCAAATCTGCCGTTGGAATACCGGTAATTGTCGTAGAAACGGCGGTCACCGTATCTGTCCATGACATCCAGCACGGATTCCGGATCGAATTCTTCCATGGTGTTCGTTAGAGTCCTGTAATACATCGCTTCCGCTAAATCTTTGAGCATATCAGTTACCTGACCAAATTCACACACATCCAGTTTTTCTATTCCCTTATCCAGTTCGGCTTTTGCACATTCGGAAAGCTTCTCAATCATATCATGCATTCTTTTTACATCCATTGAAATTCCCTCCTTACGCTTCTCTTGTAACAACGATGTTTGCGTTCGCTACGTTGATCGCCTGAGTACTGGTGTTCTTTACTGCAATGTTTACGCAGCATCCAGCTGGCACATCGATATAGATGCCGGAAGACACATTGTTGTACTGGTCAACAGCTGCCGGTGTGCTTATCATCTGAGAAGAAAGAACTGGTTCACCACTGATCGCAATTGCCAGAGAGATCGCACCGACCGTACCACCAGTTGGAATAGAAATATTGCCAGAAAAGTCAACAAAGTATCTTGCACGACACTGGTTTGTCAATCCGCGAAGAGTAACAATACCGGATCCCTCCCGGTGTTTTATACAGTTACTACCTGATACTGCTGTATTGGTAAAAATAACATTTTCGTTTGCTGCAACTTCCTGTGCAGAAACTGCTACAAATTCAGCCATAAATCATACCTCCATAAATAAAAGTAAGGGCAAACCGTTAAGTCTGCCCTTTTGTTGTAAAACTGCTTATAGCAGACATAACCATAAATTGGTTAAGTTACAAGTTATTCATTTGTCAGCATCCACAACCGCTGCCACATCCGCATCCGTAATATGCATTCGGGTTAGGAACTTGATATGACGGAATCGGAGCAGGGTTCACAGCGTTGATGATCTGCTGTGCCTGAGCAGCCATCTGAGTTGTGAGCAGTGCGCTCTGACGATCCTGAGAAGCAGCACGTCTGAGATCGTTGTTCTCAGCCTGCAGAGTAGAGATTTTTTCCTGGCAGAGATAGTCAAGGATTGCACGTGTTCCTGCGTTCTGACTTTCAATGATATCGCGTGTGTTAGTGTTCATGGTATTCTGCAGGGCGCATGTGTCATGAGCCATGTCGTATCTGACCTGAGCGATTGCTTCACGGTTCTGGCAGCAGCAATCAGCTAACTGTGCCTGTAATGCATTCTGTCCCTGCATCAGAGCAACGTTTGTGGTGTTGAAGCCCTGCTGTGTCTGGTATCCCAGATTGCAAATTGCATTGTCTACACCGTGGAAACCATTCATGATAGCAGTGTTCTGAGTGTAGAATCCATCACACAGCCCGTTGTTAATGCCATCCAGCTTGCTGATAACCGCCTGATTATCAAATCCGCGCTGAATGTCCGCCTGTGTAGCAGCTGTAGCGACGTATCCACTACCATTTCCACTACCAAAGCCGCCCCAGCCATTGTTACCCCATCCAAAAAGCAATGCGAAAACTACGATGATCCATAACCATCCACCGTCTCCCCATGCTCCATTACTGTCGGAATAACCGGTTGCCGGCATTACAGGCATTGTAAAAGGCGCATTGTTTGAATTAAACATACCTTATTCCTCCTTGGAAAATTTTATTCATAAAGAGGTACTTCGTTTTTGTGCACAACCTCTAATATGCTACATATTCATTTTCTTTTTGATCTCATTCATAAGATCGTCAGGGTTTATCCCCTTTTCTTTCCCCAGATTTCTTGCCAGTGTTTCTATCCCCTTCATGTCACCTTTCTGAGCCATGTTGATTGCGTTCTGTGCCATAGGATTGCTCATGATCTGGTTGTTTCCCATCATTTGTTTTAAAAACTGCTGCGGATTTCCACCTTTAAGCATTTGGAAAAAATTCATCGGATTCATTCACTTTCACCATCCTTTTTAACTGTGGAAGCTTTTGATTTTGTTCTCACAGTACCTGAGTTTCCGGATACTGACTGTTCCAACCGATCTATCTTGTTTTTTAGTTCTTCAAACTGGCTCATAAGTGCCTGTGTGACGTCCTCAGTTAGCCCTATTTTCAATTCTGACTGATTGCGTAAGGAATTGTCAGCCTGATTCATTTGAACAGGTTTAAAGGCTATGGTTTGAATCGTTCCGTTCGCTGTCCAGGATTTCAGATAGATTTCCGAAAGGTCTGATTTCGGAAAAAGTGCATACGGAGCATTCATCGGTACATCGTTTGCCGTTATTTCTTCTACTTGGTTTACTGGTCTTCCGATCAACTGTGGTAATTGCTGCGCCTGAAACTGTGGCTGCTGGATTTGCTGAGTCGGTTGCTGAAGCTGTTGCATCTGTTGGTACTGCTGCGGCTGTTGGTAAAACCGTTGTTGCAGGTATGGATTCTGCAAATATGGATTTTCATACATAGGTATCTACCTACCTTTCACATAACTCTTTTAGAATTTCCTCTTTTTCAGCGTATGGTTTTTCCGTATAGAACCGTTTTTCAAGGGCATCTTCCACTACACGAATAACTGTTGATTGATATTCAAGAGGTACATGCCTGAGACGATCATCGGAAAATATCTTTGTCAATAAAGCATCTGAAAACATTTCGACCGCCTCCTTATGGTTGAATTTTCGCATAAAAAAAGACGGTCAAACCGTCAGCAAATAGTAATATTTCCACAATATATTGTTATTTGAATAGAGTTCTGGTCAATATGTTGTGTTTTCCCCTTACTGCGTTCATCGGAATGAAGTTCGTAAGGAGAAAAAATTAAGAAATATTAAAACGAATGTCGATGTCACCATCAGTTATGACTATTTTTTCCACACATTCTTTTAGAATTTTGTTCTGTTCTTTTGGTGTTAAAGTATCCCAGATAGTTGAAACCCTTTGAATGTTTTCTATTTTCACGCTGCTATCTACGGATTCCTCTCTGATAGATTCCTCTAATTCCGTTTTCAATGATTTCTGTCTTTTTTCTTCTTCCTGTATAACAGAAAGTAATGTATCACTGTCACCTTCCCCATACAGGGCGTATAATTTTTTCAACTTATCAATTGATTTTTTGATTTTCTTTTCAATAATGGATTTTTGATTTTCTTTTTTCTCTTCAGCCTTCACATTCACAATGAATCGCCGGAAACAATCAGAAACTTCTTGCTCGATCATTTTTGCGTCCATGCGTAAATTTTTACAGTTCGGATCTCGAACCATGCGTTGTTTTCCGCCATCTCTTGAATAGCATTCCATGATATGACAGTTTCCCCACTTTTTGTATCTCATTCTTGCTCCGCATTTTCCACAGTAGCATAATCCGGAAAGCATAAATTTGTTTCCTATATATGCATTCGAGCTTCTTTTCTTCATGAAAATATGAACAGAGTTAAACATTTTTTCAGAAACAATTGGTTCGTGTAATCCTTTGTAATATTTTCCTTTATAGAATATGTAGCCTAAATATACCTTGCTTGTTAAAATATTTTTTACATGTTTATCACATGAAAAGTCGAGTAAATCAGAAATCCTTTGACAAGAATAACCTTTCAGATACAATTCATATGCTTCTATTACTTTCTCTGATTCTCCACTTTTAATATGCAGTATCCCATCGTTGCGGTCATAATAATACCCGTAAGGAATTCGTCCTCCACCCATCCAGAGTCCCTTTTTGACTCTTTCAACCATCCCGGCTCTGGTTCTCATATAGATAAGTTCCCGTTCATACTGTCCAACAACAGCTGTTACACTTGTAAGGAATTTATCTGATGGGGTATCTATTCGAAGCTCTTCGGTGGCAGATATTAATTTGACACCATATTTTGGCAAAGTTCGGCAAAGCAAAGTAAGAGCATCAATCGTATCTCGGCTCATTCGATCAAGTTTGTACACATATACAGATTTTACGATCCCGAATTCTACATCTTCCAGAAGTCTTTGAATGTCCGGACGATCAAGCTTGCTTCCAGAATAGCCACCATCGATATACCAACGATCAATGGTTGCACCATCCTTATTTGCTCGTTCTATAATCTTCTGTTTCTGTAAGTCAAGACCATATTTCTCTGTCTGCGCCTCAGTCGACACTCGCAGGTATCCTACGTTCAATTTGTTCATGTCAATTCCCCCTTTAATAAAATTGACCTGAACTCTATTCAGGTCAATCCTACACTGCTATTTATTTTTTGTCAATTTTTCAGAAAGAATCTTTTTTACACTTTCAATGTGAATTTCCATTTTTTCAAGATCCTTCTTGTCGACACGTTGACCGTTCACGTAAATAGTTGTCAAACAAACATCTCCTTTCAGAAACTCAAGAATTTTGTCTATTATCTTTTTCTTTCGTTTTGTCACTAAAGAAGTGCTTATACTGAGTCTGTCAGCAATTTCAATGTCGCTTTTTCTTTTGCTTGCCATTTCTATTAATATGCGTTCATCATCGGTAAAATTACAATTTTCGATTAAAAAATCGATTTCTCCTTTGCAAAGATTATAAAAACGTGTTCTCATATTCCCTGCCTTTCGTCAGCATTTACCAAGGCTGACACTTGGCTATCTTACCTTTTTGTCCAGATATTCCGCAGCTTCGTTAAAACCGCCATCTTTGAGAATTTCCAGTATTCTGTCCACACTCGCCTGTCTATATCCAGGAATAAGTGCATCGTTCGTCTTTTGTACTCTGGCAAGGACATTAATGTCTATACCAACGTCATACAACTCATTCAGATAGTTTGCGTAATCCTCGAAACTCACATAGTGTTCACCAAGCCAGTCAATATTCATAGCATGTTCTACTTTCTTGTCAAAAACAGACTTCCATTTTCTCAGCCTGTCCTTGCCGAATCCGAAACCATCATGCAGTGCCATTGCTGCTGTTGTGATTGTCATGTTATACAAGTTTGTGGAGATTACATCGACAAAACGTCTCCACTCACTGTCCGGGACTCCAAGCGGTACCTTTGTAAATCCGCGCATCTTTACCTCTTTAGCAAGTGCTTCAATACCGTTTTCGCGGACAACTTCCAGTGCATGTGTCATTCCCTGCATTCTCCAAGTATATTCTTTATCTACTTTCGCCATCTTTTGTCTCTCCTATCAATTCTGGGTTGTCGAAGATATTCCCGATCACTTCCCAGTCTTTCCCTTCTCCTGCTTCAAACGGGTCTGGAATCATCCATTTCTGTACCATACACCATTTCATATTTTCCCAAGTCACACGCACTCTCGTAGCGTTCTCAGGAAAGGAATCATCAAGGTGTGCTTCCAGAATATCTCCCTCATAGATTTTCTGACCGTTCTTGTCCTTTTCGCCGGTGTACTGGCAAATCGTATTTTCATCAACAAGGAGTTCACCCTCAAGGTTTTTATCATAGATACGATTCTCGTCACTAAGATAGCCACGTACCCATGTTCCGTTGAGATGCTCATTACCTGGAATTGTATGAATATGTTTCGCTCTGAAAAGTATTTCTCTATTCATAGTTTTCAACTACCTCCAACTTTTTTAAATCCTCGATCAGCCAAGGTTTGGAGTCGCTCCATTTAACCATTGGGAATTGTACATTTAGTCCACTAAGCGATTTTATAGCACCGAAATCATAATTCCATCCATCTTCGCCCTTTGTGGCACTGTGTTCGTACGTCATCAAACACCTATTTTCATCTCTTGCGATGTATTTCATTTTATTTCCAAGGTACTCCAAAAACGCTCTATCTCTCTTGCTTATCACTGGCTTTTCGATGTACTTGGATTCAGCCCACTCGCGTCTACATTCTTCGCACGTTTTATCTAGTGCATTAAACTTACATTTTGCGCATTTTATATGTATACACTTTTTAATTTCACGCGTTTCTTCATCAACGCCAAAACTTTCGCTCTTGCACGCAAAAGTAAGTATCTGCTTTTCGTACTTCTCTTTATTCTTCATCTCTTCCACCTCTCTTAATAATTTCAATGGCTCTATCCAGTCCATCTCCGTATCCGTCATAATACTGGCACGTATCCGCTTTACAGACAGCTATATCATCATCTGCCTTATCGGATAGTACTTGTAACTTTTCGATGACCTTCTCTACATAAAACGCTGTCGGCTGATCCTTCAGTAAATCTCTGACGTCCGGAACGCAAGACCCATATTCTTTTCCAAGATATTTTACGATTTCTCCATCTGTAATTTCATCGACATCGATCAATCTCATTCCACTCATCCTCTCAAAAATCCCACCATCGAAAACAAAAAGAACAGGAAGAATATAATCAGGAAAAGGCAACATCCCGCATGCTCTTCGCATGTATACTTTTCACCAACCGTTTTGTGTGCAGCTACGATTGATGCGATAGTGAGTATTCAAAAAATTATCATTGCCACCATGTTGCTAACCTTTCATGTATTGGGTTATCATATCCAGCACCACTTTTTCCTGGAACGTCTTGCAAGCGATCATTGTGGTAATGTTGCATACAACCATGACAATTCCAACAGTGAGAAGGATGCCGCTTGCAATACATTGAATTACACAGATATCGTAATCGGATAATGGTCCTTCTTCGTTGTATTTCTTCCAACTACCAACTGCCATTTTTGCAAGCGCACCTCCTATAGCGCAAGCAAGAATTCCGAATATCAACCACATGATGCTGGTTGCAAATTTATACGCAACGCATTTTGTCATCAGTTCTTGCAAATACGGCTGTACATTCTTGCTCGTCCAGTCGATTGCAAGACCGAATTTGTTACAGATCTCATTCAATACTTCAATAATCTGATTTGATACCATTATTTTTCCTCACTTTCTGGCGGTTCTGGTAAAGGCATCCAGTACAGAATTTTCATCTGCCTCCACCCTGTTGAACCATTGACGAACCCACTCCACGATCCATCGAATGCGTATGAAATGCCATAACTTTTCTGCATACAGTTGTAATCCCCATACCGGAAATATTCAAACCATACCAGAACATCAACGCCATCTTCCGGCATTCTCTCAGAACACGGGATCCATCCGATCCCATGTTCTCTTTTGTATTCCTCAACAGCCTCCCTCTTGAAATTTTCAATCAGTTCCCTGATACCGTCTGCGTTTTCTTTATTCATCCTGTGTGTCCTCCTTATACGGTTCCGGCAATTCAATCCATGCGGTAACTTCCATATGTTTTGTGTTTGAAATCCCTATAGCTCCATACTCATAGGAATCCCACACTGTTCTATCCGTGTATATGTCATGGATACACTTTGCTTTATCTATCATATATCTGGATTTTCCGGTTTCGGTTCGCTTTATGGTTACCAATACTTCTCTTGCGTTGTCTGGATATCTTACACTAACAGGGATCCACCTACTGTCCAAATTCTGTTTTTTAATCCACTCACCCAGCCTCTTAATGCAATCATCGCACAGGTCGAAGTGTTCATCTGTTTTTCCTTCTTTTGTCTCTGTATTGATTCCTCCAATGGTACTTCCAAGAGCTGAACCTTTCGATTCTATCACCACATTTTTCTCGTAGAACTTACCGCATCTGTCACACTTCTTCGCTTTACTCATTTTTTATCCTCGCTTTCTCCTTTCCTCAATTCATTGCCGATAACTCATCCAGTTTTGCATGAATGCCTCTTATTTTGGAAATTGAAAGATAAAACCAGATGTAAGCAATTTTGTCGCAATTTCCATATCCGCAACTGTATCTGCCTTTGGGATAATCCGTCTGTTGTATTCCGCTGCTGCATAATGCTTTCTGCACATTTCCATATGCTTAACCGCTGACTTTTACATCAATATTCAATTGTCAGATCGTTCTTATTTGTTCCAAGTCAGAAGCTGACACGCTATCGTGCAGTCTTCCATGACTTCATCATTGATATTTCCTCTCGTTGGATCCAATTCATCCAGGAACACTCCATTTATGCAGCTATGCCCGATTTCTCGCTCCTGTTTGGCTCTTCGCGCGAACACTTCCGGAAAATCCACGCGGATCTTGTTCCAGTAGCCCATTCCTCCGCGGATACAGCCTACACAGTTGTTGTTACGATATCCCATGTCATACATGATCGGTCGCTTCAGTCCCAGCTTGTCCGCTATCCCGTGTGCTTCCTCTTTCGTCAGATTGTGTTCAATCAGTGGAAATTCGTGTTCATAGTCTGTCAGTGTCCTTTCCAGCCTGGCAGCACGGTTCTTTTCGGTGGCATCCATTCCCCACACGTAGATATGGTGATCTGGGTGTTCCCGTTCCCATTTCATCCGTACTCTCTTTTTCAGCTTTTCGGTACACGGTGCACCGAATGGAGTGTTGATGCATCTCGTCTTCTCGATCACATCGTCCACATCCTGGTATTCATCAGACTGTAGAATTGTTATCTTTCTGCCTAACAGCTTCTCACAATCATGCAAGAATCTCAGGCTATCCGGGTGCTGATTCGCCACATGTGTATAGATGATCTCATCCACATCCTTTGCTAAATAACAAGCCACAAAACTGCTTATTCCCGTTGAAAACCAACATACTTTCATAATCTTTGCCCAGCCGGAGCTCTGTCTCCTTTCTGTAATTTACTTAACTTCTAATAGTATGGTTTTAAGTTCCAAAGTACCATCCGATTCCATCCATGCGACAGCCAGAAAATCATTGTCGTAGGCACACGAAGAAAAACCATCTTCAAATCCAATCTTGAACTGTATTCCTTTTTCTTCCAATGCAGATTTAATTTCTTCGTCCATTTCAAAATCATTTCCATCTTCATCTTCACGGCATCTCGAATAGTATTCGCCGCTTTCTCGATAATACTTTTCAATAATTTCTTCTATTAATTTTCTAATCATCACTGCACCTCGTTTGCAACCTGAAATCCCATTCTAGCCACATTCCTCAAGTTATCCTTAATCAGTGCCTTGTTTGGATTTCTGTGCGTAATGAAAAAGTCTCCTGCTTTTGAAAAGTCATCTGGTTCATTGGCAATATAGTCTGCCATGTAATCATATTCAGCTTTTGCTACCTTCAAGCACTGAATCATGTAATCGATCTTTTCTCCTATGTTCATTACTTCACCACTTCCCATCTATTCTCACATACTGCAAAGTAATCACCATCATGTTTTGAACAGTATTTTTTTAATACCTCTGTCGCTATATCACTCAGGCTACCTTTATCTGGAACCGTTTCTGTGTATACCGTCGAACCATCACTGTCAACAATCCGGCAATACATTTTGTCACGCACCTTGATTTCTTCTTTCTTTTCGCCTTCCAACCACTGTTTAATGACTTCAATTACTTTGTCCGAATTCTTCAGACGGAATTCAGCGCAACTGCGATATGATTCGCCTCTAAACTTGTCCTTTCTAAGCTGATTAAATGCACAGTCTTTACATGAATTAACTCTATTGCATATTTTTGCCTGGATTTTAATTGCTTCTTCCGCCGTCAGTTCTCTGTCTACTGGCTCAAACATTTCATCTGTCCACATCCAATAACCTTTGTCCTCTTCGATTAGATAGTGGTAATCCAGAGCCTCTTTGATGGTTACTGTTTTTCCTTTCATAGCACACATTTCTTTTGTGGCTATTCTGCAGCCATATTCCCTATAACACGTTAAGTCATTTCTGACTTTCACCTTGTTTCCGACTTGATATTTCATCTTCTATCCACTCCATTTCTTCTTCGTCATATTCATTGTTATAGCACTTTTTGCACACGGAGTATCCGAATCCCATTTGTCTGGGTCTGTGCAATCTTCGTAAAACTCGCACAAATCGCACAGCTTATCGCAGCTTGAATAGTTTTCGCAGCCAGTGTTTTCGCTTCTTTCGCTCTTCACGATTCTTCTCCCTCTTTTCTTTCCACTGTCTCAGGTACTCGATTTGTTCCTGATCTTCCTTTTCCTGTTCGGTCACTCGTCAACCTCCATGATTTTAATTCCGGTGCATTCTTCGAAAATCTCACCGTCAAAATTCGGTATCGCTTTTATTGTGGATTTATCAATTTCCGACAGTCCGTCCCACCAAATTTGTGCACTTTCAGATTCATCAAGCACTCTGAGATAACCGCCTGTTGTTTCATAAGTTGGATGCGCTGCCTTTTCTTCATCGGTCATATATTCTTCGTGCACCCATTCAACAACATTTTTCGGTATCTGATTCAGTAAATATCTTGCATCCGATCTAAGCCAATCATTATAAGTCATATTTGATGGTTTATTGAATAACATAATCTTCTGTTCTTCTGTATTAAAACAACCAGTATTACAAGAAGACTTGTTCCAGTCCCCGGTGTTCCAGTCCCCGGTGTTCCAGTCCCCGGTGTTCCAGTCCCCGGTGTTACAGTTCCCGGTGTT